>Ga0163162_10000162_pt1 | contig 61820 bp, 52 predicted proteins | sample S55metaG_FD_115310 | JGI IMG/M metagenome (GOLD analysis project Ga0163162, IMG submission 115310) | Switchgrass rhizosphere microbial communities from Kellogg Biological Station, Michigan, USA - S5-5 metaG | ecosystem: Host-associated > Plants > Roots > Rhizosphere > Soil | place: USA...
GAAGGATGGTAGCCAGTGGCAAGCGCGCAGCGCGCGGCCACTGGATCCGTATCCCCAATTGGATTGCGCCCCGCACGGGCGCCGGGAGGTAACGGCACTCCTGATATTCCGCGCGCCCTTGCCGGGCGCCCTTTTCGTTTTCGGATGTCCCCGTGGCCGCGCGCTGCGCGCTTGCCACTACCTTGCCACTGCGCCTCTGGCGCAGACCCATGGATCAAGTTGTTGCAACTGAAACTTGAGTCTTCCACTCTTCGGAGAGCCCACTATGCATAGACTTCTACTTAGGTCGCTTTCTCTTGCCGCAGTTCTATTCTTGATTAACCCAACCCACGCACAAACTCCGGCGAAGCAACTGCACGCGCTGTTTGATGCTGAGTGGGAATATGGGCTGGAGCAGAATCCTACGCGCGCTTCGCAACTCGGTGACCGGCGTTGGAATGGAAGCTGGCCCGATCTCAGTCTCGACGCGATTAAGAAACGCCATGATCACGACGTCGCGTTGATGGCCCGGTTGGGGAAAATCAATCGCGCGCGTTTGTCACCCGCCGATCAGTTGAACTATGACCTCTTCCAAAAAGATCTCGCCAACGACATCGAGGAATACAAGTTTCGTTGGTACCTCGTGCCATTGAATCAACGTGAAGGAATTCAGACCGAGGACGACCTCGCCAACTCGCTGCGCTTCGAAACTGTCAAAGACTATGACGACTGGGTGTCGCGGCTGCGCAACTTCCCTGCCTATATGGACCAGACGATGGCCTTGATGCGCGAAGGCATACGCACCCGCATGGTGCTGCCCGAAGTGATCATGCAACGGCTGCCCGCCCAGATCGACAAGCAGATTGTGAATAGCCCGCAGGACAGTCTGTTCTACAAACCATTCAAACGCTTTCCGGCCACCGTGCCCGTGCCCGAGCAGGAGCGGCTGATGCGCGAAGCGAGCGCCGCCATCAACACCGGCGTTATTCCTGCCTTTAAGAGATTCAAACGGTTCTTTGTCGAAGAGTATCTACCGGGCAGCTTCAAACAAGTGGGCGCCTGGCAGATGCCGCAGGGAGATGAGCTGTACGCGTTTTTCGCGCGCCGCTTTACCACTACAACGATGACGCCGCGCGAGATTCATGAAAAGGGCCTCAGCGAAGTCGCGCGCATCCGCGCCGAGATGATGAAGGTCATGGCCCAGGTCGGCTTCAAAGGAACGCTGGCGGAGTTCTTTAAGTTTCTGCGCACGGACAAACGCTTCTACTACAAAACTCCGGAGGAACTTTTTGCTGCCTACCAGGCGATGGCGAAATCGATCGATCCGCGTCTGGTAAAAGTTTTCCGCGTTTTGCCGCGCACGCCCTATGGCGTGGAAGCGATCCCGGCGGCGTTCGCGCCCGACACGACGACGGCTTACTATCGCCAACCGGCGGCGGATGGATCGCGGGCGGGAACCTACTTTGTGAATCTCTACAAACCTGAGACGCGGCCGAAGTGGGAGATGATGGCGCTGTCTCTGCATGAGTCGGTGCCGGGTCATCATTTGCAAATCGCGCTGGCGCAGGAGCAGGGCGAGCTGCCGAACTTTCGCCGCTATGGCAGCTACACTGCGTTCGTCGAAGGTTGGGGCCTGTATGCGGAATCGCTCGGCGAAGACATGGGCCTGTACGACGATCCGTACGCGAAGTTTGGCCAGCTCACGTACGAGATGTGGCGCGCGGTGCGTTTGGTAGTCGACACCGGAATGCATTCAATGCACTGGACGCGGCAGCAGGCGATCGATTACTTCATGGACAACGCGGCCAAGCAGGAACTGGACGTGATAAACGAAGTGGACCGTTACATCGCGTGGCCGGGTCAGGCGCTGGCATATAAAGTGGGCCAGCTAAAGATCAAGGAACTACGCGCGCGGGCCAATGCAGAGTTGGGCGCGAAGTTTGATGTCCGCGAATTCCACGACGTGGTGCTGCGATCCGGCGCGGTGCCGCTGGATGTCCTGGAACGGAATGTGGATCAGTGGATCAAAGAGAAGAAGCGCCAAGTGCGTCGGTGAGCAAGGGACGAGTTTTCCATTTTTCTTTTATCATCGAGGGTCCTGCTGAAGCCTGCGGAGCAGGCGGCAGCGTAAAGCCTGGGGTGAGCGCAGCGAACCCCAGGAACACGATCAAAGAGTTAATGACCAGCCCGCAAAGCGGGCGACACAATCAGTGGAGGGCAGCGACCCTTGGATCACAAATATCGTTCATCAAATTCAATCCCGTTTGCTCTGAGAAATGAAATGAACTCATCGCGAAATGATATTTTACGGTGATGCTCTTTTTGATTCCTGATATATCGTTGAACATCTTCAACATTCGATTGGCTTACCGTGAATGCGCCATATCCTCGTTGCCAGCAGAAATCCTCCATCGAAGGAAAGATTTCATGCATCCAACCGCTCGCACCAGCCTTCAGATCTCGCAGAATATCGGATAGAGCCTTGTCGGGTCTGAGCTTTACCAGAAGATGAATGTGATCTTCAATGCCGTTGAGTTCCAACGAGACACCGCCCATCCTCCGGATCGTTCCACCAATGTACGCATAAAGTAGTGGCTGGTATTCGTCGCCGATCAAAGGGCGACGATCCTTGGTGGAGAAGATTAGGTGGTAGAGTAGGTTGGTATATGACTGGCCCATCTATGGCATCGGCGACCTATCGCCCGCGATGCGGGCTATTCAATAGGGTTGTTTGTCGTTGTCCTGGGGTTACGCTACGCTCCACCCCAGGCTTTACGCTGTCGCCTGCTTCGCAGGCTGTTCAATCGATGAGTTAGTGTAATGAATGAGAGTTGCGAAGGACGAGGACAACGGCCCAGCCATCACAGAAAGGGCTAGCCGAATTCTTTGCAACAAGATCCCAGGCGAGCTGTCAATGACCAACGGGAAATGTCTTTACTTCTGCCAGCCATAAATAAAATACCGTGACCAGCCCAAAACCAACCGCCTGGCTCCCTGATCTGATCTACGCCGACGGCCGTTTTCAACGCGACGTCGCTTTGGTCAGCGACGACGTCGGAACGATCGGCCGGCTGGCTCCGGCTGGTGAAATCGATAATCCCATCCGGCTCTCGCATCGCGCCATTTTGCCGGGCATGGTCAATGGCCACTCGCACGCTTTTCAAAGAGTGATTCGCGGCCGCACGGAATATGGCACGGGAAACCAGCAGGACACTTTCTGGACCTGGCGGGAGATGATGTATTCCGCCGCAGCGCGCCTGACGCCCGAAGATATTTATGACGCCAGCCGCATGGCCTTCCTGGAAATGGTCCTCAGCGGCATCACTGCCGTGGGCGAGTTTCATTACCTCCACAACGATCCTGCCGGGCGGCCTTACGACGATCCGAACTTGCTGGCCAGACAGGTGGTGCGAGCGGCGCAGGATGTCGGGCTGCGCATAACCCTTTTGCGCGTAGCTTATGCGCGGGCCGGATTTCAAACCGAACCAAACCCGCGGCAGGCCCGCTTCATTGAAAAAGATGCGGAGACTTATCTGCAAAACGTGGAACGGTTGGGCCGCGAACTGGTCGATGAAAGGGAACCCCCTTACGGTCGGGCTTTTGTGGGCATCGCGCCGCACAGCGTACGCGCGGTGCCTTTGGCTTACCTGCGCACGGTGGTGGACTACGCGGACCAATACTTTTTGCCGGTACATATGCACGTCGCCGAACAACCAGCGGAAGTTTCCGCCTGCATCCAGGAATACGGCCGCAGCCCGTTCGCGTTGCTGGAAAGCGAGGGCTTACTCAGCGAACACTTCACCGCCGTGCACGCAATTCATGTGACCCCCAAAGCGATCGCGGGATTCGGGATCAGCGCCGCGATGGTCTGCGCTTGTCCAACTACCGAACGAAACCTCGGCGACGGAGTTATGCCGGCCGATGCCTATCTGGAGGCAGGCGTGCGCATTTCGCTGGGCACCGACAGTCACACGCAGATTGATTTGCTGGAAGACGCGCGCGAGCTGGAGTATCACCTGCGGCTGCAGCGCATGGAGCGCGCGGTGTTATACGGTGGGGCCGATTCAGGCCGCGCTTCGGAAAAAGTTTCCGGCCTGGCCGCGCTACTTTTCGATTGCGCCACGAATTCGGGAGCGCAGAGCATCGGCGGATACGGCGGGACGCTGGCGGTGGCCGCCCCGGCTGATTTCTTCACGGTGGATTTGCACGACCCGGCCATCGCGGGTGCGTCAGAGGATGATTTGCTGGCGGGCATTGTCTTCTCGGCATCGCGGTCCGCCGTGCGCGAAGTGTTCGTCGGCGGCAGGCAGATCGTCGCCGAAGGGCAGCATGCGGATCAGGAAGAAATTGTTGAGCGGTTCAACGCATTGCAAAAGAAACTGTGGAGCTGAGAAGGAAGAGCGGCGGTAAACCCGCCTTCCTGACTGCGAGTATTCTCAGTTGAAACCTTGATGTCCGATTCAACGCAACTAACTCGCAGTCAGGAAGGCGGGTTGACCCCCGCTCTTAAGTCTTAGGATGCAAGTTAAAGAAACACTCGCCAGGTTAGTCAGCATCGATTCGGTCTCCGCGCGATCAAACGCGGAAATTATTGATTATCTCGCGGCGCGTTGTGTGGCCGCAGGACTTGCCGTCAACAGACTTTCCTACACCGACGAAGCAGGCATCGAGAAGACCAACCTCGTAGCCCAAACTTCAACCGGTGCTACGGTCGAGCTTGCTCTGGTCGGGCACAGCGATACGGTCCCTTACGATTCGTCATGGCGTGAAGCAACCACGCTGACTGAGCATGAGGGAAAACTTTACGGTCGCGGCTCGTGCGACACGAAAGCATTCATTGCAGCGGCGCTGACGGCTGTTGAAAATTTGGATTTGAAATCACTTCAGCTGCCACTCGCGCTGATCTTCACCGCGGACGAGGAGATCGGTTGTCTGGGAGCGAAACGTCTGGCAGCGTTGCGACCGCTCACGGCGCGTTACGCGATCGTAGGGGAACCAACTTCGCTGCAACCGATGCGCGCGGGCAAGGGCTATTGCCTGGCGGAGATCACGGTGCGCGGCCGCGAGGCGCACAGCGCTTACCCGGCCATCGGCGCGTCGGCCAACTTTCGCGCGGCGCGTTTGATTATCGCGATCGAACAAATCGCGGAACAGTTGAAGGATGAAAGACAGGACGGTTTCGATCCGCCCTACACGACTTTGAACGTCGGGATTCTGCGCGGCGGAACTGCGAAGAACGTGATTGCCGGCGAATGTTATTTCACCGTCGAATGGCGACCGGTGCCGAATCAGCCAACGGACCATGTGCTGCGTCTGATCGAGCGCGCCGTGAGCGAGTTGCGCGCCGGCGATCCTGACTTCGAGTGCGAGATCGAAGCCGACCGCGCTGATGAGAGCTTCGCCACTCCCGCTGATTCGCCTTTGGTAAAACTGCTCGAAGAAACCGCCGGTCAATCCTCAGGTACAGTGGCGTTTGGCACCGAAGCGCCATCATTGATCCAGCTGGGCGCGGATGCGGTGGTGTTTGGTCCCGGGAACATTCGCGAGGCGCACCGCACCGGCGAGTTTGTTCCGGTGGCTGAACTGGAAAAGTGTGTCAGCATTCTATCCAGAGCCATTCAACAATTCTGCGGTTCAAATCGTGACTTCATGCCGAAGGCGTGAGAGCCGCGGGCGAAATCGCAAACCGAAAGCCTGACCCCGATTCTCAGTCACTTCATTGCGAACGACTCAAGGTGTAGGCGAAATCGATCGTGCCCACGAGCGGTTGCTTGCGCTCGTCGAGCAGGAACAGGACGTTGTCGTCTGCCTTCCACAGAAGCATCGGGCCTTCGGTCGCAGTCCCGTCAAGTTGATAGACGACCGCATCTCGGTCGACGGCGGTGCCGCGAACGATGCGCCACGCTCCTTCACGGGCGGGGTGGTGCAAAGATCCTTCAACCTTGTACCTCGTCGGCTCCCGCGTGCTGGGGTTCTGGAGTAAGGTGACGCGCCATTTCAGACGTTGGCACCCGTCATTGAGCGTGATGTGAAGTGCGCGCACGAGGCTCGTGCATGGCGTGCGGCCGCCAAACCTCCCGAACAGAGTGTTGCCCGTCTCGCGCGGAGAAAGTGTGTAGGACCCGCCCGGCACCAGTTCGGGCCGGCCGGGGTCATCAGTCACGTCTGCTCGGTTGAGGGTGTAGCTCCACCCGCCGGTGCCGGGCATAAGACGGTTCTGATCGTTGAGCAAGTGGATGAGCGTGCTCGACACCTGGCGAAACGAGATCGATTTACCGGTGTTAGAGAGCAGACGATACGTCGTCCCGGATTTTTCCAGTTTTCCGGAGAGGTGAAGTCCATCGGGCATCGTGCCGACACTCGCCGATGAATTGGCGCCGGGCGCTGCGGTGAGACTCCAGCCCGGCTCACCGCGCCCGTTGGCTCCGAGATCGAGCCGCCACATGACGGACGTGCATGGCCCGCCGCCGAGGAACGCGCGGACGGCCTCGCCACATGGCATCGTTCCCACGAACTCAGTGGTCGGGACAGTTGGCTCTGTCTGTACGCGGGTCCCACCATTGCAGAAGACCACAGCGACAACGAGTATTCCGATGGCTATAGTTTTCATTTGGCCCTCCAATTCCGAAATTGCAGTTCATCCGTTGGCGCTGCCCTAATTGGCGTTAGAGTACCGCTTTTAGTCGGGCGTTTGATTCGGCGCAAGAAAGCCCGACTGAAGTCGGTACTCTAAACCGCCTGCGAAACGAGGGCCCCCGTGAATTCCTTCGCTTTCATCCTTCCGACTTCATCCTTCATCCTTGCTCTTTGCGCGTGCCACCTCGCCAAAAAAAGCGTCGGCATTTTACTCTGGTTGGATTATTTCCTCACGCCGGCGTGAAGGACAACCAAACACGTCCGCGCTCGGTTCTTTTGAAGATCGAATTTGGGACTCACCAATAAGGACCATCGAGTCAATTCTATTTACATCTCCTGAGCCCTTGCAGATAATCCTCGCCATATGAAGCTGTTTTTGCAGGCCGGAACGTTGCTGTTGTTTTGCGCTTCCCTCATCAACCAGGTAAATGCTTGCACGTGTCTCGACTACGGAGTCCCCACCTGCGCACTCTTTTCCAGGGCCGATGCAGTCTTTGTCGGGAAGATCGAGCGGATCACGTCGGCTATGGGTGACAAGGAGGCAGGCGTGCAACTCGGGGGTGTCGGTTCGATCTCATCGCGGGGCGGCGGTTTGATCTGGGTTCACTTCACCATCGAGCACCCGTTCAAAGGCGTTAGCGGAGAAACGGTGAAGGCTCTGACCTACACCGGCACGTCGTGCGATCTCGAGGTAAAGGAGGGGCAGCGGTGGCTGATCTTTGCACACCGGGACAACGAAACCAGTAACCTTAGTTTCGGAGCTTGCGATGGCAATGGAGCTATCGAGAAAAACTCTCCACTGATCGCCGAACTCGAAAAGCTTTCCAAACACGGTGGACCGCTTTCAATTCGCGGACGAGTCGTTGAAGAGCAGCACCGTGAAGTGAAAGGCGCAAGAGCGGTCATCAAGGGCAATGGACTTAATCTTGAGACCGTAACTGACGACGATGGGTCTTATAGTTTTGAGGTACCCAAGGCGGGCTCGTACTCGGTAAGAGTCATCGTGCCTTTTAGTGCGAGTCTGCTGCGCTTCCAGGGCGATGACCGTCCGATCGATGAAAAGCCCGAGGAAACGCAAACTGTTTTCGCGTATTCCGCGACCGCGTCGCCAGAGGCATGCGACTACCAGTATTTCAACACGTTCAAAATCGATCTAAAAGCCACGGCCAGTATCGCCGGAGTTTTTCTTCTGGATCACTGGAAGTTTGTGCCGAAATTCTATCCGAGCGTTTGCCGGCTCATGCCGACTGAGAAGGAAACTCTCCAGCATTGCCGGAGGGAATTCTACGGTCTTAATCCGGACGGCACCTTTAAGTTCGAAGGGTTACGTGAAGGTAACTACACGATAGTGATGAATGACGATGACTTTCTGGATGGCAGCTCGCCCTTCCGGCGTCACTATTACCCGGGCGTCCGAGATTTCTCCAAGGCCGAGCCCATCGTATTGGGACAGGGCGAAGAGAAGACGCAAATTCGATTCAAAGCCCTGCCGATGGTTCCACTCCGAGCGGTATCAGGCCAGGTATTTCGCAAAGACGGAACACCATTTTCGGCGCCGGATGGGCAAAAGCCTTACATAACGGTACACAGCTACGAACAAGGAAAGGAGCCGAAGTTCTTTTTCCTCCATTCGTATCTCCTCGATTGGGGCAAAGGGAAAGACGGACGTGAGGTACAGATGGTGGATGTCTCTCGAGACGGAAAGATCTCACTGAGTCTGTTCGAAGGACACAGTTACATCGTGAAAGTCGAGACGGATCCGTGGGGGGAAAAGGTCGAATGCGGTATGGCGAAGGTCGACATCAACTCTCAACCAGCGAACAAGTTGCGAATCGTCATCGACAGGAAAGGGCGATGCGATGAAAAGGCGTTCGCTAAAGAGATTGATGCGGGGATTAAAAAGTAGGTTCAGAAGAACCGCGAAGGATTAGGCCGCGTCCTGCGATTTTATAGGGTAACGATTCCACAATAGCCGTTTTCAAGATTGGTTATTTTGTTTGTGACGTCATAATTCTTCGCGACCGCCTTCCAAGCAGTCTCGTCGTCCGGTCGCAGCGGACCCGCCGGCAACCCATCGCTGAACGACCGCTCAAAGCGCGCGACATACTCTTCCCACTCTGGAGCGTTTGCGGGTAACGCGCCGCCAATCGATATTGCTCCCGCCGCCGCAATCCCGCTTCCCAAAAACTGTCTTCGTCTAACCGGCTGTTTTCTCATGGTCAATCTACTACGACTTCTGACTCCTGATTGATTACTGATCACTCATTACTCATCACTCATCACTTAAGAGGAAAGCGGCGGCATTGTAATCTGGTTGGATTGTTTCCTTACGACGAGGGCCAAACGATCGTAGCCAGCGGACCCAGGGCCAGCAAAGCGAAGCGGCAACGGCCTTTCAGATGTGGTGAAATGTCACGTAGGGGCGTAAGAACAGTTCTTGATTAAGAAGAACGCAAATTGGAGGATTTAGATCGGCTATTAGGAACGGAACTAAGAAACGAGTTTAGCTATTGACCGAAGAATTCGAAGATATTGATCGGAGGTCAGTGCACCGTCGGGCAAACTGACATCTCGCCGTGCATATCGCATCGAGAATACGTCTGCGTAACGCCTCAGCCGTGCGCGTTGTTCTAGAAACACTGTTACAGTCTCATCAATGGCGCCAGCCGTATGTAGATCAGTGCCTCTCATAAAGTACACTTCTCCACAATTGTGACTAGCCGACTCTGTTGGCTCCAAGCGTTCCTCGCCTTTGTATGCAAGCGTATAGCTCTTACGAGTGGTTTGAGGGTAATAGTGATAGTGTCTAAAATCGTGTCCGGCCCTGCTGATCTTCCACGATGTGCTTTTAAGCGAACCTGCCGCAATGCGCGAATAACAATCAAAGCGGTGATTGTGAATATTCTCGGGGACAGGATCGCCAGCACTTGGCCGCGGCCAATAGTGAACTCGAATTTTAAACTTCGCCAAACCGCTATCTCCAATAACGAGCTTCCAAAACCCATTTTCGTGGAAGCATGACTCACGCGCTAATTTGCCGACAATGATCGGTTCGCAGTTCAGTTCTTCTGCTAGCACTCTGAGGTCAATCAGAGAGAATACATCGTTTAGTCTCCGCAACGACTTGAGTGTTTTCGTGCTGTGCATTGACTGTACTTCGCGCATCGCGAAACGAATACGAGCCAATCTCTGGCGATAGCCGATTTGTGTTTTCATTGTGAACTCACTCTGTCTGTTTCCGGCCCCGTTCGCCCGGTTGAGGCCAATAGTAAAACATTGAGGGAACGAACTCCGTTCTGTCAACCTGAACCTTTTTTAATGACTTATCTCATTGAGATGTCATTAGTTAGCGCAGATGCCATCAAATTCGGAGGATTGTCGATACTTTTCTAGCGCAGCTTTCCATTGCTTCAAAAACTCTCCAAAATCTGCATCCCTGGCGAGCACCGCCACAGAAATGTCGTCCACAGCTTTAAGTGCCGCTTCTTCCGAAATGGAAAAGATAGTCTCATTATTTACCGGCAGGTTCTGACGCCGCTGTGCAAACGCGACGAACTCACCATATGCTTCAATCCGACGAGAATAGGTCCTCCAGGATATTCCCAGTGTCTTCCCAAACTCTTTCAGAGCCTTTAAGGACCTACCATTAGTTAAACCCTCAGATATTTGTTCGAGGTCTCTGTAAACCAAGCTGCATGGAAGTTCGTCAAGAATCTCCACAACCTTGGGTTTCAGTGTAGCTGCGTTGGCATTACTTCGCTCGATAAGCCTCATCACGACTGCTACTTGTGATTGTCGCGAATAAGGTAAAACGATCAGATGATTATCTATTCGACCTAGTCGCAAGAGCGCTCGATCCACTCGTTCGCGAAAATTAGTGACAAAAAACACCGCCATGTTTCGCTGCAAGGTGTATTGACGGAGTTCTTGTATCTTCGGCAAAAGAGCTGGTGCTACGAAGTCTATGATTGAACCAGCCGACTGATGAGAGACGCCGCGGTCACGAAGTAGCGCATCAAGCTCATCCATGAGCACAATGCAGTTATCGAGGTTCATTAGATCCTTAAAAATCTTGCGGGCTCGATACTCAATTTTGTCTAAGCTGTCGACTACAAAATCAGAAGGGGACAGTTTCAATAAGTCCCATTTCATTTCTTGCGCTAACGCCTCGACCAATGTCGTTTTGGATGTGCCCGGTGGGCCGTAGAGTAGAAAAAGGGGGGCCTTACTTCGACTCCCTAAAGACTTCACTATATTTTCGATAGCAGCCTTGGGACCGGCGACACCTGCAGGATCATCAGGATCAACAACATCAACCCACTTCGTGGCGAGTTTTTCGTGTGGCACCCAACTGTATTCTTTCAGAATGAAGCGTCTCTTCGCCCATCTCAACATCTCAACTTGTTTCATGAAAAAGAGAAGGACCTCAGCAGTAACCCAAGAGTCTATTCGGTTGGGTGATGGTGCGCGATCAGAACACCAGCCATGCTTCTTAATACTCTGACTCTTATTAACAAGAATATCTACTTGATTATACTCTTCGATCAACTTGTTCTGGATTTCGCCCGTTGCTCTCAATATGACAGCGAGTTCAACGTCGGTCACGCGCGCTATTCGTTTGCAAACAATTGTGAGCAACGCATTAGCTACTTCAACAGAAGGAACAAACAAAGCGCGACTCTTCTCATCGATGTTGAAAGGGTTTGTCGCGGGAAAGCTTCCGAGTTCACATCGCTCAGCAACGATTGTCGTTCCCTGAGAGATCATAGCGTCGTGACGATGTGGATTTAGAGATGAGAGGGTCATCAGGGAAAAGACCAGCGACGCCGGATCCGCTCGATGCCCATCGTGTTTGCTGCGTGCAATTTCCGTAACGGCTGCGTTCACCGCCAGATCTTCGATCCATTCTAATGTGTGAATTAATGCATCCCCGTATCCTCTACCCGCCTTTGTGATCTTTCGAACAATGCTCGATTCAAAATTCGAGCGTACACCACCATAGACTCGTTCCAAATCCCCGTCAGTATATCCGAGCTTATTGACCTGTTTCTTGAATCCGGCATAATCGGTCAAATTCGCCGCGAATGTTTTTCTTTCTGATGATTTTGCGACGGCGAGAAGATCCTTCAGCTTTAGAAGACTATTTGTACATCTGTAAAGCAGATACGGGTGTAGCTTATTAACCCTCTGTGGATACGACCATTGCGCCTGTTGTTGACTGTAGACAGCGTGAAAGACAGCACGAATTACAACTGCATAATCTCGCACGAGTAGCGGATTTTTCATTGTGCGAATAAATTCCGCTCTAAAGCTCGTCGAAAACAACGGAAGCAAACCAAAATTCTTGAGTGGTAGTACATTTTTTATTTTGCCTTTGTTCAATCTATCTATCAGGTCTAATAATAGTCTCTGTGTAGATAGCCAAAGACTCGTTTCTGAAGCTGAAAGAAAATTCGGTTGATAGTCAAAGACGATCGAACCAATGTGATAAGTGGCAGTGTGCAACCCAGGAGGATCGGTTAGCTGATCACGGTCCGTGAATTGGATGTGGAAAGTCTTTTCAGATTCGCTGTAAAACTGGGCCAGCCACTCGTTGGCATTTTTGAAATATTCAAGGCCGATTTCTTCGAAGGCTAGCCACCTTGCGAAGATCTGGTCATCTAGGATTGAGGACATAGGGTTCTCCAGAAGCGAAATGCGGAGATAATACCGTTGAACACAATGATTAAAAAGAGCAAACTCAATCCCGAATGGGATCACGGGAAAAGGGAGGCGTCAGGCCTTCGATTGTGCGATTTCTTTTTTCCCCTCTTCAAATCATTGTTGCGCCGCCACCTCCGCTCTGATTATGCTGGCAAGATTTCGAGCTGTTTGCTCAGCGGCGTCTATTTCAGCCGTTGAGAACTGAAGGGTCTCGAGATTTGTTCCGTCCAATTCTTGACGCGCGATAACAAAAGCGCTTTCCACTCGATCGTATTTGTTTGCCAGCGCCCGTTGGATTAAAGGCAGTCGGAGTTCATGCTGCCAAGGGCGATTGAATCTGCCGAGCAGGACGCCCTGATATCCATTCGCAGTAATATCAACGCGTGCAATCTGCCCACCCAATATGACGTCAGATCCTAGATCCAACCCAATCCCGACACGCAAATCCGCTACCAACGTACCAGTGTCAACTGCCCAGTGGACATAAGAATCAAATCGCGCGAGAGCGTCGTCAATTCGTAACCGGTTAGTCAGTTTTAGTCGAGACGCCGCGTACTCTACCTTTGTTCGTCCCGCCGCGGGATCATCAGTCTTATGAAAGTGGTAAATACCTTGTTTTAGGCAGGCGTCGTAGCCCTGGCGTGGCCAGTTTGATGACGGAGAAATTTTTGATGCAACCCACGCCGACGGATTGCTCAGACATCCCTCCAACTCAATATGGCTAATTCTCACGACAATAGTGGGGTCATCGGGGCGTAAGCACTCAATACTTGTCGAGCTTCAGCAGCGAACCGGCGATACATCTCAATTACGCGGACCGAATCAAGATTGGTTGAGTATAATTCGGGCCAATTGCTCATAACTTCCTCTGGTGACAACGTCTCCATCTTAACTACGAACTCAGACAAATCTGCCATGTTGCGACGGGCATCATCTTCCGGTTCGCGTGACGAAATTCCATCGACCCAGTAATTTTCCATGTAAACCGTTGGGTCAGGTTGAATCCAAAACTCGATGGCAATCCGCCTTACAAAGCACGGTATGCATGAGCCGCAGTGAGTTATTCCGGAAGGCAGGTGCGCGTTGCGCCAGCAACTTTGAGAAAGGGCGACACAATCTCGAAAGTCGCTAACGAGAGTCTTAATCACCTCTGCCTTTGTTTTGTACAGGTACGGATTTGTAATTTGAACCTGTTTGCTAAGCGCGGCACTTAAGAAGTTCTGCATTGCACTAACAACGTCTGGATGTGCTGTGTGCGTCGAGAACGCTCCAATTCTGCCTTCCGTTAGTGGCAGATGAATGGCCATCTGACCATTCTCAGCGAGATATACGATCTCACTGTGATTTGCGCGGCGGGCCGCCAGCGCTCCAAGGATAAGAAACAAGAACGAACGCGTTCGTTGACTGTTTTCAACATCGTGCTGAAAATCGTCAGAGTGGCTGTCCCGCGATGAAACAAAAAACTGATGGTGTGGTAGGTTTACGCCTTTTGTACTCAGCAAGTTCACCAAATCGCGTTGTCCTCTGTCGGTTCGCTGGTTATGTGTTTTGTGACTAACCAGTTGAAGTGGCTCCGCTGCCCGACCGAAGTCAACGGCCGCGGCGAGTGAATCCATACCCCCCGAAAAAAGTAAAGTGCGGCCATTGTTTTCCTGATGAGATACTGTATTTTCAGGCGAGCCGGAAACTTGCTGTAACTCTATTTGCCAGCCGTCGTTCGAAAGGATCCTCAGGATATTCTCAATATCACCTGACAAGTTACTCAAACGCCCGGCATTGACCACAGGTATTGTCAATTGGATTCCACGAGCATGATCCTCACGTTCACCGCGTTCAGAAGCTCGATCTGCCGCAAGCACCGCGGAACCGATTAACAGAAGATCAGACTCAAGACTGGTTGGCGGACCGAACGCCGATTCGAAATCGCGCTCTCCAGTGAAGAGATTTCCGTCAACCTCGAGCACATGATCGCACCCGCCATTTTCAGTTCCGCTACGACGTATGAAGAATGAACTCATTCGGAACTGCCTCTGCGCAAGGCGGCTACAACGTTTGAAACGTAGGCTTGCCACCCTTCCGAATCGGTCGTGATTAGCTTCGTGGTGCTTGCGGCGTTCCGAGCGATAGCTTTGATTGCGTCTTTCAAACGAATTGCTTCACTCGTTGTCGCGGCGAGTTCACGAGTTCCGACCACACTTGGAAGATCTCGTGCCACGTAATACGCGGCCGTTTCGCTAAAGAGTTCCGACGCGAAACCGCGGCCCCCAGACTGTGCTGCGCAGGCGCGGGCGAGTGCACGCTTACCGATCTCAAGGATTAGACTCGTAGCGTATGTTTCGGTTTGACGCTGATGAAAGGATTCGAGAGCGTTCGAAACAGCGAGCCGACGCTCGGCTAGTCGACAAGCCTCCGCTAGGAGCGGATTCGCCAATTCTGAGGACAACAGTGCCGCACGATCCGCCAAGGCTGCTTGCCAAATTTCTTGGCTTTGCCGCTCTAATGGAGTTGCTTTCCTGCCTAGGACTGCTTTCGCAAGTCGCCACGAAGGTGTATTGGGCGAGGCTTGATTTGTTGACGTTCCCATAATTATGCACCGCGTGAAATTCGTTCAGAATCCACAGCACTCAGCTCATTGTCAAAGTCCTGAATATTTACAAGACCCCCTTTCAGGATCTGATTCCACCGAATCGCGTTGCGAGCATGAATGTTAGCTGTCAACACTTCGACTATTCTGCCAAGGTCTTCGGCTCTCAAGAACGAAACGGGAACACCAGTTTCAGCAAGAAACTGGTTGGACAACTCTTGAAGTCTCTCGCGAGACTGACGAAATTGTGATGACACCATGAGCGCTCCTGTAATCGCTAGTTGTCCTCGTTGGCGATTCTTCTGGCGCGCAACATACTCAATCAGGGGCCGCAATTCTGGCCATTGCACGTCAAAACCGTCGCCACCAGCCGCCTTTGCATCGACTACGATAATTCTTTCTTGAGGCGTCTGAGCTTGAATGTCACTAACTCGCCGACCTCGCGTTCTTCCGCCGAGCCGACGAACTCGACGACCAAAAACAAACTCAAGTCCATAACCAACTAAGTCTTCGAAGATTAGCCACGCGTCTCCAGTCATGCCTTTCGGCAGCTGATTCTGAGAGGCCGTCATAAGCGCAGCAAAGTAGTCCGGTGATAGCGCCTGCCAAGAGGGAACTGCGCCTCCCAGCGCTTCTGTGAAATCCTCCCAAGAGATCCAATCGTTTCCTGGGAGACGAGCTATCGCGACCAGCGATCGAGATTGGTTTTGGGCGGAACGAAGGATATCGGCAATCTCGGCAGCAGAAAATACGTCCTCGTCAGTTAGCGCGATTAAGTACGGGATCGTCGCGCCTAATACGTCCTTTCGCTGAGATTGGATCTCGACGTGGCGTGGCTGCCTATGTGTTCCTGTAATCGTATGGCCAGCCGCTAATAGAGTGCGAACGGCAACGCTGACTTTCGGTTCGATGGCGTGAGAGGAATTCAAAACCTACATTTCAATTAGAGCCACATACTTCCGGAGTCTGAGAACAGCGTCCAAGGACGTTTCTCGTGTGAGCAGCGGTCTGGCTATTTCGCACGGATGATAGAAGTTTTCAGAACGTGTTTCAATCAAAAGTTTGCGAGATTGCCGGATCGGGGAGTATCACACCCTAAAGCCTTACCCAGCTAAATCCACCCGGAACATTCAGAGGCAACCGCAGCGCATCCGCGAGAGTCGAAACACGTTATCTTTGATTCCCGCCCGTTCGCGAGGTCTGTCGCCCATGAAAAACGAAGATTTCCTCAACAGTTTGCGCATCGCATCACCGTGTCCGGTCGGCTGGGAGCAGATGACCGGCGACGAACGCAAGCGGCATTGCCGGCTGTGTGATTTGCACGTTTACAACATTTCAGAAATGAGTCATGGCGAAGTTCAGTCTGTGATTGCGAAGAGTGAAGGACGGGTTTGCGCTCGCCTCTTTCGTCGCGCCGACGGCACAGTCATCACGCGCGACTGCCCGGTCGGATCGCGCGCGCTGCGGCGACGAGTTGCGAAAACCGCTGCCGCCGCCTTTGCCGCAATTCTGAGTTTGGCCTCAATCGTGGTGGGGCAAAAACCGAAATCCGAAAAGGGTGCGTGCGTGCCGCAGGTAACCATCAGCCGGAAGGTTCCCGAGACGAAACAGGAAGGCCCCGGGATCGTGCTGCAGCTTTTCGATATTAACGGCGCCTCCATCGCGGGCGCCGAGGTAACGTTGACCGAAACTCCATCCCTCCCTACCGGCAGCGATCGGATGGTGGTGAAAACTTCGAATGATGAAGGGCGAGTCGAATTCGCCGCGCTGCCGAAGGGTTCATACGATCTGAAAATCACGCAACCGGGTTTTGATAGTTTCCAATTCACAAAGGTTGCGGTCGACGGTAAGGAATTGGTGGAAGTGAAAATTACGATGACGGTGTCCCAATCAGTAACCGTAGGAATCTTGATGTTTGAGCCTGCCGTTTTGGACAAGCCGATTGGCACGACTATCATAACGCGCGAAATGATTGATAAACTGCCATTTCAAAACTAGAAAATGATTCTCAAGAAATACCGTAACGTCCTGGCCATACTTCTGCTGGCGCTTTTCATTCTGCTTAGCGGCTCTCGCAGCCAGGCGCAGTTTCCCACTACCACGCCCCTGAGCAACAAAGAGTTCGTCAGCATGCTGCAACAGTTGCCCTCGCATCCTGAGATGCGCGACCAGATTGTCGAGTCGATCAGAGTGCGCGGGCTCGGGTTCCCTCTGACTGACGGACTGCGTTCGCTCGTGGCCACGAAGAGCGGTAATGATGCGCTGTTGCGCCGCACGCTGGACGAAGCGGAACGGCGCCGGTTGAATCCTACTGCCGCGGCGCTGCCCAATGCGGCGGAGGGAATGGAGTTACTGGAAAAGACGCGCGCCGCCACCCATGAGGCCGCAGTAAACATGCCGGACTTTCTGGTGCGGCAGCAGATTACGCGCTCGCAGGCCTTCGGCAACACGAATAATTGGAATGTCTACGATCGTTTATCGATTGCGGTCAGTTATCGCGCCAGCGGCGGTGAGCAGTACAAATTGCTGACCGTCAACGGGATGGTCGCGGACGAAGCACGCGAGGGTTCGGATTACTCCGGCAAGATCGGCGGGACGACCTCAACCGGTGAATATGTTTCGATCCTGGCAGAGCTTTTCAATCCGGAACGCCAGGCAAAGTTCACTCTGGTGGATACCGACACTTTGCGAAACCGGCCGACGCTGGTTTACGAATTTGAAGTGAAGCGCGAACTCTCTGCTCAATCGATTCAAACGTCCGGCGCTACCGAGGCCAAAGTTATCACCGGTTATCGCGGACGAATCTGGATCGACCGGGAAAAGAACCGTGTGTTACGGCTGGAAGATATTTCGACTGAGATTCCCAGAGACTTCCCGGTTACCGCGGCCAACAGCACCATCGACTATGACTGGGTGACAATTAATGAACAGCAACACCTGCTGCCGTCGCGCGCCATCGTTCAACTGACTGCGCGGGAAGGGCCGCGCGTGGTGCAGACACGCAACGATATTCTTTTCAAAGGCTACCGCAAGTTTGGATCGGAGTTGAAGATCGTCGATATTGACGACAAGTACTTTGACGACGAACCTGAGAAGACTCCGCCCCCGGCGAAGCCGGCGAATCCTCCGGTCAAACCACCGGAACGGTAGTAGCGGCCGCGGCGGCTTTGCCTCAAGAGTGTCTTTGCTCGTGTCCGCGAAGCGGACTAAATGAAAAAAGCCCAGCGCTTCAGCGCTGGGGATGACGCGGTGAAACGTTAGAGTCCGTGAAGCGGACGACTGAATAAACCATGGACCGTGAGGATCTTAGAACTCAGCCGTCCGTTTCACGGACTACGACTATTGCTGCGGGCTAGACCCACCGATAAATCGGTGGGCTATTCTCATTCGTCGGCTTCGCCGACTTTTGAGGCAAAGTTGACCGCGGCTTTGCCGCCGCACAGTGCGGAAAGGCTACGCCTTATGCATCGGAGGCGCAGCCTCTTAGTTTTTGTCAGGGTCTTTTCGGTAAGGCGGAGCCTTACCGCACTGTGCGGCGGCAAAGCCGCTCTAACAAATGACTGAAGAAGCCAAAAGAAAGTCCCCCCGGCGATCTAGACTTGCCCACCTTCTCCGTTGCATTTTTTCGCTGGCCGTAATTCTGTTTCCCGATCTCGCCGCTTATCCGCAGAGCAAACCTGACAAAGATTATCTGGTCTATGTAGTCTCCGAGGCCGCCGACAAAATAGCGCTGATTCGATTCGGGCCCGGGGGTGCGCGCGTCGATCACGATTTGGAAACCGGCGACATGGCTGTTGATATCGACGGCCCGCATGGTCTGATCGTTTCGCCGGACAAGCAGTTCTACTACATCTCCATCGCGCACGGGCGGCCGTTCGGCTCAGTCTGGAAATACTCCGTCAAGGACGATCGGATCGTCGGCCGCACCACGCTCGGTAATTTTCCCGCAACCATGGATATCTCGCCGGACGGCGGGTTGCTGTTCGTAGTCAACTTTAATTTGCATGGCGACATGGTGCCCTCGTCGGTTTCCGTGGTGGCCACGGAACTGATGGCCGAGATTAAACGCATTCCCACCTGCACCATGCCGCACGGCTCGCGGCTGAATCCACAGGGGACGAAACAATACTCGGCCTGCATGATGGACGACATGCTGGTTGAAATCGACACGCATACATTGAAAGTGGCCCGGCATTTTCTTTTAACCAAAGGGAAAGAGCTGGGCATGAACGGGCCGCCACTTTCGGGACCAGCAATGTCGCCAAACAATTCCGGTGCGAAAGAGACCAAACCGGGAAACGCTCATGACATGCACAACATGAGCGGCATGGCCGGAATGAAAGACACCGGCGGTCACGGCATGGAATCGCCAAAGCCCGGTGATGTTTCATGTTCCCCGACCTGGGCGCAACCCTCGGCCGATGGCTCGTCAATCTTCGTGGCGTGCAACAAGTCGAGCGAGATTGTGGAAGTCAACGCCAACTCATGGAAGCTGGTGCGTCGCTTGCCCGCCCGAGCCGGCGTGTACAACCTGGCCATCACTCATGACGGCACACGCCTGATCAGCACCAACAAGCGCGATCAGTCAGTGTCGGTAATCGATTTGAAGAGTGGAAAGGAATTGGCCCGGATTCCCACTAAACGTAAAGTGCTGCATGGCGCCGTCGTTTCTCCCGACGATCGCTACGCCTTCATTTCAGTGGAAGGGATCGGCGCTGAGCCGGGCACGGTCGAGATAATCGACCTGGGAACACTTAAGACCGTGGCCACCGTTGATGTGGGACCGGAAGCAGCAGGGATAGACTTCTACAAGATGGAGGCGGCGAAATAAGGTGTAGCGCCGCAGGCGCGACCGGAAGGTAGCCAGTGGCAAGCGCGCAGCGCGCGGCCCCTGGATCGCGTACAAACAGGTCCTGCGCCCGGCAAGGGCGCACGGATGACGGCAAGACTCCTCAATCCTTGAATGAAGAAGTAGCGCCGCAGGCGCGACCGGAAGGTAGCCAGTGGCAAGCGCGCAGCGCACGGCCACTGGATCGCGTACAAACAGGTCCTGCGCCCGGCAAGGGCGCACGGAAACTCACCACACATATCGATCGTCGTATTCGATTCCCGCTAGCTTCAGCATCTCCAGGTATTCCTCTTGAAAAGTTTTATTGCGATGGTGTTCCTCCTGTTTAAGAATGTATCGCTTAACTTTTTCCAGGTGGGAGGGGCTTACGCTTACTCCGAAGTAACCCGGTTGCCATGCAAACGTTTTCTTCCGCACCGTCGTATGCGCCCACTCTGATGAACCACCTTTCACCTCTCTCATCACAGCGGCCAGGGTGTGCGTTGCGCGAAGACCAATCAATAGGTGAACGTGATCTTCAGGGCCGCCTATCGCCAGAGGATCGCCACCGACGTCTCGAACTATTCCGCCCAGGTAGCCATGGAGATTCTCACGCCATTCCGTCGTAATCCACGGATACCGATCTTTCGTGCTAAAGGTTGCGTGATAATGCAGGCTGCAATGGGTAGAAGGCATGTGATTCCTCGCTGGCGCGATGATAAGGAATCAACTGCTGGAGATCCCAGACTGGGAAGGTGAGGCGCTGGATTCTGTGATGCAGGATTTTTGTTTATCCGCGCGCGCTCGATTTGTGTTTCGGTTGATCCAGTGGCCGCGCGTTGCGCGCTTGCCACTGGCTACCTTCCGGTCGCGCCTACGGCGCTACAATGGTAGAGTGCTATCCGCTCCAGATAGATAAATCAGTCCCCTCAGTGTCCCGGCGCGGTGGTTGATCCTTTCATGATCTTTGGACCAAGCTTCACGATCCACAATCCGCTGTTGATGTCGTTAAAATAGATTAGCCCTTTGTGCGGCTGCGCGCCCCAGGTGAACGGCAGATTGACGCCGTCGCCGTTTACATCGCCCGCCCAGAGGTGTCCAATCTCACGCCCCTGGCGATAGAGATCGCCGCGCAATTCTCCCGACACGTCCACCACGCGTCCGCCGCCGTTGTAATAGCCCATATACATCACATCGTCTTCGACCCACATGTTGTGGGCGCCCGCTTCCGGCACCGGATATTCGGCCACCTTGCGCGGTTTGCTGATATCGGACACATCAACTACATGCACGATGCCGCGCACCGGAATGCGCGACTTGCTGTGAATGTCAAAGACCGGCGGAAAAACTTCATCGCCGACGAACACATAATCCTTGTAGCGAAAAACTGAGTGCGTTCCGGCCAGCCAGCCATTGCCGTAAAGCTCGTTGTGATTGAAGTGAAGCTGGCTGACTAACTGCGGATGCTCCGGGCTGCCGCCTTTCAAGCCGTTACCGACATCGAGAATCACCAGGCCATCGCGCCAGTAGGCGAGATATGCCAGGCCATCTTTAACCTGCAGATCATGAAGATAGCGCCCGCCGACCTCTTCTCCGGCACTGCTCTTGAACACAGTGGTTACTTCGTTGGAGACTTCCCAGCGCGCCACTTCCTTCGGATTCTTCACGTCGGCAAAATCTATTACGCGCATCGAGCCGGTTGCGTCGTCCGTCAAATAAACGTAATGACTGTCAACGAACGCACTGTGCACGCCGCCCGTCACCGTCGCGGTGTATTCGGAAATTAGTTTCGGATGCGCCGGATCAGAGTTATCAAAAAAGGCAATGCCGTTCTTGCGATTAGAGGCGCCTTCGCGAGAAATTACCAGGACCTTTCCGTCAGCCGTGGTGCTGATGTCGTTGATCAGGCGCGCGTCCACTTTTATCGAATCCGTCTCTTTCGGATGGGCCGGATCGGAGATATCGAAGACCACGAATTTCTCCGAAATCGTGGAGACATAAGCGTAGTTGCCCTGAATCCATTCTTCAGCGATGCGCGTGTCTTTGATCGGAGCGCGCCCAACGACTTCCAATGCCCGCTCAGCATTCCGTGGGGTTACGACCACGGAAGCCGAGGCTTCATTGGCGCCGCTCGCGGCGGTGACAACGTAAGTTCCGGGCTGCTCAGCTACAAAGGCGCCGTCGGGATCCATCTGCGCACCACGGCCCTCGACGGCCCAACGCACACTGAAGTTATCAGCCCTTGCGCCTTTGCCGCTGACGTTGAAATGAATGACTTCTCCTGTGCGCGCCACGGCCGTCCCGGGGCTGACCGATAGTCCGGTTAAAGTGCTCTTCACCACCTTCACCGTGACGGTACCCGTGCCGGCGCCGGATGTTGCGCGCAAGGCAGCAGTTCCCGGAGCTACTGCGGTTACGACGCCGGCAGCATCAACCCTGGCCACCGCTGGGCGGTCGGAACTCCAATTGATCGAAACGTCCTGACGCGGATCACCACCTGACGTTCGCGCCGTAGCTTCGAGCCTCGCGATGTCACCAACCATCAGCGGCGCTTTCAGTGGTTCGATTTCAACGCGGGCCACTGGCGCCGGCTTAACCATCACTTTGACGAAGGCGGGCTTTCCGGCAATCACCGCGCCGACGGTGACCTCGCCGGGCGCGAAGAAAGTAACTGTTCCGTCTTCATCGGCTTTCGCCAGATCAAATGGTACCGCAAACCAATTTGCCGCCGGTTCGTTAACGGCTTTGCCGGCCGCATCTCGAGCCACCGCCACAAATTTGAGTTTTTGGCCCACCGCCAGATCAGGATTCGCGGGCGTTATCTCAGCGGTTATCGCCGAGGCGGAGGTCGACGCCGGCGTCTGACCCGTGCCAGCGCCGCCACTAAACAAGGCGATGACAGCCGGCAGACAAATCGCGAATCGGAATCTTTTTGAAAGCATCATCGTTCTCCTGCGCAGGAACAGAGTCGCTTGTGGTAGCAAGCGGTTCGATAGTCTCGAACAGCATCCGCGTGGCTCTGTGTTTGGTTCATCTTGGAAGAAGGCTAATACTAACACCGCTTGTTGGGATTATTAGCCACTGATCGTTTCCCGCGCAAGCTGATCGAAGTGTTCCGGTGCTTGAATCAATGTCTGCTCTGCGAGATCATCGTTCTGAGATTGACCAGTCAGAGCTTTTATCGATGGCAAAACTCGAACTGCGACTACCGCAAAACGCGCCCGGCGATTTCTATGTTGATTCCACCTGTATCGACTGTGATGCCTGTCGCCAGATTGCGCCGGCGACGTTCAGCGAATTGAGCGACCTTTCCATCGTCCATCAACAGCCGCACACAGACGAACAACGGAAGCGCGCTTTGATGGCGCTGGTGGCTTGTCCCACCGCGTCGATTGGCGCCACTGAAACGCACGACTTTCACGCGGGCATCGACGCGTTTCCGTCGTCGATCGAAGGGAATGTTTACTATTGCGGCTTTAACGCGGAATCCAGTTTCGGCGCGTGGTCTTATCTCATCGTCCGCCCGGTTGAGAATGGCGGCAACGTGCTGGTTGATTCACCGCGCTTCGCCTCGCAACTGGTGAAGAAGATTGCCACGATAGGTGGCGTGCGGCGGATGTTTCTTACCCATCGTGATGATGTGGCCGATCATGCTCGCTTTGCCGAGCAATTTGACTGCCAACGGCTGATGCATTTCGACGATGGCGCGAGCCGGCTGGGAATTGAACAGGCGATCAAGGGTAACGACGCTTTTCAGTGGGACGAAGATCTGCTTGTCATTCCCACCCCGGGCCACACCCGCGGGTCTGCCGTTCTGCTTTACCGCAACAAATTCCTTTTCACCGGAGATCATTTGGCCTGGTCGCCCGCGCGCCAAACGTTGACGGCGTTTCGGAACGCGACATGGTATTCTTGGCCCGCACAGATTCAGTCAATGGAACGGCTTTTGGATTATCGCTTTGAGTGGGTCCTGCCCGGTCATGGTCGCATCCACCACGATACCCACTCAGCCATGCGCACACACCTGCAAGCATGCATAGCCTGGATGAAGCGGCAAGCTTGACGCCGGAAGACAAGCACCCTTAAAGGAAAAGCATCAATGACCCGAAACCAGAAAATCGCGCTTGGATGTGGTGTCGCAGTTGTCCTCGGACTGTTCGTTTTGATCGTAGCCGGCGTGCTGGGCTTTTACTTTTATCAGCGACAGGCGCCACTTACTCGCAGCTACGGAACGAACTACAATTCAAACCGCAACTACAATTCCAATTCCACCTCTGAGCAGAACACTAATAGCGAAGCGGACGAGGCTTCATCCAGTTTGTCTGACGATGAGAAGCACCGGCTGTTTCAGGCCGCCGGCGCGAGTCAGGATAACGAGTTAATTCAGCGCGTGTTGAAGAAAATTGGCTTTCAGAAATCTGACGGCACCATGACCGAGGATTACTCGGAGTTCATTAAGGGGCACTATGATTGGGCCATGAAAAATCTCAGGTTCATGCAGTCCGTGAACACACCGGAGAAGGCCCGCGCCTATGTCGAAGCGCATATCGATGATTAGCAGGAGAAGCAAATGAGTCCGAAAAGAATTGCAAATATTTTGCCGGTCCTGGCAGTGCTGGCCTGCCTGACAGTCGCAGCGCAAACGCAGAATCCAGCGAAGCCGGCAATCGAATCCAAACATTTTGCCAAGGATGGATTGGCGTTTGACTATCCTGCGAATTGGGAGCTAAACGATCAGAGCACGTCGCAGATGCAGTTCATCCAACTGGTCCAGCCGTTGCGCAGTGGCGATGTCGAATATCGCCTTCGCGTGCCGCGTGAATGGTTGAAGTCGCCGCAAAAAGAGCTCGAGGCAAAAAAGCTAATTCATGATCGCTATGTTGATGAATTCGCCAGAAACCTGGAGAGCGCGGGACTGCGCCCACAGCGTTCAGCCGTGACCACGGAGATAGGCGGCGGTCCGGCGGAAGGCACGCGGCTGAGAGTAATGGACAGCAATCCGGGCGGCATGGATTCCTACTTTCGCATCATCTCAGACAGGTTTGTGGACTTGTCGGTGATTGGCGGCGACCGCGATATCAACCGCTCCGCGCCAGCCTGGGACCTGGTTCGCAACAGCATCCAGGTTGATGGGCCACCACAGGCAAAGCCGGCCGCGACGCCTGCAACGAAAAAACCCTAGCGATTTGGTCGGAAGAATGAAACAACTAATACTCTGGTTGAGTATCGCGTTAGCCGCGGGTGTCTGCCCGCTGACCGCTCAGTCTCAGTCAGGCCGCATCACGAGGGATCCGGCCGCACCCGCAACTGCGCCCATTTCGGAACCGCCGGCGAAACCAATTGCGCAGCAAAACACGGCGCCTTCCGCGAATACCACAGCAAAAATTGAATATCCGGAATTCGTTGATGGTGAACGAATATACAAAATGAAAGAAATAAATGTGCGGCCAGTCGTTCGAAAAAAACCGGAAGCGGAGTTTACGTCAAAGGCTCACGACCACGGAATTGAGGGCGTAGTAAAATTGCGCGCCATCTTCGCTGCCAACGGAGACGTGAAGGTCATCGGTATTCTTCAGAGCTTGCCCTACGGATTAGACCAGAGTGCCATTAAGGCTGCAAAGAAGATCAAATTTGAACCGGCGTTGAAAGATGGAAGGCCTGTTTCTGTGTGGGCCCAGCTCGAATATTATTTCAGTTGGTGAGAGCGGATTTAATCGATATCACGGCGGGCGCGTGCGGTTTCGCGTCCGTTTTGTTATGTTTGGCCATTCTTCAAAACATCCAAAGTCCAACCCCAGGATCAAGAGACTTTGGAGGCTAACTTCAGACTTGGACCTGGTTAATGCAGCCTGAACGCATACGCAACTTCTCGATCATCGCGCACATCGATCACGGCAAATCAACTCTGGCAGATCGACTGCTGGAGCTGACTGGCGCCGTTACCGGGCGCGACATGTCGGCCCAGATTCTGGACGACATGGATCTGGAACGCGAACGCGGCATTACAATCAAAGCCCATGCAGTCAGGCTGGATTACAAAGCCGGCAATGGCCAGTCCTATATCCTGAACCTGATTGATACCCCCGGGCACGTCGATTTCTCTTACGAAGTCTCGCGTTCGCTGTCCGCCTGCGAAGGCGCATTACTAATCGTCGATGCTTCGCAGGGCGTCGAAGCGCAAACGCTCGCCAACACTTATCTCGCCATCGAAAATAATCTCGAGCTGATTCCAGTCATCAACAAGATCGATCTGCCGGGTGCGGAACCGGAAAAAGCAATTGAGCAGATTGAGCACTTCATCGGCCTGGAAACTCACAACGCGATCCTGACCAGCGCGAAAACGGGTTTGGGAGTTGCTGAAGTGTTGGAAGCAATTGTGCGCGATGTGCCGCCACCAAAAGGCGATCCGAACGCGCCGTTGAAAGCGCTAATCTTCGACTCCTGGTACGACTCGTATCGCGGCGTCATCGTCCTTTTCCGAGTGATTGACGGTTCGATTCGACCGGGGATGAAGATTCGCTTCTTCAACGCCGGCCGCGACTATCAGGTGGAAACACTGGGCGTGAACCGGCCGCGGCCAACCCCCATCGATGTGTTGGGAGTAGGTGAAGTCGGGTTTCTGACCGCATCAATCAAGGCCGTCGCCGATGTGCAAATCGGCGACACGATCACCGAAGCCGCGCGGCCCACTACCGAACCGTTTCCGGGTTACCAGGAAATCAAACCAATGGTGTTCGCTGGGCTTTACCCGGTGGACACGAACCAGTATGAAGAGTTGCGCGATGCGATGGATAAACTCCGCCTCAACGACGCTTCTTTTTTCTATGAGCCCGAGTCGTCCACCGCGTTAGGGTTTGGCTTTCGCTGCGGTTTTCTTGGTTTGCTGCACATGGAAATCGTGCAAGAGCGGCTGGAGCGCGAATTCAATCTCGACCTGATCACGACTGCGCCGGGCGTGCGCTACATCGTCACGACGACAGACGGCAAGGCAACCGAGATCGATTCGCCCGCCAAGATGCCCGATCCGGGACGAATCGTGAAGATCGAAGAGCCGGCCATTCGCGCGACTATCCTGACACCGGAAGAACATCTGGGCGGAATTCTGGCGCTGCTGGAAGAAAAGCGTGGCGAGCAAAAAGGGTTTGAGTACATTACGTCAAACCGAGTGATGCTCACGTACGAATTGCCGCTGAATGAAATCGTGCTCGATTTTTATGATCGGCTGAAATCTACTTCCCGCGGATACGCGTCGCTCGATTACCATCTGGCCGGCTACTGGGAAAGCGATCTGGTGAAGCTTGACGTGCTCGTGTCCGGCGAGCCGGTCGATGCCTTGTCGCTCGTGCTGCATCGCGATACGGCGGCGGTGAAGGGCCGGGCGTTGGCGGCAAAGATGAAAGAGTTGATCCCACGGCAGCTCTTCGAAGTTCCCATTCAGGCGGCCATCGGCGCGAAAATCATCGCCCGCGAAACCGTGAAAGCGATGGGTAAGAACGTAATCGCCAAGTGCTATGGCGGCGACATCTCGCGCAAGCGCAAACTGCTGGAGAAACAAAAGGAAGGCAAGAAGCGCATGAAAAAAGTCGGCCGTGTCGAGATTCCCCAGGAAGCATTTCTGGCAGTTCTGAAAGTGAACGAGTGAGAAGGGTATTGCCGAAAGCAAGGCAATGATCCCTGCACTTTCGAATAAGAAAGTCGTCTCAGGCTTGATCGGCACGGCTACGCCGCCTGATGTGCGGAAGGGCTCAGCCCTTCCGCACGATGCTTAAGATTCTGGGGCTGCGCCCCAGAATTTGATGAAAGGGGGGGTAGCCGCTAGAAAAACTAGGCGGTCTCGGAAGGGCAGAGCCCTTCCGCACAGCAGGCGGCAAAGCCGCGAACGATTAGCCCAAACTAAAATGAGACTCAGAAAACTTCTCCTCATCATCGCTGTCCTGATCGCCGGCTTGCTTCTCTACCTCTTCACCTGGCCCGTTTCCGTAACTCCGTTGGCTTGGACTCCGCCCTCCGCTCCCGCTCTCGAAGGAGTCTACGCGCAAAACTCAAAGTTGGCCGCAATCGAGAAACTGAATCTGCCGTCAGGTTTTGCCCCGGAAGATGTGGCGATCGATGCAGAGGATCGGATCTATTGCAGCATCGAGGACGGCCGCATCATCCGTTTTCAGCCCGACGGCACGCGCCCGGAAGTTTTCGCCAACACCACCGGCCGCCCACTCGGTCTTGTGTTCGACGCTGCGGGAAATTTGATTGTGGCCGACGCGATCAAAGGGTTGTTGTCGATCGACCGCGGCGGGAAGGTCAATACGTTAGCCACCGGAGCTGCCGGAGTTCCATTCCGCTGTACGAACGATTTGGATGTCGCGAAGGACGGTACGATTTATTTCACCGACGCCTCCAGCAGATTTTCCTTGAAGGAGCTAAAGGCGGACATCGTCGAGCATCGAGGGTGGGGCCGATTGCTCGCGTACGATCCCACGGCGAAGAGCACGCGGGTGGTGCTGGGCGATCTTTGTTTCGCTAACGGCGTGGCCATCAGTCCCGACGGGTCGTTTCTCTTAGTCGTAGAAACCGGCGCGTATCGCGTGCATCGAGTTTGGCTCAATGGATCGAAGCAGGGACAATCCGAAGTGTTCATCGATAACCTTCCCGGATTTCCGGATGGCATTTCTTCCAACGGCCGTGACACGTTCTGGCTCGCGCTCGTTACACCGCGCGATAAAATTCTGGATCAACTCATGCCGCATCCTTTTCTGCGCCAGGCCGTTCTTCGCTTGCCGAGTTTCATGCAGCCGGCGATCAAGCGTTACGGATTCGTGCTCGGGATGGACTTGAATGGCAAGGTGACGCACAACCTGCAGGACGGTTCGCCGCAATGCTTTGCGCAGATTGCTAACGTCGTGGAGCATCAGGACAAACTCTATTTCGGCAGCATAGGCGAAGCAGCCATCGGGCGAATGCCACTCAACGCGGAGCGTTAGGATGAGTGAAAAGGGCCGCCCAAGGTTTGGGCTTTACGCAAAAACGGTCGCCGACCTTTTGCCACGGCTATGCCGCCTGATGTGCGGGAGGGCTCTGCCCTTCCGCCGTCCATCTTTTCCTGATTGGGGCTGCGCCCCCAATTTTCAGGGCGCAGCCCCAATTATCAAAAAGCCTTTCCGGAAGGGCAGAGCCCTTCCGCACATCAGGCGGCAAAGCCGGGGGAATCCAATGAGAAATGAAAAACAACCATATGGAAAATAGAGTCCATAACTTTGAGGCAAAGGCTCAAAGCCCCAAAGTTGGGCTTTGCCCCCGCTTCATCTCTCAAACCCGTCGTTTTGCTTCCGAAATAAGGCGACTCCATCCGCTTAAAGATTTATCCTTCGGGTTGCATTCGAAACCACCTTTTCGATGATTAAAGCGAAGTTCGGAATTGCCCTGCGAAGCAAGACCAAAACCGCTCAAATCAACGAGGCGCTTTGTAAGGTTCTCTGCCATAACATCTGCGTCGTAATTCAATCTACCTGCGAACTCGGAATCGAACCGACCTTCTGGCAAGACGCTGCGTAAAAACGAGGGACTTGCCCCATAAGTGAGGGCTTTGACCCAGAAGTCACTCCGGTTTCCGACTTTTAGGCAAAGCCCCAAAGTTGGATAGTAGGTATCAACTGTATACCTGGTTATCACTTCGCTCGAAAAGTTCGTTTTCGCCCTTTCCTCGTTCAATTCATCAGCACAATGGAGGAATTGTGAGGAAAACTCGCCGTGGATTGCGGGGCCAGGTTTGAGGTTGATACTTGGTATCCACATTTGGACGGCCCACCCTTCCCCCTCAAACTCGCTCGGCGCTAACTTAACCCCACTAAGTACAACACTTCTGTCCTTGCATTCGGGACCTAACTGCTCTGGCACAACTCTTGACATAGCAATCGGCAGATGAATTGACAAAACGCCTCCTCTCAACCGCGAGCAATGTGCTCCTGGATGGCGCCCCTGAGCCTCAAGCATCAGGGAATGACGTTGCCTAAATGGCGATTCCCCAGACCGATCAGGCTGCGATGGCGCCAAACAAGTTGAGTGGGAGACAAGGACCGATGATTAATCTTCTTTCTGCCGCGACGGCCACGCCGCCGCACGAGTTTAAAACGACCGAGTTGGTTGCCGCGATGATGCACAAGCTTTCCCCGGAATTGATCAATACAATCTGCAGCCTCGGCGTCGACCGGCGATATTCCGCGATGGATAACTACCCGGATTTTCTCAGCGGCGCGCCGATGAACGCGAGCACCTCAACCACGAAGCTGGGTGTCGATGCGACGAAGAAATGCATTGACGAATGGGGCGGCGATCCTTCCAAGATTGGATTACTGGTGGCGGGAACTAACACGCCCGATCAAATGTTGCCTTGCCTCGCTGCAGAAGTTATGGGCCAGACGCATGGCCTTCTGTCCCGTTCCATCCGCACGGTCAGCATGCAAGCCCAGGGATGTTCCGTGTTGCTGAAATCAATTGAAGTGGCCCAGTGGTATTTGGCCGCTAACCCAGGTCAATTGGCCATGGTACTCATGTCGGAAGCGCATACGCCTCATGTCGCCCCCTTACTCCGCGATGAATACTATGGTTATCGCGAAACGATTCGCCAGCGTCGAGAGGAGAAATTAAATGCAGACGAGTTTGAAGCGCAGAGGTTGGATACCACCTTCGTCATTCAGTCTATGTTGTTCGGAGACGGAGCCGTAGCATTGTTGGTCGGACGCGACGAAGGCAAGCCCGCTTTTGGTCCCATTGCCCACCTTACCAATGATGAAGTAGAGGACGTCAACCTGCTTTCCATGACTGCCCGGAGTCGCCATCCGCTGTTGCTGGGCAAGCCGCAATACTTCATGCGCCCCAACGTGCCGAACCGCGGCGCCCACTATGCGGTGACGACCGTGAAGGACGTGCTGGCGAATCCACAATCAGCGGTTTCAGAAATGAGCCAGGTGGACGATTGCCTTATCCATACAGGCAGCAAAAAGATCCTTGATGGCGTGTGTTCGCAGCTTCATCTGGAAAAGGATTCGCAAAAAGTCCAGGGCTCTTATGAAATATTGAGGAACTACGGCAACCTCTCCAGTGCTTCGACCGGTTACATGCTGGCCGAAAAGGAAGAGTGGGCTGGACCCACCATCGTAGTTGGTTTCGGTGTCGGATTCACCGCCAGCGCCGGCCTAATGTGCCCGGCCTAGCATGGTGGACTCCGCGACAAGGGCGGGCCTCACCCGCCCTTTATTATTCTCCTGCTGGGCTTTGCACAAAAAAAGTCTTTTACGGCCGCTCGTAGCGCCAACGGCGCGAAATGTGAAAGCCCAGGCCAACGGCCTGGGTTACCGTACGTGCGCGTTCTCTCAGCGCTGAAAGCGCGGAATTTGGATTCGCTAAATAGAGCGATTGCCGGGGTACGATGCTAGTTCGCGCCTTCAGCGCTGTTGAAGATTGCTCGCGGCTGAATCCTGGGCCGCTGGCCCAGGCTGTTACATTTCGCGCCTTTGGCGCTTGAAGCCAGCCGCTCTCACTGACAGTCGGACTTTTTGTGCAAAGCAATCCTGCTGCATTCCGCTTTTCAGCTCCCACATGCCAACGCGAGTGCCTGGCTCTCAAGCTCAACGGATCGAATCCTCTGTTTAATGGAGCGTCTTCCTCGCAAACTGAAGTCCAGGCTGCATGTGGTTGCGGGTCTTTGCTGGGCTCGCCTATAATTGCCGCATACTTACATCAGCACCAACCAAGAGGGCAAATCCATGGCCTATCTGAAACCTGAGCGCCCTGAGAAGGTAACGGCTCCGTCATTAAAAGCCAGCAAAGAACGCGGCGAGCGGCTGGTTTGTTTGACCGCTTACGACTACCCCACTGCGCGGATTGTTGATGAAGCCGGCATCGACGTCATTTTGGTGGGCGACAGCCTGGGCAATGTCGTGCTCGGTTATGGCAACACCGTCCCGGTGACGATGGAAGAGATGCTGTTGCATACGCGAGCTGTCCGGCGCGCGGTGCATCGCGCCCTGCTGGTTGCCGACATGCCGTATGGTTCGTTCCATACGGGCGCCGACGATACGGTGCGAGCGGCCCTCCGGTTAATAAAAGAAGGCGGCGCTGAGGCCATCAAGTTGGAAGGTGGGCAGAAGCGCGTTCCCCTGGTAAAGCGGCTGGTGGATGAAGAGATCGCGGTGATGGGCCACATCGGCCTCACGCCGCAATCAGTGAACAAGTTTGGCGGTTATCGCGTCCAGGGCAAAACCGCTGCGGCCGCCAACAAGTTGCTGGACGATGCTCACGCGTTGGCAGACGCCGGCGCGTTCGCTATCGTGCTGGAGCTGGTGCCGCGAGAGATTGCGCAAATGATCACTGAGCGCGTCAGCGTACCCACCATAGGAATCGGCGCGGGCGCTGGTTGTGATATTCAGGTGCTGGTGATTCACGACCTGATCGGTCTTTCGTTCGGCAAGTTGCCGCGGTTCGTCCGGCAGTATGCGAACTTGCGTGAGATCACAACGGATGCAATTACTCGCTGGGCCGATGATGTACGCAATGGCAGTTATCCGGCCGACGAAGAGTCTTACGGACTGCCCGCGGCGGCCGCTGCCGAATTGAATATCGAGACGAAGAAGGAAGAAAAGCTCAAGTAAGTGTCCTAAGTCCAATGCCCAAAATCCAATGTCTGCGCGCTTAGCCCGGACGTTGGATTTTTGGTGTTGGACTTTGGGCGTTATTGATTACCAGTTACAATTCAGGTTGCCGGTGCCTCAATAGTTTATGGAAATCATCACTCGACGCCAGCGCATGAGTTCGGTCGCGCGGAAAATCAAGCGGGAGCCTGACCGGACGATTGGGCTGGTACCGACCATGGGCGCGCTGCATGACGGACACTTAAGCCTGGTGCGCGAGGCCCGCCGGATGTGCGACGTGGTAGTTGTTTCAATCTTCGTCAACCCGGAACAGTTTGGACCAAGCGAAGACTACGAACACTATCCGCGTGATCTGACCAAAGACACTGCGCTCCTGACCGATTACAACGTCGACTACATTTTTGCACCCAGCCCGGAAGAAGTTTATCCCCGGGATTTTTGCACGTATGTGAATGTCAGCGGGTTGTCGAAGTTATTAGAGGGCGAATCGCGTCCCGGCCATTTTCGCGGCGTGGCCACGGTGGTGACGATTCTGCTGAACACGGTGCGGCCCGATTTCGCTTTTTTTGGGCAGAAGGATGCGCAACAAGCCGTGATCATCAAGCGACTGGTGCGTGACCTGGCTTTCCCTACCGAGATTGTCGTGCGGCCCATCGTGCGCGAAGAGTCGGGGTTGGCGATGTCTTCGCGAAACGCGTACTTAAACCAGGAAGAACACGAGGCGGCTCAATGTCTCTATCAGGGTTTGTCGCGCGCGAAGGATGCGTACAAGGCGGGAGAAAGAAACGCGGGACGTCTGGCCGACATAGTGCGCAAGGCTATCGAGCGGGAACGTTTGGCGAGGATCGACTACATCAGCGTTACGGACGCGGACACTTTACAAAACATGGATAAGCTCGATGAGCGCCCCGCGCTGATCGCGGTCGCGGTCCGCTTCGGCCCCACCCGATTAATTGATAACGTTTTGCTGGGAAGCGTGAAGAAGCAGGAAGTTGAATCAACCCAAGCCTAGGAAGTTCATGCAGGAAATAGCCAAACAGAAAGCCCACATTTCGTTCGTGCTCAACGGTGAAGCCGCGGAGGTGGCTTTTGCTCCACACAAGACGCTGCTCGAAGTTTTAAGAGAAGATTTGAATCTGACCGGCACCAAGCATGGTTGCGAGCTCGGCGAGTGCGGTACTTGTACGGTGCTGGTGAACGGACGCTCGATTCTCTCTTGCTTGATGCTCGGTTTGGACGCGGAAGGACAGGAAGTCAAAACGATCGAAGGCATGGCCGATGGCGCCCAACTCCATCCGTTGCAGGATACGTTTGCGGACACAGGTGCTGCGCAGTGCGGCTATTGCTCGCCGGGCTTTCTTTTGGTGGCGGAAGAATTGTTGAAAAAGGATCCCAATCCTTCGCGGGATGCGATCAAGGAAGCGCTGTCCGGAAATCTCTGTCGTTGCACTGGGTACATCAAGATTTACGAAGCGGTGGAGTTGGCCGCGGCGCGCATGCGAGGCGAAGAAATAGAGCTGCCGAAAGAGAGTATTTACGGCTATTGAGCCTGGACTCAACTACCGTCTGAGAATTGACTTTGGAGTACTCGCAGTTAGGAAGGGTGGCTTGCCCCCGCTCTTCAATCAAGGTCAAGAGGCAGCGGGAAGGAAGCCCGCCTTCCTGACTGCAGGTTTTCTGAGTTAAGTAACGACGCTAGAGCACTATGGGAAACAACAACGGCAAGCCGCTTAACGTAGTCGGCAAACCATTTCGCAAAGTCGATGCGCGCGCGAAGTGCACCGGCCAGACGAAGTTTGCCGACGACATCGTGTTGCCGCGCATGCTCGCGTGCAAAATCCTGCGCAGCCACGAGCCGCACGCAATCATCAAGAGCATCGACACGTCGAAAGCCCTTGCGCTGCCTGGTGTCGTCGCGATCATAACGGGCAAAGACCTGCCCATTTCCTACGGCATCCTTCCGGTTAGTCAGGACGAACACGCACTCTGCATAGACAAAGTTCGTTTCATCGGGGATCCGGTAGCGGCGGTGGCGGCGATCGATGAAGACGTTGCTTTCGACGCGATGAACCTGATCGAAGTCAGTTATGAACGATTGAACACCATCTCTTCGATCGAAGAGGCGGTGATGATTGACGAGCCGCGCATTCATGATTACGGCGATTCTGGAAACGTGCATAAGAAAGTGTCACTCGAATTTGGCGAGGTGGATGCCGGGTTTGCCGAAGCGGATCTCGTTCGCGAGGACATTTTTTTCTACGAAGGCAACACACACTTGCCGATGGAACAGCATGCGGCCGTCGCCCACTACGACACAGACCACAAACTGACTCTCTGGAGTTCAACCCAGACCCCGCATTACGTCCATCGCGCGCTGACGAAAGTGCTGGCGATCCCGGCCAGTCACATTCGCGTCATTGCGACTCCGAACGGCGGCGGATTTGGCGGCAAGAGCGATCCCTTCAACCATGAGGTCGCAGTTTGTAAGCTCGCAATGATCACTGGCCGCCCGGTAAAGAATACGCTGACGCGCGAAGAAGTTTTCTACTGCCACCGCGGACGCCATCCGGTTCTGATGCAGGTAAAGACGGGCGTCAAAAAAGACGGCGCCATCACCGCCATGCATTTCCAATCGTTTCTCGACGGCGGTGCGTACGGCAGTTACGGCGTGGCCAGCACGTTCTACACCGGCGCGTTGCAAACCGTGACCTATGACGTGCCACGTTACAAGTTCCAGGGCTTGCGTGCGTTTACCAATAAGCCGCCGTGTGGTCCAAAACGCGGGCACGGCACGCCGCAACCCCGCTTCGCTTTGGAAGTTCAACTCGACAAGATCGCCGAGCAACTGAAATTGGATCCGGCAGCGATGCGGCGCGAACATCTGGTTAAGGCGGACACGGTCACAGCCAATTATCTGCGCATTGGCAGCATGGGTTTGGGTGCTTGCATCGACAAAGTCGTTGCCGGTTCGGACTGGAAAAAGAGATTTGCCGGATGGGATCAGAACAACCGCAAACTTCCGTTCGGTAAAGGGATCGGGTTCGCCTGTAGCTCCTATATCTGCGGCGCAGGTCTGCCGATCTATTGGAATAACATGCCACAATCGGGAGTGCAGTTGCGGCTCGATCGGCAGGGCGGCGTTTGTGTGATGTGCGGTTCGACCGACATCGGACAGGGCTCCGATTCGATTCTGGCCTACATCGTGGCGGAAGTTTTAGGAATCGATCCGTTTGATATTCGCGTGGTCACGGCGGATACGGACCTGACGCCGGTTGACCTGGGAAGTTATTCGAGTCGGGTCACGCTAATGACGGGGAACGCGGCAATTCAGGCGGCGGAACGCGCCCGTGAACTGCTCGTCATGGCCGTGGCGGAAAAGCTTGGCGTGCCGATCGAAAATATTTCGCTCGCCGAACGCCGTGTGTTTGACGTCGAAAATCCGGATGTCGGAGTGACGTTTGCCGAGGCCGTTGTGCTGGCCGAATCGAAATACGGGACCATCGGCACAGTCGGCTCGTATTCGCCGCCGCGCTCGCCGGGAAAATACAAAGGCGCGGGCGTTGGACCATCGCCGGCCTATAGCTATTCCGCCTCCGTGGCGGAAGTCGACGTGAATCCGGCCACCGGAATAGTCACGGTCGAGCGCGTTTGGATCGCACACGACATCGGCAAGTCGATCAATCCTATGCTGGTGATGGGCCAGGTCGAAGGCAGCGTGTACATGGCCCTGGGCGAAGTCCTGATGGAAGAGATGGTCTATCGCGCCAATCGCAACGTCGTGCATAAATTTCCCTCGATGCTCGAGTACAAGAGCCCGACGACGATGGAGATGTGCGACGTCAAAACTTACCTAATCGAAGATCCCGATCCGAATGGACCCTATGGCGCCAAGGAAGTAGGACAAGGACCATTGTTGCCCGTGCCGCCCGCTGTAGCCAACGCAGTGTACGACGCGGTCGGCGTGCGCATCGACGAAGTTCCGATTACGCCGGAGAAAGTTTTGAAAGCGTTGAAGGAGAAAGCGAGAGGTCGCGAGGGAAGATTTGGTCCCAGCTCAATCCCTTCTGTCGATTGGCCTGAACCGCAACGTGTGTTGACCCCCGCCGAAGGCGGCGACGGCCGTGAGATGCCGCGCGTGGCGGTGCATTCTTGAGGCAGATCAAATGAGGCTTCCTAACGCCGAGAATGCGGTTATTGAAATTGAAAAGCTTCGCAACTATTGCCTAAACCCCAATCACCCTAAGGGCAAGCACAAGGCTCGAGTATTTCGAGACAAGCTCGGCTTCACTGACAAGGATGCTGAGCGGTTGCGTCGACTAATATTCGAAGCGATATTAACGACTGAAGCAACGGAACAGAACCGAACAAGTTATGGGCGGAGGTTTGTAGTGGATTTTCCTGTCAGAGTGGACGAGCAACTCCGGTTCGTATTGTCATTGGTTACGATACGGTCCGCTTGGATCATCAAAGATGGCGAGGAGTTTGCGCGTTTGACGACATGCTTCATACCATAAGGAGCGTTAAACATGGACGAAATCAAATTGAGCGACGTGGTGGCGTTAATAGAAGATTTGCCCGCCGAAGGATTACGTCGCGGTGAGGTAGGCACAGTTGTTGAGCAATGGAAAGAAGGCGTTGTGGAAGTTGAGTTCAGTGACGATTCTGGGAAATCTTATGCATTCGCTGCTCTGCGGCCTGATCAAGTCATGAAACTTCATTTTCGAAAAGACCAGGCTGCTTAACATCCATGATGCGACTCCCCAAATTTGAATATCGCGTGCCGCGAGGAATCGCGGAGGCGGTGAAGATTGTCTGCGACGTGGGGCCGACTGCGCAGTTTGTTGCCGGCGGGACAGACTTGTATCCAAACATGAAGCGGCGCCAGCAGACGCCGGGCACAGTAATCTCAGTAATGCGTCTGCCTGAACTGAATCAGATCACCGGCGATCCAACGCAAGGCATTCGTATCGGTGCATCCGTAACTCTGACGGACATTTGCGATCATCCACTAATCAATCAGCATTATCCGGTCGTGTCGCAGGCCGCGCGCACGATTTCAACGCCTATCCTGCGCAACATGGGCACCATTGGCGGCAACCTGCTGCTGGATACGCGCTGCAATTACTACGATCAGAATTACGAATGGCGCAAAGGAATTAATTTTTGTTTGAAGAAGGACGGCGACGTTTGCTGGGTCGCGCCCGGCAGCTCGAAATGCTGGGCCGTACAGTCGTCCGATCTGGTCCCGGTGATGGTCGCGATCGGCGCGAAGTTTCGCCTGGCTTCAACCCTCGGCGAGCGAATAATTGATGCCGGCGGCTTTTACAATGACGACGGCATCGATTATTTGCAAAAGCGGCCAGATGAATTGCTGGTTGATATTCACCTGCCGCCAACGAACGGCTGGCGCGCTTCGTATCAAAAACTGAGGCGTCGTGGAGCGTTTGATTTTCCCGTGCTGGGAGTCGCGGCATACCTGGAGACTGACGAGGCCAGTAACAGGAGCGGTAGCGACCCAGCCAATGTAAAGGCAGCGAAGATCGTGCTGGGCGGTATCGCGCCTTCGCCAATGGTCATCCAGGAAGCTGCCGACGCGCTGGTCGGCCAGGCTTTCGATGACGAACATATTCACGCCGCCGCTGAAGCCGCTTACAACAAAGCTCGCCCGCTGGACAACACAGATTTTGTCATGAACTGGCGCAAACAAATGGCGCGCGAATACACCCTGCGCGCTCTGCAAGCATTGCGCTGAGCTTTAGCTCTAAAAAGAGCGGGGGGCAAGCCGCCCTTCCTCACTGCGAGTAGAGATGGTTGAGTCTTAAAGCTCGACTGGAAACACCTGCGTAAGGAAGGGCGGCTTGCCCCCGCTCTTTCTCATGAGCAATGAGTAGCTAAGCAATGGTTCCGTGATGACTTGTTGGTTTTCTCTCTTTCTCGTTATCTTGTGGTGTGCATGAAGTAGCCGCCATCGTCCTCGCCGCCGGGCGCTCGCGTCGCATGGGCGCTTTCAAACCTTTACTGCCTTTCGGTAACTCGACCGTCATCGACTCTTGCATCGATCGTCTCCAACGCGCGAGTGTTGCAGACATTGTTGTCGTGGTAGGCCATCGCGCCGATGAAGTCCGTCATCACCTGCAAAACTCTCAAGTCACATTCGCACTGAATCCTGACGTCGAAAGCGAAATGAGTGCTTCGATTGCTTGTGGCCTGCGAAAAGTTCAGCCAGGCGCCAAAGCCGTATTTATCGCTTTGGTAGATCATCCGGCAGTCCCAGTCGAAGTTATCGAAGCAATAATCAACGCATGGCAGGCCGGCGCCAAACTGATCATTCCACAGTTCGAAGGGCGTGGCGGCCATCCGGTCTTGATTGATCTGAATTTGCGCGACGAAATGCTCCGCCTGGATCCGAAGCGCGGTTTGCGCGCCTTGTTTGACGCCCACCGTGACGACGTTTGCCGGCTCCCGGTCGCGTCCCCTTTCGTTGCGCGCGATATGGATACATGGGAAGATTACGTCCGCCTGCATACGGAAGTGTTTGGCGGACCGCCTGTTACCGGCGCCCCTTCTTTGCCTTGAACCGCTTTGATTAGGAAAGGCGGGTTAATGACCAGTTCAGAATTTCTCAAGCCCTGGAAGACACATGTTGGCTTTGCCGCAGCGTTCCTGGCGATTCTGTTTCTTAACCTTATTCTCAAGACAACTGCGGGCGAGCCTTTTAGCCGCGCACTCGGCCATGCGTTCACCGCAGTCACGCCAGTGGAGTATTTGATGTTCGCGGGCTTGTGGTATTCGCTGGCCTTTTCCCGGCCCAGTGAAGTGCGGCGCAGCGCCTTTACCAGCCTGAATCTGAGCGAACATAAGACATAGACCACCTGCGGGCCAACCAACTGTAGCCCGTCGGATTACATCTAAAGGCCGGTATCATCGTTCCGGGCAAATTAAGCCGGATGAGTAATAGGAGCGAAAGTTAGCCCGGGCGATGAAAGGAGAAAACAATGATTAGGCAACGCCGCACGATTGTTATCGCCGCGGCATTATCGTTTCTGGCCCTTTGTCTAACCTCGGCTGGCGCTCAAACGGGGGCCGCCAACTTTTCCCTCCGCGCGGTGGACGGGGAAGCGGTGACGGCGGAAAGCCTGCGTGGTGAAGTAGCCGTGCTTGCTTTCGGCGCGTCGTGGTTGCCGATAACTCGCAATCAACTCGAGGGCGTCAAGAAACTGGCTGATGATTACAGTGGACGCGGCGTAGCGGTCTACTGGGTCAGCACCGATTCGGAATCGGCGAAGTCGAAGAACTACGTTTCCGACGATCAGCTACGGACCCTGGCGCGCAAGTACAAAGTGACAGTGTTACGCGATCCGGATGGCGCCGTCTCAAAGAAACTTGGGGTGGACCAATTGCCGTCGGTCGTGATTCTCGACAAGCAAGGTAACGTGTCCGGTGGAGCAATCGGCGGGCTCGATCCGTCGGCGAATCTGGCGACGCAATTGAGCGCACGGCTGGATAAGATACTGTAAGGCCTGTTTATTCTTGTCAGAACCGCCTGCGGTAGCGGGCGGGCCCGTCGATTACGGAATGCGGATTTCGGATTGCGGATTCGACTTATGACCCAGTTCTTCTCTCAATCCGCAGTCTGAAATCCCTAATCCGCAATCGACGGGCCCGCCCGCTACCGCAGGCGGTTCTGACATAACTTGTAGAGTAGGTGCACCGGCAAACCTACAATGTTCAAGTAATCTCCCTGGATCCCCTCAATGAAGCGCGCGCCTCTTCCCTGAATCGCGTAGGCGCCGGCCTTATCCATTGGCTCGCCAGTCGCTACATACCACTCAATCTCGTTCGCGGTCATATCCGCAAATTTCACTCTGGTTCGCTCATGTGCGACCCGCTGAATTTCCACCCCGCTCGCACCGTTCCGGATCAGCGCCAACCCGGTAACGACTTCATGCCACCGTCCGTTCAGGAGCAGTAGCATGCGACGGGCGTCTGATGCGTCAACCGGTTTGCCCAACAATTCGCCTTCGACCACGACGGTTGTGTCTGCGCCTACGATTAGACGCGATGGATAATTGGCCGCTATTTTTGTCGCCTTCTCCTGGGCGAGCCGCTCAACATACGCGACCGGATCCTCGCCGGGCAGGCGCGTTTCGTCGATGTCAGCGGGCGACTTGTCGAACGGCCAGCCTACAGCCTGCAAAATCTCTGATCGACGCGGGCTGGCTGAGGCCAGCACCAAACGCTCGGCGAAAACATCGATAGCACTTCCTTCGGCGCCGGTCGCTTGTCGCTGTTGCTGTGTTTCCATTACACTCGCCCATTCGACTGCAAAGTTAATTTGCGATTCTAGAGTGAATATGCGCTGGGTCAAATCCCAGTTAAGGTTTGCGAGTGAAATGGAAGCACTGATTCGCGCATTGCCAAAACTTATCAGCGCTGCCGGCGACGAAGAAGTGACCGAAGTCGCGGCCGGTATCGCATGGCGACGCGTGGCCGGCGAGAGTTTGCGTCAACATGCAGTACTGTTTCGTTTGTTCCATTCCACGCTGATTATCGCTGTAGCCGACGCAATTTGGCAGAAGCAGATGATGCAGCTGAGCGGTCAATTGCTGGCCCGGATTAACGCGCTTCTGGGCAAAGGGACGATTACTTTTATCGAGTTTCGCATCGATCCAAAGACGGTGGAGAAGGAACGCGCCGCTAATCGAATCAGCCACCACGTGATAAAAGCGGACGAGGCCCTCGAATCCGTGACGGAAGAGTTGGAGTTGGCGGCGCAAGCAATTCCCGATGAAGCTCTGCGCCGGCGCTTTCTGCTGGCCGCCGGCGCCAATATTCTGCGACGGCAAATCTGATGATTTCGCGACCAACATGCCAATAACTGAAGCCGACATCGAAAAGGTGGCCCAACTGGCGCACCTGGAAATCACTGACGAGGAACGCCGCGCCTTCACGCCGCAAATGGCCGAGATTGTTGCCTACGTCGAACAGCTGAATGACCTCGACACCAGCAACGTCGAGCCGGCCACTGGTGGCCTGACCGCAGAAGGTGAACAAACAGAGTCGCACCGTCCGGACGTGGTTCGGCCTTCGCTCGGTCAGAAGGTCGCGCTGGCGGAAGCGCCTGATCCCGCCTCCGGTCATTTTCGCGTGCCTAAAGTTCTCTAGTCCGCTTTTGAGATATGAGTCAGCTCGAACCTTCGATAATTCAGATGCAGGAACAGATTGCGGGCGGCGCGACGACCGCGCGGTCTGTAATTGAATCCGCGATCGACAGCGCGGAGAAATTAAACGAGACGTTGAATGCGTTTCTGCAAATCGATCGCAAGGGCGCTCCCGATCGCGCCGGGGCGGTCGACGCAAGATCGGCAGCGGAAAAGCAGGGTTTATCACTGGCCGGCGTGCCAGTGGCGATCAAAGACAATATCTGCGTGCGGGGAATGCAGGCGTCCTGCGGCTCGCGCATCCTTGGCGACTATCAGCCTCCATACAACGCGACGGTGATCGAGAGATTGATAACGGCCGGCGCTGTAGTCATCGGCAAAACAAACTGCGATGAGTTTGCGATGGGCTCATCAAACGAGAATTCCGCCTTTGGGCCGGTGAAAAACCCCTGGGACGTTTCGCGCGTTCCTGGCGGGTCATCCGGGGGCTCGGCGGTGGCGGTCGCGGCGGGAATTGTGCCGGTAGCACTCGGCTCTGACACCGGCGGATCTGTCCGCCAGCCGGCGTCGCTCTCCGGTGTGTTGGGATTGAAGCCGACGTACGGCCGGGTGTCGCGTTACGGCCTGGTAGCGTTCGGCTCGTCGCTTGATCAGATTGGTATTTTTGGACGGCAGGTTAGCGACGTCGCGAGCGTTCTCTCCATCATCGCCGGCCGCGATCAGAATGACGCGACCAGCGCGTCGGTGGCGGTTCCCGATTTCAACACGCAATTAGACGGCGATGTCAAACGACTGAAGCTCGGCGTGGCGCGTGCTTTATTGGGTGAAGGCTTAGACGGCGAGGTGCGTAATGCAATCAATCAGGCCATCGAAGTCTACCGCGAACTCGGCGCCGAAATCGTCGAAGTCGATTTGCCGCACGCGAAATACGCGATTGCCGTTTATTACATCATTGCCACCGCTGAGGCTTCGTCCAACCTGGCTCGATTTGACGGCGCGCGCTACGGGTTTCGCGCGGAAGAAAGCAACACCCTGCGCGAGATGTACTGCCGCACTCGCGATGAGGGCTTCGGCGCTGAAGTGAAGCGCCGCATCATGCTCGGGACCTACGTACTGTCGGCCGGCTATTACGATGCTTACTATCGCAAGGCCCAACAGGTGCGCGCGCTGATCCGCCAGGATTTCACAAATGCGTTTGCGAAGTGCGATGCCATTCTGACGCCGACTGCGCCGACACCAGCGTTTTCCATCGGCGAAAAGCTGGACGATCCACTGGCTATGTACCTGAACGATATTTTCACGGTCACGGCAAACCTGGCGGGCGTGCCCGGAATCAGCGTTCCCTGCGGGCTATCGTCGTCGGGCCTGCCGATTGGCTTGCAGTTGCTCGCCCGTTACTGGGACGAGTCGACGCTCTTCCGGCTATCGCACGCTTACCAAACGGCGCGGCCATTCACGGCGCGTCCTCCCATTCACGCCTGAGACCAAGCGCGGCTAATCGAAAATGCCTAAGAACACTCGAGCGATCACCTTCCTGACGATCGTTGTTTTGCTGTTGGCATTGGCCTGCGGCGCTCAGCGTAATGGAAGTCAGCGGACGCTGCTGAATTACACGCCGCATGGCCAGGATCTGCTGCGCGATTTCGTTGCGCGCTACAAACAGGTGTACCCGGAAGTCGATGTGAAGTTCCTCGATATGGGATCGCGCGAAGTGTTGGAGCGCGTGCGAGCTGAACGCAACCGCCCGCAAGCCGATCTCTGGTGGGGAGCAGCCCACGCAACGTTCCAACAGGCGGCCGAGGAAAACCTGCTCGCTGCTTACCGGCCGTCATGGGCCGACAAAGTTCCGGACTATGCGCGCGACGCGCAGGATCGTTGGTACGGTACTTATGAAACGCCCGAGGTGATCGTCTACAACAGCGATGCGGTGCGGGCGGAAGACGCGCCGCGCGATTGGGACGACGTGCTCGATCCAAAGTGGCGCGACAAAATTCTGATACGCAATCCGAACCCTTCGGACACCATGCGCGCGATCTTTGGCGGCATCATCTGGCGAGGTTACAAAGACAGTGGCTCACCGGAAAAAGGCTATGAATGGCTGCGACAGTTGGACGCCAACGTTCACGAATACACCGCCGACGGAACTTTGTTGATGCAAAAGATCGCCCGGCGCGAGGGATTGATCAGCCTTTGGGACATGCCGGATGTGAGGCTGTTCAAGGAGCAAAAGAACCTGCCGGTCGCTTATGTGATTCCGGCCAGCGGCACGCCGGTAATTACGGACGGCATCGCGATTGTGCGCGGAGCCGCGCATGAAGAAGAAGCGCGACGCTTTTATGAATTCGTGACTACTCGGGAGAGCCTGGTCCACACGGCGAAAACCTATTACCGCATTCCGCTGCGCAGCGATCTCGATCGCACGCAACTGCCGGCCTGGATGAATGAACCGTTCACGCGCTTGCCGCTGGATTGGGACGTTTTGCGCCGGGAAGGAAATACGTGGATGCGTTACTGGGACACCGAAATTCGCGGTCGCAGTAAAAAGTAGTAGCCTCTATGCCTCTGCTGGCTCTGAAAAATATTTCCAAGCGGTACGATACAACTCCGGCTGTATCCGGCGTGTCGCTGGAGGTTGAGCGCGGCGAATTCTTCGGGCTGCTGGGGCCGTCGGGTTGTGGCAAGACGACGACGTTGCGCATGATCGCCGGACTGGAAACACCGGACACAGGCGCCATCGAACTCGCCGGCCAGGACATCAGCAAAACGTCCGCGGAGAGTCGCGGGTTCGGCATGGTGTTTCAAAACTACGCGCTCTTCCCTCACCTGAATGTTTTTGAGAACGTGGCCTTCGGCTTACGCGCCCGACGCAAGCCGGCCGCAGAGGTCCGGGACCGCGTTGATGCGGCGCTCGAACTGGTCCAGCTTTCCAATTACGGCCAGCGAAAGGTTGATGAGTTGTCCGGCGGACAACAGCAACGCGTAGCAATCGCGCGCGCGATTGCGATTGAGCCGGAGTTGTTGCTGTTCGATGAGCCGCTCTCGAACCTTGATGTTGCGCTGCGCGAAGAAACGCGCCGCGAGCTGCGCCAACTGGTCACCCGGTTGGGCCTCACTGCAGTATATGTGACCCACGATCAGGAAGAAGCGTTCGCGCTCTGCGATCGCATTGCCGTCATGAGCGCCGGAAGCGTTTTACAAATCGGCGCCGCGCGGGAGTTGTATGAAAGGCCGGCCGGCATTCAGTTGGCGAGGTTTCTGGGCCGGAACAATCTGATCAAAGCGATGCGGGTGACCTCCAGCAACGACGCCGTTGCCAGATTCAGAACCCTGGACGGCGAACACCTGATTACGGTCAACTCCGGTCACGCAGAACTGGTTCGACTTGCGATGAACAAACCGTGCACGCTCGCTATTCGGCCGGAGGCGGTAATCGTGTCTAAGTTGCAAGGAGCGGAATCTGGTTCAACGCCAGACGGCAACCGTATCCGCGCAGAAGTAATTGAAACTGAATTCTCCGGCGCGACCACCAGTTTGAGGTTTGACGCGAATGGCTTAGTTATCGACGCTTTGCTAATTGACGCGACCAGCTTTTGCGTAGGTGAAAAATGTGAGCTGCAACTGCCACCCGCCCGCATCAGCTTGCTGAAGGATTGAATTGTGTCAAAAGCCAGACGGTGCGGGGGCAACCCCCTCTTCCTGACTGCGAGTTAGGTTAGTAGAGTTCCCAAGTTCAACTCAGATTACTTGCAGTCAGGATCAACCGGCTGAGCAAACTAAAGTTTGAACTCTATACGCCTGTCGGGTCGGAAGACTCAACCCGCGTGACAGGCGTATAGAGTTCAAGCTTTAGCTTGCGGATTCCTTCGATCTAAAGTTTAAACTCTATACACCTGTTGGGTTGGAAGCCTCAACAACTGAGAACACTTGCAGTAAGGAAGAGGGGCTTGCCCCCGCTTCTTCGGAGTCCCGGGTTTCAAAAACCAGGATCTTTTCCTAGCTGACTCATGAAATATTTTCGCCCGCGCTGGATCCTGCTGCTGATCACCTTTGTGGTGCTGCTTTATGGTGTCGTCTATCCCAACCTGTTTGTTTTCAGCGCCGCTGTGCGGCCGGAGGGCCACTGGTCACTCTCAGCCTTTTGGGGAACGCTGTCGCAACGCGCCGTCATTGAATCCGCCTCGACGAGCGTCGCGATTTCGATTCTGACGGTGCTGCTCTGCGCGCTAATCGGCGTGCCGCTTGCTTTCCTGTTCGAACGATATTCATTTCCCGGGCGGCGGTTTTTCGCGATTCTGGCCGCCTTGCCGCTGGTGTTGCCGCCACTGGTGGGCACGGTCGCCTTCGTATTTCTGTGCGGTGAATCAGGCATCCTCGCGCGCTTTGTGCAGCGGTTGTTCCATCTCACAAACTCGCCCTGGTCCTTGCGCGGTTGGCCCGCGATCCTTCTGTTCCACGCTTACACAATGTATCCGTTCTTCTACATTCTGACGGGCGCCGGCCTGCAACGAGTCGATGCCGGCCTGGCTGAAGCCGCACGCAGCCTCGGAGCAAGACCTGTGCATGTGCTGCGACGCGTTACCTTGCCACAGTTAACCCCGTCGCTCGTCGCTGCGGGGCTGCTCACGTTTATGACTTCGATGGCAAGCTTCAGTGCGCCCTTGTTATTCGGCGGCAACGTTCGCATGCTGACGCTGGAAATCTTCAACGCGCGCCAACGTAACGATGCGCCGGCGGCGTTGGCGGAAACTGTGCTGCTGGCGACCATCTCTCTGGCTGCGCTGCTGTTCTTTCAAAAGTATGAAGGCACCCGGCGCTTCGCAGCCGCGGCGATGAAGGGTGCTACGCGCCGGCGACGGAAATTGACTAGCGGACGCGCGCGCTGGCTGGCCGCTATTTGCGGTATCGTTTTCAGTGTCGTGCTGGCGCTGCCGATTGCCACTCTCGTGTTGGTCAGCTTTTCGCGCGATGGCTCATGGACAGTCGAGACTCTCCCACCCGTTTATACCTTGTCGAACTTCGCGCGCATGGCCGCGGACGAGGATGCTCGTTCAGTCTTTATCAATAGTTTTCTGATGGCCGGCATCGCTTCAGCCGCCGCGCTGGTCTGGAGTTTTTCCGTAACTGCTTTAACCGCGACGGGCCGGCCGAAACCCTGGAAGCGATTCGTCTCGTTCTTAGTCTTGATTCCCTGGGCGCTGCCCGGCACTGTGGTCGCGGTGGCGATCGCTGAAGCTTACGGACAACCCAATGCTTTGACAGGGTCGTTTATCCTGGTCGGAACTTTCTGGATTTTGCCGGTGGTCTATTTCCTGCGGTTCATGCCGCTCGTGGTCCGCGCAGTCCAGGCCAGCATTGAGCAGATGGATCGCGCCCTTGAGGAAGCGGCCGCGAGTCTGGGCGCGGGTTGGTGGCGCAGATTTGCGCGAGTGCGCCTGCCGCTCGTCGCGCCTGGCGCCCTGGCCGGAACGCTTTTGGCGTTCGTCATTGCCCTGGGCGAATACGTCGCGTCTGTGCTCGTGTTCACGCCCGCAAACCGGCCAGTTTCACTAGCGATAGCGGCGGCCATGCGGGATTTCAATTTAGGCACCGCAGCGGCCTACGGCGTGGTTTTGATTTGTATGATTGCGGCTGCGATGATGCTGGCAGGGAAACTGGAGAAGAGTCAGACCTGAACGCGGAGAGGTTTCGGGTTGGAGCGGACGTCAGTACCGTCTGCGGTAGCGGATGGGTTCTTCAACTCGTACCCACTGATAGACTATGCATCTACGAGCGAAATAATAAGGGAGAGGAACTTAGTTTGCGTTTTAATACCAAAGTCTCAAAGGGCGTCATTAACCTGATTTGCATCGGCCTTCTGCTAACTGCCGAGCTCACGCCCCAGACGTTTGCCCAAGTCACGGCCAGCGAAGTTAAGACCGATCGCGTAGCGCTTTACCAGGCGTTACTCGATCTCACGAATCCCTGGACGGTCATGTGCATTGCTGCCCATCCGGATGATGAAGACGGGACGTCCCTGATCGTCATGCGGCACAAGTACGGCGCGCACACGGTGAGCTTGTTCTCGACTTTTGGTGAAGGTGGACAGAACGCGATCGGGCCCGAACTCTACGAAGAGCTCGGCGCTATTCGCGCTCGCGAAACGATGGCCGCCGCGGAAATCCAGGGATCGGAGCCGCACTTTCTCGGGCTGAAGGATTTTGGTTACTCGAAGTCCGCCGACGAAGCGTTTCGTTTCTGGGGCCACGACGAAGCCCTGCGGCGCATGGTTTTGCAAATTCGCAAACTTCGGCCCGATGTCATCATCACTAATCACTCAGCTACCAATAACGATCACGGACATCATCAGGCCACCGCCCGGCTGGAACTGGAAGCGTTTGATGCCGCTGCCGATCCAAAACAGTTTCCCGAACAGTTGAAAGCGGACGTTACCGTCTGGCAGGTACAGAGGTTGTTCGTGCGCGCCGGCCGGTCCAGTCAAACGCAATCGGACAACGCGCCCGTAGTTAGTCTCGACCCGAACGAACGCGATCCTATTCGCAACACGATCTTCGCCGAAGAAGCACTTCGAGCGTTGCAACAACACGCTACACAGGGTCCATGGCCAAAGACGTTGAGCGACATGGCTCGCTTTCGGAATTCTCCCGATGGAAAACTGCCACTGATTCGCTATCTGCTGGTACGCGCTGCGAAGGAGGCGCCGTCGCTGCCGAAGAACCCGAGAAACTTTCTTGACGGATTGAAACTTCCCGACAACTTCGTCACTGAGTTGGACCTGCCAACGATTCAGGGCAAGCCGTTGGTCGAGTTTGTCGATGAGCGATCGGAAGTGTTGGAACGCCTACTGGAACACATTCACAAGGGATTTCATTTCACTTCGGGGATCTGGCCCAACTACGAGCGTCTGTCTTCGATGAGGCGGAAAATTGAACGAGCGACGGCGATCGCAGCGGGAGTCTCCCTACAGGTCGAGATGCCTGGCAAAGGAGTTACGCCAAATTCCAAGCTTGAGATGGATGTGAAAATCGCCAATGCGGGCCCTCGGATTGTGTCTGTTTTCGGCCCGTGCCGATCCGACATCCCCTGGCTGACAAAACAGAACGATTCAAAAAGAGACAGCGGCCCAGCCTCAATCTTTCAGACCCTGGCCGACATTCCTGGCGGCTCATCACTTCATCGAAGCACTTCGGTTTTGATCCCGGCAAACACGCCCATCAATGTTCCACTTGCAAACCATCTCTATGAATCATCTGGTTTGGGGATCCAAGTGCGCACGAGCTGCGAAATCGGGTTAGGTCCGGGAGGCTCTGATCACGTTAGCCTTGAAGAAACCAGGAATGTTGATGTGAGCTCCGCCCTGGAGATCACAAATCTCAGCCCTTCACCGATCGTCAGAACTCAGGCTGCGGCCAAAGGTATCTTGATAGCTTCGGTGGATTGCGTCTTTCGGGATGCCGATTTCAAATTGCGTTTGACCAACCATCGCAGTTCGCAGTTCTCAGGCGATCTCGTTATCGGTACCTCTACCGGCAGAAAGGCGAGCACTCGCAAGATAGCGATCGGAGCGCAGCAGAGTATTGACGTAACAGCCACCGTATCCGGCTGCCTGCCATGGGTTGACTCAAAAAAGGGTGAAGCAAAAGCGCCGGCTGTTTCCTTCACGCTAATGGGAAGCGGCGCAACCAACCCAGTTGCGCGGCTGGATGTTCCGGTGGTCTGGGCCGATGCGCGCGTCGCGTCGAATGTCAGCGTAGGCTACGTCCGCGGTTTTGATTACAGTTTACCGAATGCGCTGGCCGCGCTCGGAGTCAGCGCTAAGGAGCTTACCGTTGACGAAGTACAGACCTCCGACCTGAAGAAGTACGCGACCATCATCGCAGACAATCGCGTGTATGAGTCGCAGCCGGAATTAATTAACGCCAATCAGCGTCTGTTGGATTATGTGAAAGATGGCGGAACGTTAATCGTCTTCTATCACAAAGCAAACGAGTGGAACCCCGACGAGCGGCGCAAACGACCGCAGCTCGCTCCTGATAAATTGATCCTCGGTGACGAACGCATCACGGATGAGAATGCGCCGGTGTCATTCCTCGAGCCACAACATCCATTACTTAACTCTCCGAATAAGCTGGGGCCGGAAGATTTCACGGGCTGGATTCAGGAACGCGGGCTCTACTATCCGAAAGAATGGGACTCGCAGTATCACGCGCTGCTGCAATCGAACGACCCCGGCGAAGCGCCATTGAAAGGCGGCCTGCTGGTCGCCGATTACGGCAGTGGACATTACATTTACAGCAGCATGGTTTGGTACCGGCAATTGCGCGCGGGAGTCCCAGGCGCGTACCGCATGCTGGCAAACATGATTAGCTACGGGCATCCGACAAAGTAACTTAAACGCAAAGGGCGCAAAGTTAGCCGCCCAGGGCTGCGGATGAAATGCCCTCTGTGGTCCTTTAAGCGATGTTGATTCGCTTTGCACAAAAGGTCAGTCATAGAGTGATCGAACTTCCCTAGCGAAGCGCATAGGTCCGAAGGACCGTTGGTTAGTAGCCACGCCCGTGAGGGCGTGGACTAGGAATGATAAATTCGCCGGAGCGCCGAAGGTGCGACGTTTGGTTTTTACCGCCGGTCCTTCGGACCTTTTGATTCAAACGAACTGCGTTCCACGCCCTTATGGGCGTGGCTATTTACCCGCGGCCCTTCGGGCCTGTTGCAACATGCGATCAGATAGGTGCTATCTCCAGGCCTTCTTGGCCAAAGCCATGTTGATTCGCTTTCCACTATTACTGGGACAGTCGCTATTGATAATTCAGTTGATGTCTGTCCCTGTTTTCTCGCAGAAGAAGGACGCAGCGCTTTTCCCCGTGCGCCAAAACGGCAAGTGGGGCTACATTGATCGCAAAGGCTCGCTGGTTATCCAGCCTCAATTTGACGAAGCGTGGGATTTTTCGGAAGGACTTGCTTACGTCAAAACCGCCGGCCGCCGCGGCATCATTAACCAGAATGGTAAAACAATTATCGATCTGCAGCAGGTGGATTTTGCCGGGCGCTTTTCCGAAGGGCTGGCGCCGGCGCAGACCGGCGGCGCCAATCCGCGTTGGGGATTCATCGATCGCAACGGTCGCATCGTGATCAATCCACAGTTCGACGCGGTGGAAAATTTCCATGAGGGTTTGGCGGTGGTGATGTTGGCGCGGAAGTACGGCTTCATCGACAAAAAAGGCCGTGCGGTCGTGCCACCGCAGTTTGATAAGGCTTTCGATTTCTACGATGGTATGGCGCTGGTCGTCAACAACAATCGTCTTGGTTTCATCAACAAAACCGGCAAAGTAATAGTGCCGCCACAGTTCTACAACGCGTTCCATTTCTCCGAGGGTCTGGCGAACGTCAAGGTCGGAGATAAATACGGTTACATCGATAAGACCGGCAAGATCGTGATTGCGCCGCAGTTCTATTACGCGGGAACTTTTGCCGAAGGTCTGGCGCCCGTGATCGCGGCGAATAAATTCGGCTATATAAGTAAGACCGGCGAGATCGTAATCAAACCACAGTTCGATTGGAGCGGTGGCTTTGCGGAAGGTCTGGCGGTGGTCAAGTCAGGAAAGAAATCCGGCTACATCGATCGCAGCGGAGCCATTGTGATTCGGCCGCAGTTTGATAATGCGAGCGATTTCGCTGAAGGCCTGGCGAAAGTATCAGTCGGGGGCAAACAGGGCTACATCGACAAGACGGGCGCCTTCGTCTGGCAACCCTCAAGGTGATTGCGGAATGCGGATTTCGAATTACGGATTACGGATTGATAATTACGGATTGATGATTCCGCATTCCGAAATCCGCAATCCGCAATCGCGCTAAGGCGGGTGTTTTCTCTTAATCTGAAAGCTGGTTACGGCAAAACTTCGCTTTCCAGTTTTGCCCGTGAGCGCTCCAGGAAAGTCTTAATCATCTTCACCACGTGCTTCTGCATTTCGGCGCTGATCGGGCCTTCGCCGATAAAGGACGCCAGCGAATGAAAGTCTTTCGCGTGCGGCCGGCGTAGCTCGACGTGCTGGGCGATTTTCACCAGCGTGCTCTTACCGCGCTCCTCAAAGTCCGCGGCGTAGCGCAAATAGTTTTCACTTTCGCTGCTGGCCGGTGACCATTCAATCCGCTCCGGTCCATTCTCAGTCTGCTCAACGGTGAAGGCCGCGCGCATTGTTCCGTACAGCGGCACTTCGGCGGCGACAATCCAGCGGAGGATGCCATCGGCCTCGCGCCGAATGCTTTCGATGCCGGGCATCAGGTCAACGAAGTTCTGAATTTCGCTGAAAAATTGCCGCGCGCGATCGGCGGTCGTCTTTACTTCCAGTTGGTCGCTATACCCAGCCTTGATACGAAACACGTTTGTCTCCCTCGCTCTGTTTTGCCAAGATATTACGTGGATCTGCGCGAAGTCACAACTATTGCATAATGAGCTCTCATGAATAACCAAAAGTCGAACAGGTGTCCCCGGTGCGACGCTGGTAGTCTGCGCGGCTGGCAGGAATTGACGGAAGACGAGCGTGAAGTGGTTCGCCGGCTGCCTGGCGCGAGCGAAGTTGAGGAGTCAATACGTAAAGCTACGCATCGCTGGTGTCCGCGCTGCTGGCATGAAACAAAAAGTCCGCCTCTGCACACTTGAACTCATCAGACCTGGCTCCGGCGCGTTAACAGCTTAGTCAACAGAAACGCCGGATAACTTGCCGCCAGTAACAGCAAGGCGTAAATGCTGTTCTTTGTATCGCTGGCCACCGCTCCTCCCAAAAACGCGACCGAACCGAGCAGGGCCAACGCCGTGGTCCAGGGATAACCCCACGCGCCATAAGGCCGCTCTTTCTCCGGCTCGCGCCGCCGCAGCACGAATACCGAAATGAATGAGAGCGTGTAGTTGGCGACAAAGAAAAAAGCCAACACGGTGATTACTTTGGCGAAGGTTTGACCAGAGATAATAATGATGACGGCTACCACCGCGCTGAGAAACAACGCGACGCTGGGAGTGCCGCCCTTGTTAACGTGGGTCACGCTGTGCGTGAACAATCGATCGCGGCCCATAGTGAAGATCACGCGAGTTGCCATCAGATGATAGGCATTGATCGCGCTCAGCATCGATAGAAGTGTTAGTGCCAGGAAGACGCGGTTGCCGTATTTGCCAAAGATAATTTGCGCGGCTCCACCCGCCGCAAACTCTTGTCCCGCGATGCTCGAAATTGGCAGCACATACAGCAACGCCAGATTTACCAGCAGGTAAATCCCGATAATTGCCAGCACGCCGCTGAACAGCGAACGGGGAATGTCGCGGGCCGGATTGCGCACCTCTTCAGAGAAATAAACCACGCCGGCCCAGCCGTCATATGTGTAAATCACCGATTGCAGGGCGATGACGAACGCGGCCAACAACGCGAGGCGCGCTGGCGTAGCAATCGCAGCGGCCGGTGCGTCGAATCCGAGGTGATTGGCAAAAACAAATGCAGCGATTACGAGCAGGATAAAAGCCAGCGCTTTAAGGAAGCTGGTAAGATCCTGGACCACGCTACTGAGCACAATGCCCTGCCACTGCAGCACTGCGAACACCACAGCCACCGCCGTCGCAATCGCAACCGTTTTTCCCGCCAGGATCGGGAACAGGCGACCCGCAAAATCTCCGATAACCAGAGACACGGCGGCTGCGCTCCCGCAGGTGGAAATCCAGTCGCTCCAGCCGACAATGAAGCCTGCATACTCGCCCAGCGCGTAACGGGAAAACACATACTGGCCACCGGACCGCGGCAACATCGTGCCTAACTCCGCGATTTGGAAAGCGCCCAGTAGCGCGTACAAACCGCCGGCTATCCAAGCGGCCAGAAACAGCCAATGATTCGGAAGTTGCGTGGCAATCTCACCGGGTGCGCGAAAGATGCCGGCGCCGATAGTGTTGCCGATGATTACGGCAAGGCCAAAACCAACGCCAAGAACGCGGAGTAAACGGCCTGATTTCTGGCCGGGAGTGGGTTCAGTTTGATTTGTTTCCACGGTCACTCGAGGGCCCGCCCGCTACCGCAGGCGGTTCTGACTTGTAGGGCTGATGGTTGAAGAGTTGCAGAAAGTTGCTATCGCCACCGCGGCTTTGCCGCCGCACAGTGCGGAAAGGCTACGCCTTTCCGGGAGCCTTGAAAGTCTCTGAGGCTCCGCCTCAATCGTGAGGCGCAGCCTCACTAATTTTTGAGAGGCCGACTTCGGTAAGGCATAGCCTTACCGCACTGTGCGGCGGCAAAGCCGCGTTACTCGATTCCAATCAAGCGGACTCTTGCGCTAGCACTCCAGTCCGCAGATCGGCATGCAGCAATCGATGGAAGAGATGCTCGCCGCCTTCGCGCCGCACCGACAGTCGTCCCGCGGTGTAAGCTCCAGAGCCCAGACCGTGTTGCACTGAACGACAAATTTCCTCGTCTTCATCCTGGATTCGTTGGCCCACTTCGATGCTGGCCAGATTACGCTCGCGCGCCGCCGCCGACACGACAGGAAAGTAGAAATCGAAAACCACTTCCGTCTTATCAATGCCGCGCGGAATTACCAGATTCGTATCCATCCCACTGTCGTACCAGTTGATCATGAAATTCGGATATAGCCAGTAGTAGAGTGCCCGCTCACCCTTACGCACTGCTCCGGTCTGCGGCTCAGCGCCTGCACTAACAATCGGGCTCGACTGCAAACAGAATCGCTCGCCATTCTCAATCGTGTAATTCTTGTAATCCAGCACGCTGTCCAGTCCTTTGTGCAGGTGCGGCACGTGATAACCACCGTCAAGATAATTGTCGACAAAAACCTTCCAGTTGCAGGCGAAGGAGTAATGACGCCTCTCCATCCAATGAAGGTTTGGCAAATCCAGCGGGCGCACCTGGTCCAACAGGGTGGCGCCGAGAAAGTCTTTCAGGCCTGGGCCATCATCCGGGCTCACTTTCACGAAAACCCAACTCTCCCAAATCTCAGCAGCGACCGGGAAGAGGCCGTTGGTGGATTTTTCAAACTCACTGACACCCGCGAAATCCGGCAGGCCTTTCAGCTCACCGGCCAGCGAGTAGGTCCACCCGTGATACGGACAACGAAGCTGGGTTGCTTTACCCTGGCACTCCGTCATGACGGCTGCGGCATGATGACGGCACACGTTAAAAAATCCGCGCAAGACGCCATCGTCGCCGCGCACGATCACGATGGGTTGGCCCGCGATATCGGCGGTGACGTATTGACCCGGCTCGCTGACTTGATCGGTGCGAGCGATCATCTGCCAGGAACGGGCGAAAACGGATTCAAGTTCGAGATCGTAAACCCGCTCGTCCGTGTACCACGTTGCCGGAATGGTCCACGCGCGATCGAGCGGAGCGTTGGGATCGTAGCTGTCGATGAGTTCCTGTAGAGAGGCGATCACGATAGTTGTAGGCTGACTCCGTATGTCCTGGCTTTGCCGTAGGCGCGTATCAACTCACCGGCGTTGCTGTCTTCCGTTTGGGATTAAAGAACGGTGTCTTAACGACAGTGGCAGCGACGCGGTGACGCACGGCCTCGACGGTGATTTCAAACTGGAGTTTCGTTCCCGGCGCGGTGTGGCCGCGCGCTACTGTCGCGAGCGCAATCATCTTCTTCAACGTCGGCGACCAGGTGCTGGAGGTGGCCTTGCCTACTTGCGCTCCGTCTTTGAATACCGGCACGGCCACGCGTGAGGCGATGGGCGAGACCGCCGGCGGCAGGCCAACTTTCTCGTAAAGCCGTTCCACCTCAGGCCAATCGATTTCCAGTCCCACGATCTCACGCGCCGGACCTTTTTTCTTCTCCGCCACCAACGCGGCCTGTCCTACGAAGCGGTTCTTCTCCAGATGAACCAGACGGCCCAAACCCATTTCGAACGGCGAATATCGCTGTTCGTCAATCAGGGCCTTCTTGCTGCTGTTGAAATCAATTTCAATCAGCAGCAGGCCGGCTTCAATGCGAGCAACGTCCAGGGCCAGCATTCCAGCGGGATGTATGTCGAAGGCGCGTCCCGCCGACATCAGCGCGTCCCAAATCCTCACTGCCTCGTCGCTGGCGACCCAGATTTCGTAGCCCAGATCACCCGTGTAACCGGTGCGCGAAATCTCCACCGGCACTCCAGCAATCACGCCCTTAGTCACGCGGAAATACTTCAGTTGTTCGATGTCGGCATCTCGCACCAGCGCCTTCAGCAGGCGGCCGGAGGTTGGGCCCTGCAGGGCGACGGCCGCCACACTTTCCGAAATGTCTTCGATTTTCACATCAAGGCCGGCGGCGTTTTGCGTGAACCAACGCAAGCTGGGATCGGCCGCAGTCCACCGGTAAGTATTCTCTTCCAGACGCGATACCGTTCCATCATCAATCACTTTTCCGTGTTCATCGCACCAGGGTGTGTAGACGACCTGGCCCACTGCCACCTTGCGCATATCGCGCGTGATAATGCGATCAACCAGCCGCGTCGCGTCTTTTCCGGTGAGGCGGTATTTGAACAACGGCGAGATATCGATCAGGGCGGCGGCATTACGAATCGCGTTGTACTCGTGCTCGTGGTGCGCTTCGTAGGAGCTGACCGTGTAATAGCCGGACCACTCGCGATAGTTCAGACTCTCGCAGAGCTCAAAGGTTCGTTCGTGAAAGGCAGTTCCAACGGGCATGATTGATGTTAGCTGTGCTTCGCTTTAGAGTTTAGCTAAATTCATCATCGTCATCCGGCATACTGATTTTCTGGACAACAAAATCCCGCCATTCGTTCATCGTTTGTTCGTCCGCCCCAAGTGCGCGCAGAACATCCGCGACCGCTCCCTCTTCGACCTTAAGTTCAGGGAAGGTCAGCAAAAGCACAGCCAAATCACGCCAGTCGGTGCCGGATTTCGGCTTGCCCCGGCGAGAATGATAGGAGATTACCTTTTGGGCAATAAGTTGGGTTGGGTCAAGGATACGAACGTCTTCAATCACTTGCGACTCAGGCAACTTTTCGACTGGTCGCACATCGACCAAATGCCGATTGCCGCTCTTCTGCACTTGAAATAGTCGATACCCCTTGTCTGCGCGCACGGTGCGCACGCGGACCGCGATGTGAAACCGTTCCCCGAGGTATTCGCGAATCTCTTCAGCAAGTTCCACTGCGCGCGTGGACATCAGATCGATATCCTGCGTCATGCGCGGTTCATCGACATAAGCGTTGACGGCGGTAGCTCCGAATACAACTACGTCGTCGCGCCCGCGCAGAAATTCCAGCACGGCGTCATGAATAGTCGCCAGCGGCAAAGGTTCTCGCGTGGCAAACTCCTTAAACGTAAGCGCTCCGGCATTCAGCATCGTTGAGATAATACGCTGGCCAACTTGGCTTATCCAGATATTAGTATTCCGAAGTGATAACAAACGAGCGCCGCAGTCGCAGTGATTGTCAGGGCGAGCGATTATAAGTATGCTATCGCGTCTTCAGCAAGCTGCATTATTTACCAGGAATGAAAAGCAAATACGACGTCATCGTCATTGGTGGTGGACACAATGGTCTGGTCAACGCGGCCTATCTCGCGCGCGCGGGCAAGCGTGTGCTCGTGCTGGAACGGCGGCACGTGCTGGGTGGCGCGGCGGTGACTGAAGAAGTTTTTCCCGGCTTCAAGTTCTCAGTCTGTTCCTACGTAGTCTCTCTCCTGCGCCCGGAAATAATTCGCGATCTCGATCTGCCGCGACATGGGTTGGAGATTCTTCCGCTGGACGGGACGTTCACGCCAATGCTCAACGGCGACTACCTTTGGCGCATGAACGATCACGCCAAGACCCGCCGCGAGATTGCGCGTCATTCAAAGCTCGACGCTGAGGCTTATGACGAATACGGCAAAGCCATGATTGAGATGGCCCACTTCGTTAAGCCGATCATGAGCATGACGCCGCCCGATCCTACGTCGCTGAACCCGCGCGGCTTGAAGGACCTGCATTTTCTCGGCAAGCGATTTCAGAATTTGCCGGAAGAAGATAAGTACAACCAGGTGCAGTTGATGACGATGAGCGCGGTCGATTTTCTGGACCAGTGGTTCGAGACCGACGTGCTCAAGGCCACCATGTCGGCCTCCGGAATTATCGGCACGTTTCTCGGCGTTCGTTCTCCCGGGACGGCCTACGTCCTGCTGCATCATTACATGGGCGAGATAGATGGCGCCTTTCGCTCGTGGGGATTGTCGCGCGGCGGCACGGGTGCAATCTCGAACGCAATTGCCGATGCGGCGCGTGAGGCAGGCGCCGAAATCCGCACCGAGGCCGCGATCGAAAAAATCATCCTGAAGAATGGCAAGGCAATCGGCGTCGCGCTGCAGAATGGCGATGAAATCTATGCCGGCATTGTTTCGTCAAGCGTCGATCCGCGTCTGACGTTTATGAAGATGGTCGGCGAAGAACACTTGCCCACCGACTTTGCCGATGATCTGAAGCGCTACAAATATCGCGGCTCGTCCGGGAAAGTGAATCTCGCGCTCGATGGATTGCCGAACTTGCGATCTTTGCCTGGCGTCGGCCCGCACCTGCGCGGCGCGATTTCGATTTCGCCGGGCGTCGATTACATGGAGCGCGCCTACGACGACGCAAAGTACGGGCGCTTCTCGCGCCGGCCATACATCGACATAGTGATCCCGAGTTTGACTGATCCGTCGGTGGCGCCGCCGGGCAAGCATGTGATGTCCTGCTTTGTGCAGTACGCACCATACAATTTGAAGGAAGGAACGTGGGACGAGAAGCGCGAAGAATTCGGCGACACGGTAATCAACACGATTGCCGAGCACGCGCCCAACATCAAGGACTTAATTCTGCATCGACAGGTATTGACTCCGCTCGATATCGAACGTGATTTTGGTTTGTCGGAAGGAAACATTTTCCAGGGCGAGCTGACCCTGGAACAACTTTTCTTTCTGCGTCCCGCGCCGGGTTGGGCGCAATATCGCACGCCAATTCGAAACCTCTACATGTGTGGATCGGCGACGCATCCGGGCGGCGGGATCATGGGCGCATCCGGCAGGAATGCGGCGCTGCAGATGCTGAAAGATTTCTAATTTGGAGTGCGGTGGCAAGCGCAGCGCGGCACCGCTTTGGATGTTTCAGTTGCACAAGATCCAAAGCGCCGTCGCCGCTTCGCTCTGCCGGCGCACTCCAAAATATGAGTTATACGCAACAAAGGAATGACTTCATACGACATTATCGTCATTGGCGCAGGGCATAACGGACTCGTCGCCGCGTCCTACCTGGCGAAAGCTGGCCTCAAGACTCTTGTATTGGAACGCCGCGAGATCGTGGGCGGCGGCGCCGTCACTGAAGAGATACATCCAGGGTTCCGCTGCCCCACCCTGGCACATTCCGCCGCTCCGTTCGCCTCGCAAATAACGAAGGACCTCAAACTCAATCGTCATGGCCTCAAGCTGATCACACCGAACGCACGCTTATTGGCGTTGGCTCCGGATAGCGATTCGCTCTGCATCTACAACGAAACAGCGCGAACGGTTAAGGAGATCGAAAAGTTTTCTGCCATTGACGCACAAAAGTACTCCGAGTTCGTTACCAGCTTCTCGCGCATCGGCCGCGTGCTCGCGCCGCTTCTCTCGATGACCCCGCCGGCGATCGAAAAACCTGCGCCGAGCGAAATGTGGAGCCTGGGAAAAATCGGCATGGCCTTTCGGCGTTTGGGCAAGAAGGACGAATATCGTCTGCTGCGTTGGGGGCCGATGGCCGTCGCCGATTTGGCGGCGGAATGGTTTGAAACGGAATTGTTACGCTCGGCCGTCGCGGCGCGCGGTGTTCATGGCTCGTTTGCGGGGCCATGGTCGGCCGGCACCAGCACGGGTTTGCTCTGGCAGGCCGCGATGGATGGCAGCGCGATTGCTCCCGCGTCCTTCATCAAGGGTGGCATGGGCGCGCTCACCGAGGCGTTGGCGAAAGCCGCACAGCAAGCTGGCGGTGAAATCAGAACCGGTGCTGAAGTAGAAGAGATCGTAATGACGGAAGCAGGTGCGACGAAAGTCGTACTGAAGAGCGGCGAAGAGATTTCCACGCGCGCAACGGTTTCCAATGCTGATCCGCGGACGACCTTCCTGAAATTAACCGATCCGGTGGAACTCGATCCAACCTTCCTGCAAAAGATTCGCAATTACCGTGCGGCCGGTGTCTCAGCCAAGATAAATCTCGCGCTGTCGGGATTGCCATCCTTTGCCGGAGTGGATGGTGATGCGCGGGAAAAACTCGCCGGCCGAATTCACATTGGCCCGTGTATTGATTACCTGGAGAGGGCCTTTGACGCGGCGAAGTATGGTGACTACTCGCGCGCACCATTCCTGGAAATCACAATTCCCTCGCTAACCGATGCGTCACTGGCGCCGGCCGGCGCTCACGTGATGTCGATTTACATGCAGTATGCGCCGTCGAAATTGAAGAGTAGCGATTGGAACTCTGAGCGCGAAGCGTTTGGCGACGCGATGATTAACGCCCTCTCGGTTTACGCCCCGGATATCAAAAACCTGATTGTGGCGCGGCAAGTGATCACGCCACTTGATCTCGAGGAAACGTACGGCCTCAGTGGCGGGCACATCCATCATGGCGAGCAGACTTTGGATCAGTTCTTCACCTTTCGTCCCATCATCGGTTGGGCGCAATACCGCACACCAATCAAAGGACTCTATCTGTGCGGGGCCGGCACGCATCCCGGCGGCGGGATCACCGGTGGTCCCGGAATGAATGCGGCGCGCGAGATCATCAGGGATCTAAAACGCCGATCGTCGTAAGGCTGCGCGAAGGTATTTGCAGGCGCCGACCCATCGAGGGTCGGCGTTCCTTGTTTAACTCGGAGGTACGTAAGCCCTCTCCCCAGCCCTCTCCCAGTGGGAGAGGGAGTTGGCGGATGATGACGATAACTGAAATGAACACAAACAAAAGCTTTGACGTCGCCGTCGTCGGCGCCGGCGTATTTGGTGCGTGGACCGCGTATCTGCTGGCACGCTCTGGCGCCAAAGTTGTTTTGCTGGACGCATACGGGGCCGGAAATAATCGCGCCAGTTCCGGCGGCGAGTCACGCATGATACGCATGGGCTATGGGACGGACGAGATTTACACGCGGATGGCCCAACGCTCGCTTCGTCTTTGGCAGGAGTTATTCGATCACAGGTCGGCGGCCTCGCTGTTTCAACCAACTGGGATTCTCTGGCTGGCGCAGGAGCAGGACGTCTATTGCGAAGCGACCGTGCAGACGCTTCAGCGTTGTCAGATCAATCACGAACGACTTGATCGAGCAGAACTAAACCGCCGTTATCCAACTCTTGAGCTGGGTGCCGTTGGCTGGGGAATTCTTGAACCCGAGAGTGGAGTTCTAATGGCGCGCCAGGCAGTGCGGGCAGTTGTGGCTGAAGCGAAAACGATCGGCGTCACCTATTGGGAAGACGCCATCGTGCCGCCGCCAAACCAAGGCAAGCTGAATTCCCTGGCGACGGTTTCAGGCGGTGAAGTTTTTGCCGACCAATTCGTCTTCGCCTGTGGACCGTGGCTGCCGAAACTTTTTCCGGATCTGCTGGGCCAACTAATTCAGGTTACCCGGCAGGAAGTCTTTTTCTTTGGTCTACCAGCAAGCCACGCCTCAAGTGATAGCCCGCTTCGCTCTGAACGAATGCCCGCCTGGATCGATTTTACGGATCTGGTCTATGGCATCCCCAGCCTGGACCAGCGTGGTTTCAAGATCGCGATCGACGCGCATGGCCCACCCTTCGACCCCGATACCGGCGATCGTTTGGCCTCGAGCGAAGGACTGGCCGCCGTTCGCGCCTACCTATCGACGCGCTTGCCTATACTGGCGAACGCTCCGGTGACCGAGTCGCGTGTATGTCAATACGAGAACACCTCAAACGGTGATTTTCTCATCGACCGTCATCCTGAGTTTGCGAATGTATGGCTGGTGGGCGGCGGCTCCGGTCATGGTTTCAAACACGGCCCCGCAGTCGGCGAACATGTGAGTGCACTGATCTCGAACCACACCAAAGTTGAAACGAGGTTCTGTTTAGCCGCTAAGGAGAAGGTACAACTGCGGAAAGTTTATTAGTACTCTGCGAGAGGACCAGGGAGGTTTTCCATATGTCATTTGCCATACGCGAATTCAATTTGGAAGTGCAACCAATGGATTGAAATTGATCCATTGACTCAGCTTGCGAAACCCAGCCGGTTGCCGTTGTGGTTTCCTCGCGCCGGCAGGCGCGGAAGGATGGTAGCCAGTGGCAAGCGCGCAGCGCGCGGCCACTGGATCC
>Ga0163162_10000163_pt1 | contig 61153 bp, 54 predicted proteins | sample S55metaG_FD_115310 | JGI IMG/M metagenome (GOLD analysis project Ga0163162, IMG submission 115310) | Switchgrass rhizosphere microbial communities from Kellogg Biological Station, Michigan, USA - S5-5 metaG | ecosystem: Host-associated > Plants > Roots > Rhizosphere > Soil | place: USA...
GTTGTTTTTTGGAGCGCAGGGTTATCCGCATTTTTTAAGGTTTGTCCTGCTCTTCGCTTTATCCCGATGAAAAAATCGTGGATGCCGCTCCGATCAGGGCTATAAATTTATGCCTGTGGTACGGAAAACTGGCCTAGTAGCAGAGAATAGTCAAACTAAACCTGATCGAACGGATGCCATTTTTCATGGCAGGAGGTAGAGCAGGATGAAATTAACCTATGGAAAACTGCAATTGCTTTCCTAAAAAATAAGAAACCATTACACCGTAATGTTGGCTGCGATGCATAAATAAAATATTAAAATTGTTGGTTGTTTTTTGGAGCGCAGGGTTATCCGCATTTTTTAAGGTTTGTCCTGCTCTTCGCTTTATCCCAATGAAAAAATCGGGGATTCCGCTCCGATCAGGGCTATAAACTTAGGGCTGTGGCACGGAAAACTGTCCTAGTAGAGAAAAGATCAACTACCAAGAGAATAAGAATACAAAGATTAGTGCTTTTGTGAATATATTAGCGGCCAAAAAATGAACCATTTAAGGCCATAAGTTATGCATAAGCTCAATGCCTCATATGTTCTTATATGCTCTATATGGCAAAAAACATAGTAAAGTAAGACCCTGAAACAAGTTCAGGGTGACGGACCAAGCACGTGACTATGGTATGCTTGCTTGTTTCGGTTTCATCGGTAGCGTAATGGAGAAATCTTTAAACTTTTCTGTAACATAGTTCAAAGATCTCTCCATTTCGCTGCGCTTCAGTCGAGATGACGATCTTTCTATTGGAGTCTGTCATTGATAGCTTGTCGATGGATCTGTTTAATTACAGATTTATACTTTTCGAGAGGCTCAACGTGACAGATCGAATAGAGATTAACGCTTATGATACCGCTTTTTATTAAGTCAATCTAAAATGATTGTTACAAGCCGTTTGCCCTTGCGGTAATCTCTGCAATATCCAATACCTTCACTTCCTGTTCTTTATCTTTTAACTTAATGCCGTCACTTAACATTGTCATACAGAACGGGCAACCTGCTGCAATAACCTGTGGATTGGTTTCTAAAGCCTCATCAATACGTTCAACATTGATGTCTTTATTTCCTTTTTCTGGTTCTTTAAACATCTGTGCGCCACCTGCACCGCAACATAAGCCATTACTTTTGCAGCGTTTCATTTCTACCAACTGCGCATCAAGTACTTCTAAAGCTTTTCTGGGCGCTTCGTAAATTCCATTCCCGCGACCCAGATAACATGGATCATGGTAAGTTATTTTTTTGCCTTTGAAACTTTCGCCACCTTCGGCTTTGAGTTTCCCCTCGTTAATTAAATCTTGAATCAGTTGCGTGTGGTGGATCACTTCATAAGTGCCGCCTAAACCGGGATATTCATTTTTAATGGTATTGAAGCAATGCGGACAGCCTGTTACGATTTTTTTAATGTTATAAGCATTCAAAACTTCGATATTGGTCATGGCCTGCATCTGGAAAAGGAATTCATTGCCGGCTCTTTTGGCAGGATCTCCGGTGCAGCTTTCTTCTGTTCCTAAAACAGCATATTTAATACCTACATGATGTAAGATTTTACAAATGTCGCGGGTAATTTTCTGCGCTCTTTCATCGTAACTTCCAGCGCAGCCTACCCAAAATAATATTTCTGGTTCTTCACCTGCGGCCATTAACTCCGCCATTGTAGGGACTTTAAATTCCATTTGTCTATTATCTAGTATCAAGTATGAAGTATCGGGTATCAAGACTCGATGTAATTATTTTTAATTCATTGTCAACTGAAAACTGTCAATTGCTAACTTTCCTGTGCCCAGTTAAAACGATCAGCTGGAGAATATTTCCAAGGTGCCTGGTTATTCTCAATATTGCCCAGCATCGCATTAATACTTCCGGGTGCCTGCGATTCTTCCATCACAGCAAAACGGCGCAGCTCCATAATAATCTGTAATGGATCAATATTTACCGGGCAGGCCTCTACGCATGCATTACAGCTGGTGCAGGCCCAGATCTCTTCTCTGCTGATGTAATCGTCCAATAATGATTTTTCATCCTGATGTTCTGCACCATGTTTGTCAATATTCTGGCCCACTTCGGTAATCCGGTCGCGGGTATCCATCATAATTTTTCTTGGCGATAAAAGTTTACCTGTAATATTTGCCGGGCATACAGAAGTACATCTTCCGCATTCGGTACAGGTATACGCATTCATCAGGTTTACCCAGCTTAAATCGGTTACATCTTTAGCGCCAAATTTACCCGGTTCGGTTTCAGCAGGAACAAAAGAAGGATCGAGCATTGCTTTTACCTCATTGGTAACCGAGGCCATATTGGTAAACTCACCTTTAGGTTCCAGATTGGAAAAGTAGGTGTTTGGGAAAGCAAAAAGAATATGAAAATGTTTTGAATAGGGCAGGTAATTTAAGAATGCCAAAATACCTATGATGTGGAACCACCAACAGCTGCGTTCTATTATTACTAAAGCGCTTTCTGATGATGGCAGGATGTTCATTAAATACTGGCTTACTGGAAATGCGCCGGCATTAACATAATGGCTGGCGCCTAAAAGCTGTAGTTTTGAATCTGCTGCATTCATGAACAAAAAAGCACTCATTAATAAAATCTCGGTGATGAGAATATAGTTGGCATCAGATTTTGGCCAGCTTTTCATCTCTACGCCACTAAAGCGTTTAAGTTTTAGTATGTTTCTTCGGACAAGAAAAATAGCACAGGAGACCCAAACTGTAAAGGCCAGGATTTCGAAAGAGCCGATCAGAAAGTTATAAAGACCACCCAGACCATTAAAAATGCGGTGTGTGCCGAACAAGCCATCAATCATGATTTCCAACACTTCGATGTTGATAATGACGAAGCCGATGTAAACAAAAAAGTGGAGAAAGGCAGGGATAGGGCGAACAACCATTTTAGATTGCCCGAAAGCCACCCGAATCATGGTCATTAATCTTTTTTGCGGTTGATCTTGTCGATTAACCGGTTTGCCTAAGCGGATGTTGCGAATTATTTTACGCAAGTTAACTGTAAACAGCGCAATTGCTGCAAGCGTAAGTACTAGAAAAAGGATCTGTGCTACCATGCAATATTAGATTGTAATGCTAAAATAGGATATTAATCTAAATAAATTACTATGCATGCATAAAAAAATAATAAAAATATTTGTTTGTATTCATTCTAAAAAACGATTATGCCCCGCTTTTTTAAAAATAAAAAATTAATTAATTGATAATCAGCGTTACAATGAAATAATCGAAAAAAAGTTTTGCTTTTGAAAAAAGAACACTACATTTGCAATCCCAAACGGATGGTGCCATAGCTCAGTCGGTAGAGCAAAGGACTGAAAATCCTTGTGTCCCTGGTTCGAATCCAGGTGGCACCACTTCCAAAAGCCTTTCAGCAATGAAAGGCTTTTTTGGTTTTACGGGATTATTATTGAAATTGCCCTGGTTTATTTATTTGCAGCAGATTACATCATAATATTCATATTTGTTGTTGTATAAGTCGTCTAATCTCAATCTAAGTTTATGCTATACCTTTAGATTCGCATAACGTTTTCTTTTGATTCTCTGAGGCATAAACATTTATATCCCCATAAATGTTAAGTATTTTAGCATTTTTGCGTTATGCAGAAACCTACAGATGATATTATAACCCCGAGGCTAATACTTCGTTTAATGAATAAGGAAATGATATCCAATTTCCTGGAAAATGATTTAGAAGGGGCAACGCTTTTACTGGAAGCTAAAATTACTGTAGAAATGTTCGCTCATTCAGGTAGTTGGCAATATGGCTCAAAGCAATTTGAAGATTCAGATTATTTGCCATGGTCGGCAAGGGCAATTATATTAGCAGACGAAAATAAAATGATAGGATTGGTGAGGTTTCATAGTAAGCCTAATCCCGAATATTTAAAAGAATATGCTACAAATGCGGTTGAATTAGGCTATCGCATTATTAAAGACTACAGGAAAAGCGGTTATGCAACAGAAGCTGCTATAGCTGTAATAAACTGGGCTAACATAAATTTTGGTGTTGAAAATTTTATAGCCAGTGTTTCGCCGGAAAATAAAGATTCGCTTAAACTTGTTTCTAGCTTAGGATTTAAAAAGATTAGTGAAGTAATGGACGATATAGATGGCTTGGAGTATGTTTTTCTGACGAATATCAATGACCATTTATAGTGAATGTTATTTTTGATCATCTAAATCGGCTGAGTGCGTGATGTAAAATAAAAATATTTTTTCATTGCATCTTCTTGCTTATCAAAAAGATGAAGCTTTAAAGTCTTGTTTTGATGAAAAAAATTGAAATCCTTTTTTGGAATTGGAAAAAAGAATACTACATTTGCAATCCCAAAAGGGGGTGCCATAGCTCAGTCGGTAGAGCAAAGGACTGAAAATCCTTGTGTCCCTGGTTCGAATCCAGGTGGCACCACTTCCAAAAGCCTTTCAGTAATGAAAGGCTTTTTTGGTTTATATATTTCTTTAAATCTTATCTTTCGGCTATTTCTTTCACTTTAACTAAAGCTTTTGGCCATGTTTCCTTAAAATATTCGATCCATTCTTTAACGATGTCCATATCGATCAATAGTTCGGTTTGACCTTCTTTTTCGTTTAAGGTGTAGTTTTCGAAAGATTCGCCCCAGTTGTGCAACGTTTCTTCCCCATCTTTTATTTCGCCGATGTGTTTAATGGACAGATGTTGGTAGGGTATATTTTCATGGATTACCGCAAGCATGCCATTTCCTTTGCCATCACCAAAAATTGCCCTGCTTCCTTTTTTCCAGTCGGTTTCTACCTGCGATCCTTCAGCAAATACAGCAGTCCATTTTGGGTAACTGTCAACACCAAAAAGCACATCCCAAACTTTCTCTTTTGAAGCGTTAATTGTGGTTTTAAATTTGATTTTTTCCATGAGGTATAATTTAGGTTGTCATTGGTTTTTACTAAAACTTAATTAGGAATTATATTTTAATGTTATTGATTATTAAATTGTTATCGCAAATTTGCGAATGATCTGATAAATTGAAGTGGTGTAAAGGCGACAATTTATGGGGCATAAAGGATAATATCTGTACGCCATTTAAAATATCTCTTGAAATTTAATAAATATTACAGTGAAAAGAATTTAATTGGTAGATTTACTTAACTCATTATGCGGGTATAGGCATACAATATTTTGAACGGGATTGAGTTTTGGATAGATAAAACTTTGTTTTGTAACAACCTTAACATTGCCTAATACGTATATTGAAAATTATACTACAATAATTTCTATGAGAAATAAGAAATTCCTTTACCTGGTAATACTAGGTTTTTTAAGCTTCGGAGCAATTAGCGGCTGCAAAAAGAGCAGTACTGAACCCGAGACCGAAGTCCCTCCTGTTGTAACAACACCTAGTGGAACGCGGGATGAATTGACTAAAGATTCTATTTTCTTATACGGAAAGGAACTTTATTATTGGAATACTTCGCTGCCTACTTATGATGTGTTTAATCCGCGGAGATTTAGTTCGAATGAGGCTGAACTTTATGCCATGACACAATATTCCTTAGATCCTGCAACCGGAAAGCCATATGAATATGTAAGTACTTCTGGTGAGCCTAAATATTCGTTTTTCGATTACACGGCAGCTACTACAGGAAAAACAGGATCGCTTAAAGCAGATGTAAACGGTTCTGCAAATGATTACGGTTTTTCTGTTCAGTACAATTACAATAGTACCACAGATCTAATGGTAAAATACGTTTATCCAAACTCGCCGGCAGCATTGCAGGGTTTAACACGTGGTTGTAGGATAACGAGTGTAAACGGAAGAACCGATCTGACCTATCCGGGTGCGGTTAATTTTTTAAATAACGCTATTTTTGGTAACAATGCGACGGTTACTTTAGCTTTTAATGATGTTGCTGGTAACCCGAAATCAGCCGTTATTTCAAGCGGGATATATACGGTTAATCCAATATTGTTTACAAACGTTTATACAGTAGGCACAAAGAAAGTAGGTTATATTGTATTTAATAGTTTTACCAATAATGCTTCTTCTGCTATAAGTGCAGTTTTTTCTAATTTTGCAACGCAGGGCGTGAGTGAAGTGGTTGTTGATTTACGCTATAATGGTGGGGGCTATGTTTCAACAGCTATCGAAATGATCAATCTGATGGCCCCGGCAGGCGAAAACGGTAATACGATGTTTACTTCTTATTACAATAACTACCTGCAAACCATTACTACTGCCCAGCGAAAAACCTCTGTTTTGGCACACCAACCGCTCTTGGATGATGCAGGTAAATTACAGACTTTTACAACAGGTGTAAACGGAAAGTATGCTACTTATGCAGATTTAAATTATTCGGCTACAGCAGCCGATAATGTAGAAAAGTTTGCAAAAACTGGCGGTTTAACATTAAACAGGGTTTATTTTATCGTAACGGGATCTACTGCATCTGCAAGCGAGCTCACTATTAACAGCTTAAAACCGGTAATGGATGTAAAGCTAATTGGGAGAACAACATATGGTAAACCTGTGGGTTTCTTTCCGATCAGAATAGATAAGGTGGATATGTATATTCCAGAGTTTGAAACCAAAAACAAACTTGGTGTTGGCGGCTATTATTCTGGCCTTACGGTTGATAAAGAATCGCCAGAGGATTTAAGTAAAGCATGGGGCGATGAAACCGAAACCTTGTTGAATTACGCATTGACTTATGCCAAGAATGGTAATTTTGTAACTACGGCGAAAAAAACATCCAGTTTGAGTACAACAACCGCAGCAGTGCCAAAATTATCGATAGCTCAATTAAGGGAGCTCGACGAAAAGCTAGATGCAAATGGCTTTAAAGGAATGGTGATGACTCCTCATAAGAAATTTTAATGAAATGCTCATAAAAATGCCCGTTTAACATATTTAGTTAAGCGGGCATTTTTTGTTTATGATTTTATTTACAATAATATTTTACTGCTGATATCTTTATTAATGGTAATGTAACCCGGATATTTAACAGGTGTACTGCCAAGCATAAAGGTTGGCCTTATTTTAATGGTTAATAAACCTAATTTTTCATCTTTCGAAGATGACCCTTTTTGAGCCGCCTTGATAATATCGTTAAAAACATTCCCATTAGATATCAACCCGTAAATATTGCTCATCAACTGTACGGGAACAGTAACAGTTTGACCTTGCGCAATGCTCACATTCTGATTAACAATGCCTTCTGCCAGATCAGTATTATTAACCAATATTTTATATTCGAACTGGTTTATCGCTGCTAAATTGCTCGATGGATTGGTTATTTCTAAATTCAGGTTTGCTTTTAAAGGGATGTCTTTTCTTAACAAGCCTAACGCCACACCGGGCAAGCTCGTTAAACTAAAGCTTTGCTGATCCATTAATGTTTTAACATCAGTGCCTGCAATCGATATCTGTTTTACCCCGGTAATCTTATAGGTGCAGTCTTCCAGCGCTTTTATCTGCTGTGCCTGCCTGTTTATTCCACAGCCAAAAATGCTGATGGTAAACAAAAAAAGCAATAGTTTCTTTTTCATATCATTCATAACGCCAAAATACTAAAACTATTTCAGCTGCAATATGCGTTTAACCAAAATTAACTTAGGCGCTTGGCGTTGTGGTTTCAATATCGTCCCGTTTGTCATCGTCATCAGTTTTACTTTCTTCGGCAGGCTTTTCTGTTGCATCTGTTTTTTCAACCTGATCGTTGGAATGAGCCTTTTGCTGATCTGCAGCTTCTCCCGTTTTTTCTGCGGCCTCGCCTGGCTGAGCTGTTTCCTTTTCGGTTGAAGGTATTACGGTTTCTATTTCTAATTGTACATCATCAGTTGGTTTTGGATGATCGTTGCCCGGTATTGTCTCTTTTTTGTTTTCTTCGTTTTCCATGGTATAAATCTGTTTTAATATTTATAATGGAATTTGATTGTATTTTGTTTGCATTTATTTTAAAACAATCGGTCGTTTTTTAATTTTGCATAAAATGATAAGATATGGCCATAACCCTTAGAAAGATAACTCCGGCAGACAATATTGCTGCTGCTTCCATGATCAGAACGGTTTTAAGAGAATTTAAAGTAGACAAGCCGGGTACTGTTTATACCGACCCCACAACCGACGATTTGTCAACACTTTTTGAACATCTTAAATCTGCTTATTGGTTGGCCGAAGAAGACGGGGTTATTATTGGTGGCTGTGGTATTTACCCAACAGCGGGCTTACCAGAGGGTTGTGTTGAACTCGTTAAATTTTATGCCCTTCCAGCTTCGCGTGGCAAAGGCATTGGCAAAATGCTGATGGAAAAAAGTATAGCATCTGCGCAGCAATTTGGTTATAATGAAATTTACCTGGAATCTTTTCCGGAACTTGCCAAAGCCATTACCATGTACGAAAAGGCTGGATTTAAAAAACTTGCAGGTCCGCTGGGAAATTCTGGTCACTATGCCTGTAATATTTGGATGCTACTGGTTTTATAGCTGGTTTAATTGTCGAAACCGGTCAATCGGTTAACTGTAGAAATCAAACTCAGTTAACCGATTTTTTATTTTACCATCATACTTAATTTTTGCCTACCCTGTTTTCTTCATCGCTTGTTCCGGTTTGTCTTTTACGGGCGGTTTTGATTTTCATATTTCCGAATTTATAGGTGAAACTTAGGTTTACCCTGCGACTTTCCCATTCGTTTTGCCAGTAGGTTTTAATGTTATTGTATTCCAGGTTGGCCCTAAATTTACTCGTATTAAAAATATCGTTAACTTTTAGTGCCAGTGTGGCATTTTTGTTCCAAAATGATTTTTTAGCCCCAATATTGACCTGATAACTTTCTAAGCTTCGAAAAAGGCCGTTAACGGATGGCGAATCGTAAAAGGCATAAGCCGATAAGCTATAGTTTTTAGGCAAAGTAATGGTATTATCCATAACTACTGACCAATTCCAGGAGAAAGCATTGTAACCGCTTCCCTGTACAGCTGATTGTGTCCGGTTAAATCCTGCTGAAACTTCGGTACTGTTATTCCACCATTTGGTTACATCAAAAGGACTTCCCGTGGCCATGTAAAAGTTTGTGGTGCGGTTTAGGTTTTCAGGTCTGGAGATACTTTCTTTTGTACTATTGTTCTGATAAACCACTTCCGATATCGAACCATTGTTAACCGAATAACTTAAAGTAAGCACCCTGAAATTTTTAATCGAGTAATTAAATTCGAAGCTATTGGCATAGGATGGCTGTAGCAACGGATTGCCTTGTAGTGCAGTATATGGATCGGAATAAAAGGTAAATGGATTTAAGCTGCTGTAAGATGGCCTGTTAATACTCTTGCGGTATGCAGCTGTGATGAGGTTGTTCGAATCGAGTTTTATGGAAACAAAAAGCGTAGGAAAAAGCTTCCAGTATTTGCGGTCAATTAAAGTGTTCGTACCTGATGAGCTGCCATTTCCTAAAGTTTGTTCTGCGCGTAAACCCGCTTTAATCTGTATATTTTTAAAACTTTGATCGAGGGAAAGATAACCTGCATTAATATTTTCGTTGTATAAAAAAGCATTGGTTCTGCCGGGATCGTTAACCCAACCTGCTGTTTTTAAAGAGTCGAAACGTACATCGCTCTGCGATTTTACCCAGCTGCTTTTCCAGCCGGTTTCCATTTTTAATGTTTTTGAAAAATTTAAGCTATAATCAGCCTTAATAGAATAGATAGAAACATTTCCCATGCCTTTATTGCGTAAATCAATAGGATTCCCGATCAACTGATCGTTTGCATCAAGGTAATTATTGGTAAAAGTTTCATTTTTGCTATTATCGTATTGAACATAATCTGCATCAAAACCCAATTCTCCGCCCAGCGTATCCGTTTTAAATCGGTAGTTGAGGTTAAGGGCATGGTTTTTTTCAGTATTGCTTTGTGGATTAAACATTGATGTTCCGCCCATTTTTATGCCGGCCGCGTTATAATTTACTGAATTACTGTTTACCTTTGTTTCTTCAGGAGCAGTAAAGCCTTTTACCATTACCCCTAATGTATGTTTCTCGTTGATAAAATAATCAGCGCCGGTAGAATAATTTAAGCTGTTGGTTATCGGGTGCCAGAAATTAAGCTGGTTATACTGCTCATCCCCAATGGTTCTGTTTAATGTTAACCTGTTGTATGAATTGAAATGTCCGGCGTCTAAACGTACATAAGTACTCACCTTACCGATATTGTAATTCAGGTTGGTACCTGCGTAAACTTTTCCATAATGGCCATAACCACCACCCATATTCATGTTTCCGTTAAATCCCTGCATTTTATTTCGTTTAAGTTTAATGTTGATAATCCCTGCTGTGCCCGCGGCATCAAAAGAAGATGGAGGATTAGAAATCAATTCTATTTTGCTTAATACAGATCCGGGCAGCGACTTTAAGTAAGTGGTTAACTCTAGCCCCGTCATATAGCTCATCTTACCATCAATCATTACATTAATTCCTTTTTTACCTTTAAGTACAATATTATCGTCTTTATCCAGTTTTACGCCTGGCGATCTGCTGATTACTTCCAGTGCATTATCACCAGCGGTATTCATCTGTTCTACATTTACAATCACACGGTCTGCCTTTTGGTCTATCACAGGCATTTTCGATACGATATTTATATCTTTCAGGTCTTGAGCCTGATCTGCCAGTATAATTAATGGAACTTTTACGGCCATATCTTTTACTTCAAATGGTGCAGACTGGTTTTTGCCATAACCCATCATTAAAGCCTTAATAAGATACTGGCCAGGTTTAATATTGCTGAATTCGTATAAACCTTGTTGGTTGGTAACCTGTAACGCAACTGAAGCCGAATCGGGTAAGTGGATTAATGCTACTGATGCATAATCAAGTGATTTGTTTCTTTTGTCGGTAATGGTTCCTGATACCTTGATGTTTTGAGCAAGAGTAGTTTGAAAATTAAAAATAAGTAGGGCAAAAAGAATGGATTTAAATAAAGGATTCATCATCGTGTTGGTTTTTAATATTGACGATTCAAAGATGAAGAGGTTCCGGTACCCTAAAAATTATATAATCCCAACCCTTTAAAATATTATCCCAATCCATTTTTAGCGCGTAATTGGCGTTCATCCTTAAAATGTAGCGGTTGGGATAATTATCTGCCCGTTTGGAATAAGAAAATAGGCATTGAAAAAAGCTTTGTCTAGTTTTGGACTATGAAAACAATAAAAATCATTTTTATTCACATTCTTGGCTGGTTGCTTGTTTTGGGCTATTTTTATGGCGGTCATTTAATTGATGGCACAACCTTCAGACAATCTGCTTTTAGCATTTCTATGAATTTTATACAGGTGATAGAATTCTATATCTGTTATGCATGGGTATATCCAAGATTTTTGAAAAGAAACAAATTACCCCAGTTAATAGGCGGTATTTTATTTACCATGGCCGTTTTTACATCACTTCGGTATTTAATAGAAGAGATCCTCTATCGAAAATGGTTTGGTTTTCATAATTATGATGATGGCGTAACGGCATGGAACTATATATCTGATAATATTTATTGGAGTTTAGCTTTTATTGTGGTGCCAGCTGCGGCATATGGAATTGAACAGAGCTTTAAATCAGAACAGGCTAACCGTAAACTTAAGGAAGAAGTGGTTAAGGCCGAACTTTCATTTTTAAAATCGCAGATCAATCCACACTTCCTGTATAATACTTTAAACTATGTTTATTCGCTGGCTATTCCTGTTTCAGATCAGTTGGCCAATGCTGTTTTGCGTTTGTCAGACCTGATGCGTTATACCTTGAACGATAGCCCCGATGGTAAAGTAAGTCTGAGCAAGGAAGTGGAATATTTAGAGAGTTATGTAGCGCTTTTTAAAATGCGTTTTGAACCAAATTTTTATGTCGATTTTGTTACAGAGGGAATTGCTGATCAAAAAATAGCTTCGCTGGTATTGATCCCATTTGTTGAAAATGCTTTTAAACATGGTGTAGTAAATGATGAAACTCAGCCAGTGCGTATTAAACTTAAAGTGCAGCACAAAAGATTAAGTTTCGAGGTGAGCAATAAGATCAGTCATGCACAGAAAGACCACTCAAGCGGTGTGGGTATGGTGAATATCCACAGAAGGTTAGAACTGATCTACCCTGAAAAACATGAGTTATTAATTTCCAACAATGGTAATACCTATAAAAGTACTTTGATTTTAAATCTCTGATAGATAATTTGTATCATTGAAATATTTTAGTTCGCCAAACGCTAACCCCTAAACGTTAACCCATAACCGTCACCTATGATCCGTTGCCTTGCCGTTGATGATGAATCTTATGCCTCAGATATTATTGCTGCCTTTATCAATAAAACCCCATTTTTAGATTTGGTTGGAACCACTACCAACGCTTTTGAAGCACTTAACCTGGTTCAGGAAGGTAAGGTAGATCTTGTTTTTTTAGATATACAAATGCCTGAATTAACGGGGATCCAGTTTTTGAAAATCTGTGGCGGTAAATGCAAGGTGATACTGACTACTGCCTACCCCGAATACGCTTTAGAAGGTTTTGACCTTGATGTGGTGGATTATTTACTAAAACCGATCTCCTACGAGCGTTTTTATAAAGCAGCTACAAAAGCGCAACAGATTTTAATGCCAGTAGTGCCCATTCAAAAAGAAGTTGTTGTACAGCCGGTAGCACAAGTAAACGATTTTATTTTCATTAAAGGCGATACCAAAAACAAGTTTATCAAGGTTGATTATGAAGATATTCTTTATATAGAAGGCTTGAAAAATTATGTTTCGGTTTATACCGCCAACCAAAGAATTGTGACTTACCAGGCATTGCGTGAGCTGGAATCGGAACTGCCTCAGCCACCTTTTTACCGTGTCCATAAATCGTATATCATTTCTCTCGAAAAGATTAAAATGATCGATGGAAATACGGTTTATATTGGCGATCAATCCATCCCCATTGGCGAAACCTATAAAGAAGAATTTTTTAAGGTAGTAAGGGAGGGGAAGAAGAATAGTTAATCGATTTCTTCAGTTTTCAGTTTTCAATTTGCAGTTTTCAATTAACCAATTAAACAATTAACCGATTCAACAATCTATTCAGTTTTCAGTTTGCAATTTTCAGTTAACCAATTTAAACAATTAACCGATTCAACAATCTGTGCATAAATTCTCCCCAATATTTCTTCCGTTTTTTTTAAGTTTGCTGCATCAAGATTAAATACCACCATGCAAGAAACAAATTCGCTAAACCAGGTTGCAGAATTTCACACTACCTTTAAACATCCGATTCTGGAAAGTCCGGTAATTCCTTCAAAACAGCGTGCCAATCTGCGTATTTCGCTTTTAGCAGAAGAGTTGAAAGAATTGCAGGAAGCCGTAGAAAATGACGACCTTGTAGAAGTTGCTGATGCCCTTTGCGATTTACAATATGTTTTGGCCGGTGCCATCCACGAGTTTGGCCTGGGTGAAAAATTTAAAACTTTATTTGATGAAGTTCACCGCTCTAACATGAGCAAAGCCTGTAAAACGGTAGAAGAAGCCGAACAAACCATCCGGTTTTATTTAGAAAAAGACGGAACCGAATCTTACTACAAAGAAATAGACGGACTGTTTTTAGTGTTCAGAAAGTCTGACGATAAGACTTTAAAATCGATCAACTATTCGCCGGCTGATTTAAAGTCGCATTTGGTTTAACTATAAGCAAGCTAGAATTGAAAAGGCTAAAACAGATTGTTAATGCGCTTAAATTAACACAGTCAACACCCGATGCAGCACTAATGCGCGAATTTATTTTTTATTCGCCCAAAATGCCTTTACGCTTACATCAGGAACAGCTTGTTGCGGCTTCAAAACAGTTTAGTCTTCAGGTTTATGATACCTATTTTACCAAAGCCGATGTAACCATTAATTGTTTTAGCTGGGGGAATGGAAAACGAAAAGTGTTGCTTACACATGGCTGGGCCTCAAAAGCTTTAGATTTTTATGAGCTGATTATTGAACTCCAGAAAATAGAAGACCTGGAGATTATTGCTTTTGATGCACCTGGTAATGGAAGTTCGATCTCAGAATTTTCTAACCTGATGTTATATGCTGATTCGGTAAAATCGATTGCCTTGAACTATGTACAACCTAATGTCCTGATCGGACACTCACTCGGTGGTATGGCCAATGTAATTGCATTACAGGCACTTGGTTTAAAGCCTCATCTGCTCATTAGCATTGCACCATTAATCAGGCTGAAAGAGAACTTTGAACAGAGTTTAGGTTCTGTAAGTATCGGAGTTAAAGATCAGGATGTATTTTTCAGCAACTTTGCCCATGAATTTCCTGTTCCTGCCGATCATTTTAACCTCACTGAACTTTATCAATTAGATCCCGATCTGGATCATTTTCTAGCTTATGATCCTGCCGATCACATTTCTCCATATCCATTTCTAAAAGAATTTTTAGCTAAAAATCCTGCAATAAGTGCCAAATCATTTGAAGAAGTCGGACATTATAAAATTTTAAAATCTGCTGATGTAATTGAAGATATTTTGCAGCGAATTTCTGCATTTCCAATACCTTAAATGGCCATTGCGAACTGAAGCATAGGGTAGACCTGTTGCTCATATGATAACATCTTTCGCACCCGGTAAAAAAAACTCTTCCCGTCCATATCAATTAAATTGTGTATAAAAAACCAAAATGGAGTTTTAGCTAAAACTTATTAATGATTACTTTTATCATTCAACTATTTCAGTTTAAATGAGTGAACAGGTAACGGTGTATACAGTATCAGAACAAAATCCTTACGATTATATTTTAAAGGATTTTAACCTGAAAGATCTGAGCCAGATTGTTATCCTTAAACATTTAAGCGGATTGATCCATACGGATGTTAAGGGTTTTTATCAGCTCTTTCCGGAACAAATTGAGATCGATTTTGCAGCTTTTAGCGATGAAGCTTCCGGATTGCCTTTTCCAATCGTTCAGGTGCAGCAAAATGAAAACTCCGTAAAACTCTCCTGCCGTTGTACTACACCAAAACATAAACTATGTGAACACCAGGCAAGGGTTTTGTACAATATCCTTCAGCGCCAGGATCTGCTCATTTTTTTCGATAGTAACCTGCGGCAACAAAAGCTTGCCAAAATTGCAATCGATTACGGATTGGAAAAAGAAGCGCATCTCGATCTGCTGTTCAATCTCCGTTACGAAAACGGACAGGTTGCAATCCGGCCGAAAATGGATGCCCTCCAGCCATTCAGCAAAGAAGCCCAGCAAAATTTACAGGAACTTTTATTGCCGGCAAATCAATCCAAAACAAAAGTGCCAATCGAAACCGATACAGGTCAAATGATCCTGGTTTTTGGGCAGCACCGCTATTATAACCATTTAACAGTAGAATTATTCGAAGCCAAAACCACCAAAAATGGCAAGGTTAAAAATCCGCTCAAAGGAGTTAATCCGGCTGATTTACTGTTTAAAACCAATGATAACGATCAGGTAAAGTTTTATAGTGGCATTGCCACTTTTCAACAGCATTATAATCAAGATCAAAATGAGGCAGAAATTAAAGCCTTAAAAGCGGTTGTGAAAAATCCGCTGCAAATTCCCTTTTATTTGCAAGATGATAAGCAGTCTGGGGCCATTCAAGCTTCTACCATTAAACAGGTTGATGCACATTTGTTGGAGGTTGATTTACATCTTTCGGTAAATCAACGCGATGATTATTACGAAATTACCGGCCGATTGATTATCGAAGGAAAATCATACGAGCTGGATAGCCTGGTATTGGTACACCAGTATTTTGTTAAACTTCACAATCAACTTTATTTAATTGGCAGGCTCGATTTTCTGCGGGTAATTGGATTTTTCAAAAAGCAGAGTAACAGATTAATCTTGCATAAAACTAAATACCCTGATTTTCAAAAGGTTATTCTGGTGCCATTAGAGGGCAGTATCCGTGTTGATTATTCTTATTTAAAACCTGCTACCAAAAGCCAGATCGAAGAAAAAGGTTTTGATCTCGAAAACGAACAATTAATTTATCTTTCAGAATCTGAAGATTATATTCTCCTTACCCCGGTAATGCGATATGGGAACCTGGAAATTCCTGTATTGTCTAAAAAACAGATCCAGGCACAGGATAAACTGGGCAATCTCTTTACCTTGCATCGTGATGAAGGGGCTGAGCTACAGTTTATTGGAAACATTTTAAAACAACATCCATATTTCTACGATCAGGAAACCAACGATTCTTTTTATCTGCACCGTAAACGGTTTCTGGAAGAAGCCTGGTTCCTGGATACTTTTGAAGTATGGCGGAATAAAGGCATCCATATTTTAGGATTTAACCAGCTCAAGAACAATAAATTGAGTGAGTTTCAGGCTAAAATTAATATTGAGGTACTAAGCGGAACAGATTGGTTCGAAACTAAAGTAAAGGTGAAGTTTGGCAAACAACAGGTGGCGCTAAAACATCTTCATAAATCGATCAGGAACAAAAGTAAATTTGTAACACTTGATGACGGAACCCAGGGCATACTTCCTCATGAGTGGATCGAAAAATTTGCGGCTTATTTTAATGCTGGAGAAGTGACTGAGGATGCCATTCTGACACCAAAAATTAAGTTTGCTTCTATAAACGAGCTTTATGAAGATGCTTTGCTGGATGGTAATGTAAAAAATGAATTAAAACTGTACAAGCAGAAATTTGACGCTACTGATGCTATTCAAGAAGTAGAAGTACCAAAAGGTTTAACCGCAACTTTACGCCATTACCAAAAAGATGGCTTAAACTGGCTCAACTTTTTAGACGACTTTAACTTCGGTGCTTGTTTGGCCGATGATATGGGATTGGGTAAAACCATTCAGGTTTTGGCTTTCATTTTATCACAGCGTGAAAAAGTAACACACAATACCAACCTGGTGGTGGTGCCCGCCTCGTTAATATTTAATTGGAAGGCAGAAGTAGAGAAGTTTGCACCATCTATAAAAGTAAAAACCATTTATGCGGGCGAACGGACTAAAACAACTGATACTTTCGAGGATTACGAAATTATTCTAACCTCTTACGGAACTTTGCTTTCTGATATCCGTTTTTTAAAAGATTATCGCTTTAACTATATCTTTTTAGATGAATCGCAGCTGATCAAGAACCCAGATTCGCAGCGTTATAAAGCAGTTAGGATGCTACAATCGCGGAATAAAGTAGCGATGACTGGAACACCAATTGAGAACAATACCTTTGATTTATATGGGCAGCTGTCATTTGCTTGTCCGGGTTTGTTTGGCAGTAAACAACAGTTTGCCGATTTATATTCCACCCCGATCGATCAGTTTAAGGATAGTAAAAGGGCAGAAGAACTCCAGAAAAAGATAAGACCGTTTATTCTCCGCAGAACCAAAGAACAGGTAGCAAAAGAGCTTCCTGATAAAACTGAAATTGTGCTTTACTGTGAAATGGGAGCGGAGCAGCGCGAAGTATACGAAGCGAACAAAAAAGAAATTCAGGATTATATTTTAGGTAAACAGGAGGATGAGCTGCCTAAGAGTTCGATGCATGTATTGAAAAGCATCACCACCTTACGACAGATTTGCAATTCGGCAGCCTTACTGGCTGATGGAAAATCTTATGTGCAGGCCTCCTCAAAAATTGATGTATTAATGGAGCAGATCGAAAGCAAAGCGGGTAAACATAAAATTCTTGTTTTTTCCCAGTTTGTAACCATGCTCAATCTGATTAAAAAGCAATTGGAAAGCAAGGGAATCAGGTATGAATACCTCACCGGGCAAACACGAAAAAGAGCTGAAGCAGTGGCCTCATTTCAGGAGAATGCCGACATTCCGGTTTTTCTGATCAGTTTAAAAGCCGGTGGTACAGGGTTGAATCTAACAGAAGCCGATTACGTTTACCTGGTTGATCCATGGTGGAACCCTGCGGTAGAAAACCAGGCTATAGATAGGGCATACAGAATTGGCCAACATAAAAATGTAATGGCTGTTAGGTTAATCTGCCCTGACACGATTGAAGAAAAAATCATGAAACTTCAGGCGACTAAAAAAGATCTGGTAAAAGATCTGATTCAAACAGAGGGTAGTTTGTTTAAAAACTTGACGAAGAAAGAATTATTAGGTCTGTTAAGTTAATAAATTCGTCATTGCGAGGAGGAACGACGAAGCAATCTTACTACTCAGGGCATTAAGATTGCTTCGTCGGCTGAAAAAGCCTTCTCGCAATGACGAAGCAATAAATTAAATCCCTACCTCAAACTCATAATCAAGGTATTCTGGTACATTTAAACTCTCTACAGTTTTCCAGTTTTTCTTTTCTGCAATAAATTCAGGAATGGCTAAACCCGAGGTTTTGGCCGCTTCAACATAGAAATCCATTTTTGCAGGATGGTTTGGTGAGCAGGCATTGTATGTTCTGCCGAATGCCTGTTTTTCCAGGAGTTTTACTGCAACGCCTACAGCATCCGTTTGGTGAATCAGGTTTACCGGAGCCAAACCATTTGGAATGTCTGTTTTTCCGGCGAAAAATCTTCCAGGGTTACGGTCTGGGCCAATTAAGCCTGCAAAACGGATGATTGTGCCTTTTTTAGGAAGGAGTTCCTTAAATAACATTTCGGCTGCTAAAACAACCTTTCCCGAATCCGTATCTGGAATGGTTTCGCTGTTTTCATTTACTGTTTTGTTTTCATCTGTATAAACACTTGTCGAACTGATCAATACCACCTGTTTGGATTTATCTTTCGCTGCGGCCAAAATTGAATTTATCTTATTTGGATAATCAAGAAGTTCAGTCGAATTGCGTTTTGGCGGAATACAGATAAACAGGGCATCAGCCTCAAAAAAAGTAGTATCTGCCACAATCGATTCTGCTGTAAAATTGACTAAAAATGGCTGTATCTGCTCAGCCTGGAGGATTTCTAGTTTCTCCTGACGCGTGGTAGAACCTTTAACGGTATAGTTTAATTCGATCAGTTTTTTGGCAAAAGCCAAGCCGAACCAACCACAGCCTAAAATCGATACAGTTTTAACACTGCCATCCTTTTTATTATCTTGAATCATTTGCGCTAAAGATAGACAGTTAGCTTTATAATTTACACTTCCGCTCGTTAATTCTGTTTTTTATACATCGTTTTCGAGAGTTTCAAAATCCCATCATGATAAGCTGTAGGCTTAAAGTTAAAGGCCTTTTCAAATTTGGTAGAATCGAAGTGATAATCGTGATCATACTGGTAGTACATTTCTACAGTACCGGCAACTACTTTTTTAAATAAACCTACCAGGCGTAACATCAGTTTGTTAATGGTTAAATATTGAGGTTTGGTTTCATAAATCTTTGCAGCCATGTCGATAAAAGCTTTCCCTTTTAAAGGGGCTGAAGTTGGCAGGTGCCAGATCTGGTTACCAGAGTCTGGTGTTTGTCCCAACAGGAGTAAAGCTTTTGCCGCATCTTCAATGTAGGTAAAACTGTGTAAGGTATCTGGGTTTCCGATCCATTGCACTTTTTCTTTTTTGGCAAACTTGTCTAGCACCATCATATCAAAAAAACTGTTCATGGAATCTGCACCGTAAAAATCTGCAGCACGGGCAATGGTTACGTTAATTTGTCCCATTTTAGCTTCGCTCATTAATTGTTCAGCGATTTTTGCCCTTACTTCTCCTTTCAAACTACAAGGATGGTAAGGCGTATCTTCTGTCATAGGACCATTTACAAGTCCATACATATAAACATTATCGAAAAAGATTAACCTTGCCCCAGTACGTTTAGTTAAGTTAATAACGTTTTGAATAATAACTGGCCACTGTTGTTGCCATATTTTAATATCATAAACCAAACCCGCGCACAGATAAATCACTTTCGAACCTTCGGCAGCAGTAAAGAGTTCAGCTTCATTCAATAAATCGGCTTTAACCCAGCTTACATTTGGATTGCTTGTAGTGATTGGTTTTCGGCTAACCAACCTAATGGTTTCTTTAGCGTTGGTTAATGCTGTAGTTAGTGCGTTGGCTATAGGTCCGCCGGCGCCAAGTATAGTGTGCATATCTTTGTTTTTTGATTGATTCAAAGTTATGCCGCATGCAACCCTGAAAACGTTAACAAAAGATAAGGATTTTAGATTATTCAGCGTTGACAACTTTAATAGTCTGTTTGCTAGAAAGTTGTCAACTCCTTTATTGCAAAAGTGTTCGTTTACGGATCCGGGAGAGTGAAACAGGCGTAATGCCTAAAAAGTTGGCAATAAAGTGTTGTGGAATGCGCTGGAAAATATCTTTTGCTGTTTTTTCGAGTATAACATAACGCTCTTCAGGACTCTGGGTGATAAAGGCGGTTACACGGTCTTCATAACAGCAGATGTAATATTCGGCAATTAAACGACCAAAACGCTCTATTTTTAAAGCCAGTAACGGATGATTTAACATTTGCTGGAGATTTTGATGTGAGATCATCACCAGTTCTGTTTCTTCAAGTGCCTGAATGTAATTGGTATTAGGTGTGCGTTTCAGGAAACTTTTATAAGCACTCATCAACTCATTTTCAAAGCTAAAGTAGCCGGTTATTTCCTGACCATCTTTAATATGATAGTAACGAACGGCGCCACGGGTAATAAAACACATGTAGTTACACACTTTTCCTTCAACTGCGAAATGTTCTTTTTTACTCAAATTAGAAAAACTAAGGTATGGAGTAAAGATTTCCCATTCTGCATCGTTAAACGTTGCAAATTGGGCAATACCCTTTCTAAATGCTTCCAGTTGAGCTTGTTTATCCATATCTATACAAATATGGTTTAAAGATACAGATTAATTAATATGCTTATCCTTTGTCGAGATTATAACAGGCCCTGCAACGTGGTTCGTAACTTTCCTTTTCGCCCAATAAAACGGTAGCTTCATCAGCAACTGTGCGGTAACTGTACAGGGCAGGATTGCCACAACAAACACAAACTGCGTTTACTTTGGTCACATGTTCGGCAATGGCCATTAGTGCAGGCATGGGGCCAAAAGGTTTGCCTGTAAAATCCATATCTAAGCCGGCAACAATAACGCGTATGCCTTTAAGGGCCAGTTTGTTGCAAACATCGGGCAATTCATTATCGAAAAACTGTGCCTCATCTATACCCACTACCTGGGTATTGGTGCCCAGTAATAAAATGGCCGAAGCGCTATCTACAGGGGTAGAATTTATAGAGTTCAAATCGTGCGAAACCACGGCAGTTTCATGGTAGCGCGTGTCGGTACGGGGTTTAAAAATTTCGACATTCAGTTTAGCAATCTGTGCTCTTTTTAGCCTTCTGATCAGTTCCTCCGTTTTACCAGAAAACATAGAGCCACATACTACTTCTATACTTCCTGAAAATTCGCCCCTTCTCCTAAAATTTTGTTCGCTAAATAACATGCCTGTTTTTTTATTTCCTCTAGTCGGTTCTATAATTTTAAACCAAACAAATATGAGAATTATGCATGATTTTTGGCTACTTATTTACCAACATGATAGTTTGAAATTTTATTCGTTTCTGTAAGAAGGAATGATGTATGAAGATCTGAGATACTTCTGGAGGGAGTTAGAATCAGATTTTACTAATGTTTTTTAAAGAAAAAAGAAATAATTATAAATGCAATAATGGGGGTAGTAAATATCCCCAATAATACCGAACCACCAAAACCAAACCATGTATCTCTTCCATACCTGCCCAGAGCGTAGAAGATAGCGATAGAGATTAAAATAAGTAATATTTCTATTATACCCATCAGTCAAATATAATTATTTATCATTAAGGTTGATCATTAGCAAACAATAAAAGGTATTATTGGGTTTGTGAGATATAATGACCTATTTTAGCAAATAAGATGTTTTATTAAAGTTATTGAAACATCCCCTGGAGGAATACCAGAGATAAAATAAATATGAAAATTATATCTTATTTTTGAACACATAGTTACCAACATAAATCGGCTTAAATTTCGTTTTAATTTTATGATGAACCAACAAGATATTTTCAGAAAGATCGGCAGTATTTTAACAGAGTTGAATGAGCAATACCAATTTTTGGCTCAAAACCCTCAACAATTAAACGAATTGGAACTGGAGCTTTTCCTGGCCAATGCCCATTTCCTTTCTGATCATGTTAATATTATCAAAAAATTAAATGCCACAATAGAAAATAAGCCAGCTGAAGCCGGAAACCATACGTTATTGGCCGAACAGAATACCATTATATTGCCGGAAGCTGAAAAAAGTTATGCAGAGGATGATGAGTGTTTTGATCCGCAGGAACTGGAAGAAGTGGCAACGGCCCAGGAAGAGGAAGAACGCGTGGATGTAAAGCCTGAGCAGGAAATGCTTGATGATGAAATGATTGAAGCGGAAAAGACTGCTTCGCTTTTGAATAAGGATTTCTTTAAGCCCGACCAGGACGACCATACTTTCGAATTCGTACTGAATACACATCATGAAAGCGATCAGTTTGATTATGAAGCAAATCCGATCGCCAATGGATCTGTTGAAGAAATTTTTGATCGTCCTCTAAGCAAGGAAGAAGCAGAAATTTTGGCTCGTAAAAAGATCATTCATGAGAAAGAAGACGCTTTAGCTATTCAGGAAGAGCCTTTATCTGTTGAAGAAGATGAAATTGGTCCGGAGCCATTTTTAATTCCGCACGAAGAAGAAACGCCTGAAGTAATTTCAAAAGAGGAGCCTGTTTTAGCTAAGGCAGAAGCGCCTGTTGTGGCCACCGAGGTAGAGGAACCCAAACCTGCAACTGCTAGCCAACCTATTGATACACTGAAAGATGTTAAATTTGATGATCCGATTATTTCACCACCTGTAGAAGAAGATCGTCCTTTATTTAGACCTGAAGCTGTCCCTGTAAAACCAACTCCGCAGCCTGCAGTGGTTAAGCCCACACCAAGTTTAAATGATTTGCTTGCCAAAACAAATGGGAAAACCGATGAACCTGTTAAAGCGCCGATTGCTGATTTAAAACAGGCCATTAATTTAAATGAGAAGTTGCTTTTTATTAAAGATCTTTTTAACGGTTATAATTTGGCCTATTCTGAAGTAATTGATATCATTAACAAAATGAGCAGTTTTGAAGCAGCAGATAGTTTCCTTCAAAATAATTATGCAGCCAAAAATAACTGGGCCAATAAACAGGCTACCGTTGATCAGTTTTATGAGCTGTTAAATAGAAGGTTTAGTAAGTAAGCGTTGGGCGGTTAGCGATATGCAGTTTGGTGGATCAGATAACTTCGCGATGTCTTCAAACAAAAATATTTTTTTGGTCAGGAAATGAGCGTGCCGTGTTTCACTGGTGCTGTAGTCCCGCCATCATTTCAATCTTTTTGAGAAAGCTGTTGCACAAATATGAATGTTGTTGCTCCAAAAAGTATTTCCATTTTTGTCGGGTTTATTTACTGCGGATAGTAGCACGTATGGCCCACCTAAACCCGATAAAAGCGAACACGAAGTAAAGCGTTTAGCGGGAGCAAACGAAAATTTGATTGCAGGTTTTGCTTTCCAAAAAACAATCGATATCTTCTAATTTACAATGTTTAAACTTCGAAATATCGACTTCAGACTAAAGACTCAGGACTTCCGACTCTTTAAATAAATCCCATCCGGTTAGAATCCAGTTTTAAAAAGATAAATAACAGGATCGTAAAACTCCATAACGACGAACCGCCATAGCTGATAAAAGGCAGTGGAATCCCGATTACTGGAATAATACCAATGGTCATGCCGATGTTGATGAATACGTGAAAAAAGAGGATACAGGCCACGCTGTAGCCGTAAACCCTTGAGAAAGTAGATCGCTGCCTTTCTGCCAGATTGATCAACCTGAGCAATAGAAATATATACAAGCCAATTACAACTGAACAGCCTACAAAACCCCATTCTTCACCAATGGTAGAAAATATAAAATCGGTACTTTGAGCGGGTACATAGCCATATTTAGTTTGGGTGCCTTGTAAAAAACCACGGCCGGTTACCTGCCCCGAGCCAATGGCAATCTGCGATTGGATTACGTTATAACCCGCACCTTTGTTATCAGCTTTAAGGCCTAACATTAACTCGATACGGCTACGCTGGTGAGGTGCCAAAACCTTTTCGTAGGCAATTTTAACTACAAATAAATATGCAATGGCAATGATGGTGACCAATACGGTAGAAATAATGATTTTCTGTTTACGTCTATTGTTGTAGATAAAAAGTCCCCCAATGGTGGTTAGGATGAGAACCAGGATGTAAGTTGGTACCAGGAAATCGGCAACAAACAATACAATCATTCCAAGAAAAATCAACAGGAAATAACCAGATAGGCCCTCCCGGTATAAAGGGAACATAAAGGCAAGGAAAACCAATGCAGAGCCTGTATCGGGTTGTAGCATAATCAATAAAAGCGGTGCCAATACAATTAAACCGGCAATTACGATTGATTTAATATCCCTGAATTTTGGATTAAATGTGCTTACGTACCTCGCCAGGAGCAAGGCCGTACCAAATTTGGCAAACTCTGAAGGCTGAAGCCTAAAAGAGCCTATAGGGATCCAGGCTTGGTTTCCGCCAACATTTCTCCCCACAAACAGTACCACAACGAGCAAAAATAGGGTAGCACCATAAATAAATGGAGCAAACACATTAAACAATCTACCGTCGAACAATAAAATTGATAGCCCCAATATCAAACCGGTAATGACATAAATTAACTGTTTGCCATAACTACTCGCAAAATCGAAACCTGTTGCTTTGTCCGGATTGTAGATAGAAGCATAAACATTGATAAAACCAACAGCGCATAAGGCAATGTAGATTAAAACAGTAATCCAATCTACATTAAAAAAGAAACGGTTTCCCTGTTGTTGAATCATTACTTATTGGTTACAGGTTTATGGTTTGTACTGGGTTGACTTACTTTTAGCTTGGTAGCAACTGTTTGTTTTAATATAGCCGGTTTTATTTTTAAGCTGTCTTTAACTTTTTTGAGCGAATCGGCCTTTTTTAGTTTTAAACTGTCTAATTTGGTGGGTGTAACTTTTTTGGTCTTATCAATTAAAGCTGGTAAAAGATTGGTTTCGGAGAACGCTTTTACCGTATAACCATTCGAACGTGGCTTAATGCTATCAGTTAAATATTTTTCAACAATGAAACTTGATATCGGTGCCGCATATGATCCGCCAAAACCACCGTTTTCTACAATTACTGCAATGGCAATTTTAGGGTTGTCCATTGGTGCAAAACCGATAAAAACCGAGTGGTTTTTGCCATGTGGGTTTTGTACCGTTCCGGTTTTACCACACATCACAATATTGGGTATCTGAGATTCTTTTGCTGTTCCCCAGGGGCTGTTCACTGCATCTCGCATTCCATCAATTACAGTAGGAAAATATTTCTCATCTACACCCACATAGTTTTTAACTACATATTCCTTTTTCACTACGTTTTTATCGCCAATACCTTTAATTAAGTGGGGCTTTAAATAGTAACCACGGTTAGCAATTGCCGCCATCACGTTGGCCATTTGTAATGGGGTAGAGGTAATCTCTCCTTGGCCAATGGCCTGTGAAATTACAGTGGTATATCCCCAGCGTTTGCCGTAAATTTTATCGTAATGATCAGCCTGATAAAAGATACCCCTTTTTTCGAAAGGCATATCGATGCCCAATTTCTGGCCAAAACCCCATTTGGAAATCTGCTCGTGCCATTTCGAGTAGGTTTGACGCTGGTTTTTCATGCCGTTTTTAGTGATGATGCTCTGAAAAACATGACAGAAATAGGTGTTGCAAGAGCGGGCGATACCTCGCTGCATATTAATGGTGCCATCAACGTGCTCGCATTTTACCTTATGATTCCCGGCCATGTAATAACCCGGACAGAAAAATGTTGTATTTGGATCGATGGCGCCATCTTGCAGGGCAACCAAAGCATCAACAGGCTTGAATGATGAACCCGGAGAATACTGACCAGCAATAGGTCTTACAATCTGCGGACGATAGGGGTTCGCGATCAAACTCATGTAGTTTTTCCCCCAATCTTTACCCACCAATTGGTTAGGGTCGTAACCTGGGCTACTTACAAATGCCAGAATTTCTCCGGTAGAAGGCTCAATGGCCACAATTGCACCTACTTTATTTTTCATCAATTCTTCGCCCAGGCGTTGGATCCTGATGTCTAAAGAAGAAATCAAACGGTCTCCCGATACGGCGTTGATATCATATTTTCCATTGGCATAACTACCCTGTGCAATGTTTTTGGCATCGTACAAAGTATTGATTACGCCTTTTTCTCCTCTTAAAAAGTCTTCGTAAGAACGCTCCAGACCACTTTTTCCAATAAAGTCGCCTGGTTTATAATAACCTTCCGATTTTTCAATATCATCAGGACTTACTTCCTTAACATAACCGAAAAGCTGTCCGGCAATACTATCCGGATAATGCCTGATCGTTCTGTCCTGCGTTCTGAAGCCAGGGAAACGGTACATGATTTCCTGTAAACGCGCATAACTTTGTACGGAAATCTGCCGCTCGAAAAAGGTTGATTGATAAGAAGATTGTGCCCTGGCTTTTTTTAGTTTTTTACGTACATCTTCAACGGTAATTTCTAAAGCATTAGCCAATCCAAGCGTATCGAATGGTTTAACTTCATTTGGGGTAACCATTAAATCGTAAACGGGTTCGTTCTGTACAATTACCTTCATGTTCCGATCGAGGATGGCACCGCGGGCGGGATATTTATAAATTTTACGGAGTACGTTACTTTCGGCAGAGCTAAAGGCTTTATCGCTGATAATCTGGATATAGAATAACTTTCCCAATAAAATCAGGGCGACTACAATAAATAATCCTTGAACGATATATTTTCGGTTAAATAACTGATCCATTTAGCGCGGTGTTCTTCTATAGAATATAAACTCTACCAAAAAAATAATAAGCAGTGTAAAGATACAACTTAAGCCGCATCTCATTAAGGTATAACCCACTTCGGTTAACCTAAATGTTTCTAAAAAGAACAGCACCAGGTGATGTGAAACAACACAAAGGAAAGCATAAAGAGAAAACCATTGAAAACCCATATAACTTAACGAAGGTTCGGGATCGTCAATGGCGTCGCGGTTTAAACTGATTGAGATAAAAGAAATCCTTACAAAAGCCAGAACAACACAAGCTGTGGCATGTACGCCCATGGTATCGTAAAAAGCATCGAGTGTTAGCCCTGTTATAAAAGCCAGTAAATACAATAATATATTTGGGATGCCGAATGGAAGCAAAAGTAAAAACAACACGTAGATAAAAGGTGTGGAAAGGTCGTAAAACCCCATATTCTTGAGCAGGAATATTTGCACAAAAAGTAGTAAAAACCACCTGATCACATTTACAATTATGATTCTACTATTCATTCGGTTTAGCCATGCTTTCTAAAGCTTTTTGCTCATCAGCTTTTTTATCTTTAACTACATATACATACTGCAATGTGCTAAAGTCAGTAAACAAATTTAATTCTGCTGATAAAAAATTATCATTTGTGGCCACATTTGCCTTGCTAATTTTTCCAACCAGAACCCCGGCAGGAAAGGAGCCATAACCAGAAGTTACAACCGTATCGCCAACATACATTTTAATGTGGTTGGGTACCTCTTTTACAAATGCCTTTTTAATATCGAAATTTCCGTCGCCCCAAACCAGTGATCCCAGTGCATGGTTCTTTTTCAAGGTTACACTGATCTTCGTATCTTTATGCAATAACGACTGGATGGTGGCTAAATGTGCAGAAACGTCGCGGATAAAACCAACTACGCCGCGTTGAGGGGCAATAACAGCCATACCACTTTTAATACCGTCAACAGTTCCCTTATTGATCGTCATGATGTTATTGCGCAAAGTAACCGAGTTTTTAACCACTTTGGCTGCCAGATAAGTATATTGCTGGTTAGTAACCGTATCTACTACTTTAACATCTTTAGCTGTATCTACAGTAGTTAAACCGAGTAACTGGCTTTTAAGTTTAGCGTTTTCTGCTGCCAGACTATCGTTAACCATGCCCAGGTTTAAATACCGTTTAAAAATGTTTAACCTTTCATATGCAGTACCTACAACCTCATTGCTGGAGTTCAAGGTTACACTTCGCTGATAAGCATTGTTTTTAACCGTCAGGTAAATGCCAACAACGAAAAAAATGATAAACAAGAAAAATGCGTTGTATCTGCTGATGAAAATCCAAAGGTTACGCATCCGAGTATTGAGTTGGGAGTTAAAAGTTTGGAGTCTGAGTGGAAAACTCCAAACTCACAACCCCAAACTCCAAGCTAAATGTTATTGCATTAAGAATTTATATCCGCCAATGTTTTTAAGGGCGATGCCAGTTCCACGGACTACTGCACGAAGTGGATCTTCTGCTACGTGAACAGGTAATTTCGTTTTGGCTGCAACACGTTTATCTAAACCTCTTAATAATGCACCACCACCGGTTAAATAAATACCTGTTTGGTAAATATCTGCCGAAAGTTCCGGAGGGGTAATCTCTAAAGCTTTTAAAATCGCTTCTTCAATTTTAGAGATGGATTTATCTAAACAGTGTGCAATTTCGGTATAAGAAACAGTAATCTGTTTAGGTACACCTGTCATTAAATCGCGACCTTGAACGGCAAAATCAGCAGGAGCATCCTGTAATTCAGGTAATGCTGCACCAACTTCAATTTTAATTTTTTCAGCAGTACGGTCGCCAATCATGATATTGTGTTGACGGCGGATATAATTTACGATATCAGAATCGAAGTTATCTCCCGCAACGCGAATAGATTGGTCGCAAACTATACCTGATAAAGCAATAACTGCAATTTCGGTAGTACCGCCACCTATATCAATAATCATGTTACCCATTGGTTCTTCTACATCAATCCCGATACCTACAGCAGCAGCCATTGGTTCGTGGATCAAGTAAACTTCTTTTGCGCCAGCAATTTCTGCAGAATCGCGTACCGCACGTTTTTCTACTTCAGTAATACCAGATGGGATACAGATTACCATACGCAAAGAAGGAAACATCCAGCCTTTACCACCGTTAAGCATCCGGATCATTCCTTTAATCATCGCTTCAGCAGCGTTGAAATCGGCAATTACACCATCTTTTAATGGGCGTACAGTTTTAATATTATCGTGGGTTTTACCCTCCATTTGCATCGCCTGACGGCCAATTGCAATAACTTTATTTGTAGTACGATCGAAAGCAACAATAGATGGCTCATCTACTACTACTTTGTCGTTATGTATAATCAGGGTATTCGCGGTGCCTAAATCAATGGCAACTTCTTGCGTAAACCAGTTAAATAATCCCATGTATAAGGTATGTTTTCTTTATTTGATCAAATCTATACTATTCCTAATGTAAAAATAGCTTTTTTATTGTTTTAAGTTTTATTTTCTTCAGTTATTAAATTGTTTTTAAGGCAATTAAAATGATTTGAAAAATAAAAGCTAAAATAACAAAGGTAAAAGTCCAAAGCTGAAAGACTAAAGCGATTTGCAATATGCTTTACTTTTTCGGCTTTAAGCTTATTTTCGCTTTAAGCTTTAGTCTGTCAGCTTTAAGCTTAATTAGTGTTTAAAGTGTCTTACCCCTGTGGTTACCATGGCAATACCTTTTTCATTAGCTTTTGCAACAGAATCGGCATCCTTGATTGATCCACCTGGTTGAAGTACAGCAGTAATTCCTGCGTCGGCAGCAATTTCCACACAGTCTGGAAAAGGAAAGAAAGCATCAGAAGCCATTGCAGCACCTTTTACGCTGAAACCGAAAGAAGCCGCTTTTTCAATTGCTTGTCTTAAGGCATCAACACGTGAGGTCTGGCCAACACCGCTTGCAATCAAAACATCGTCCTTAACCAAAACAATGGTGTTTGATTTAGTGTGTTTTACAATTTTGTTGGCAAAGAACAAATCTTTTAATTCTTGTTCGGTAGGTGCTTTATCTGTAACCGTTGTCATTTGCTCCGGACCTTCGATAATTAAATCTTTATCCTGCTCAATTACACCGTTTAATAATGTTTTAAATTGTTTTTTGCTTAGTTCAACCTCGTTGCGCTGTAAAATAACGCGGTTTTTCTTTTTGCTGAACAGCTCTACTGCTTCTGCCTGGTAAGAAGGCGCAATCAACACCTCAAAAAACAGGTTATTGATTTCTTCTGCTGTTTCAAGGTCAACTTCAACATTGGTAATCAGTACACCACCGAAAGCCGAAACCGGATCACAAGCTAAAGCATCAATCCATGCTTGTTTAACTGTTGGGCGTGAAGCAATGCCACAAGCATTGGTGTGTTTTAAGATCGCAAAAGTTGGGTCTTCGAATTCGTCGATTAAAGCAACGGCTGCATCTACATCAACCAAGTTATTGTAAGAAAGTTCTTTGCCGTTCAGTTTGGTGAACATGGCATCTAAATCGCCATAAAATACGCCACCTTGATGAGGATTTTCGCCATAACGTAAAGTTTTGGCCTCTGTTACACTTTGTTTAAAAACATCAAGCGGCTCTTCAGTATTGAAATAATTGAAAATGGCAGTATCGTAATGAGAAGAAGTATGGAATGCTTTTTTAGCAAATGCTTTGCGCTGTGCTAAAGTAGTTTCGCCATTTTGTGCTGCCAATTGGGCTTCTAAAGTAGGGTAGTCGTTCTTAGATGCGATAATCACCACATCGTTAAAGTTTTTTGCAGCAGCACGGATTAGGGAAATACCACCGATGTCTATTTTCTCGATAATTTCTTCTGGTGTTCCGCCAGCTTTTACGGTTTCTTCAAATGGATATAAGTCAACAATAACCAGGTCAATTTCAGGAATTTCATATTCAGCAATCTGGTCTTGGTCGCCAGCTAATGCCCTTCGGTTTAAAATTCCGCCAAATACTTTTGGATGTAAGGTTTTAACACGTCCGCCTAAAATAGATGGATAACCAGTTAAATCTTCAACCGCCGTAACAGGAAGGTTTAAATCTTTGATGAATTGTTCTGTTCCACCTGTAGAAAATAATTGTACCCCTTGTGCGGCCAACAATTTTACCAATGGCTCCAAACCATCTTTATAATATACTGAGATTAAAGCGTTTTTGATTTTAATGGATTGACTCATTCTACTGAAAATTTTGAGCCGCAAAGGTAGTAAAATCGTATGGCTTTTTTATTATGTTAGATGGGCAAAAAAAGAATAAGGTTTGCGACAGCTGTTTCGGTTTTGCTAAAGGTTATTGAAGCCAGGCTCACTGCATAATAAATAACTTCTTTTTACCTTTTTTACGAAGGTATTTTATTGAATGAATAGCTGTTTCGCTGCAAAGTTAAATCCGAATTGACCAGATGATGTTTTTTCTTTTAATCAGATCAAAATTTCTACGCTAACTTTGGTATCCCAATAACTTTCTGATTTGGTATAAAAACCGTTCAATTAACCTTAAATCCTGCGTTACAATTTCTGCATTACCTTTTAATTCTTTATCAAAAGTGAGGGTTTTGTTATACGAGGTGGTTAATCCTTTTGGTAAACTAACATCTACATAGTAGTTTCCCTTTTCATCTGGGGTGAAGGAAATATTTTGTACACTGCCTTCTAAAATGCCGTATTCCTGAAAACGATAATTATCCAGTTTGATCAGTACCTTTTCGCCGCGGGCTATTTTTCCTGAATTAATTGCGGGAACAAGTAACCGGCCAATTAGTGCCTTTTTATCATCAGGAAGTACGGTTAATATGGCATCGCCCCGTTTTAAAAATTGATTTTCACCCCAAAACTGCTGGAAACTGGCTATACCGTCTGTTGCTGACATGATTAAATAATTTTGCTGCCATTGCCTTAATGATTTTTTTAATTGTTCAAACAGCTGTAAGGTTTGCAAAGCAAAATTACTTTTGTCTTTCTCATGATTAATATTTATCCCACTTTTTGTTTTATTAAGGTTTGCAATGGCCTCTTGGGTTTGCGAAAGGGAAATTTCTATGTTTTGTATGCTTTGTTCCGCTTGTATAAATTTAATTTTTTCATTTTCAAATTCGGCGGTCGAGATTACTTTTTGATTAACGAGCTGTACCGTTCGCTGATAATTTTTCTTAACCAGCTCAAATTTGGCTAACTCCAGTTTTTTTTGGTTTTTTAGCGCAAGTTCTCTACTTCTATTGGCGGTGATGTTTTGTTCGGTGGCTTTGTTTTCTGGTGCGTAGGGCTTAAGTGATGCAAATAGTTTCTCGTCCTGGAATGCCTTTGCGAAATTATTATAATCGCTCTGCAGCTCACCCAATTTAAATGTTGATACCTTATTTACCGGGAAAGAAGCCATTTGGGCCGGAGCTGTTGAGTCAATGATGTTGATGAGTTGCAAAACATCCTCGTAATTTGCTGTCGACTGTAATATCATCAAAACCTGGTTTTTATGAACCTGCTGGTGATCTTTTATCAAGATTTTTTCCAGTTTAGAATCTATTCTTGCTTCTAGCTTTTCTGGTGGGTTTTGTGAAGTTACTATAATTGTAGCAGGTACAAATTCCGGATATTTGATAAAGTAACTCATGAGCAAAATCATGAACAGAATACCCAAAATAACGGCATTGCCCCAGCGGAACATCCAATGCGGGGGATTTGATAATACATCCTGAACAGCTTCAGAACGGAGCTGTATCTCATCTAATTTATCTTTTTTAGTTTCCAAGTTCGAGCTGATTTTTAATTAATCTATAGTATTCACCTTTTTTTGCTACCAATTGGTTATGGTTGCCTTCCTCTACCACAATTCCTTTATCCAGTACTATAATCTTATCGGCATGTTTCACAGTCGATAACCGATGTGCAATAACAACTGCAGTTTTTCCCTTAAAAAACTGCGCTAAATTTTCGATAATGATTTTTTCATTGTTTGCATCTAAAGCACTTGTAGCTTCATCAAAGAAGATATAATCCGGGGTTTTGTAGACTGCCCGGGCAATAAACAGTCTTTGTTTTTGGCCCCCGCTCATGCCAATGCCCTCGTTGCCTATTTTAGTATTGTAGCTTAAGGGTAAATCTTCAATAAAACCTTGAACGTTTGCAGTTTCCACCGCTTTTCTTAGCTTTTGTTTATCAATAATATCTTCGCCAATAGCAATATTGTTGGCAATGGTATCATTAAATACGTAGCTTTCCTGCATCACTACACCGCAATGTTTTCGCCAATGGCTGGGTGATATACTTTTGAGATCAGTGCCGCCAATCTGAACATCACCTTTTTCGGGTTCGTAGAATTTGGTAAGCAGTTTTAATAACGTAGTTTTTCCACTGCCGCTGGCACCAACAATTGCAGTGGTTTTTTGATAGGGGATAACCAGGTTCAAATCTTGAAAGACGAATGTATCTGAGCCAACATATCTAAAAGATACATGATTTAGCGCAATATCTTTTTGTGGGATTTCGGTTATATATTGTCCATCAATACTTTCTTCGTCCTTTTTATCATGAATTTCGCCAAGTCTTTCCAAAGATATTTTGGCATCCTGAGTTTGTTTGATAAAATCTATCAATTGTAACAATGGACTATTTAACTGACCAATAATATACTGCACAGAAAGCATCATTCCTAATGTAAGATTCCCATCGAGTACCAGTTTTGCGGAAAGAAAACTGACTAAAATATCTTTAATCTGGTTGATAAAGCCACCGCCAACAGATTGCCATTGTTCTAAGGAAAGTGCCTTTATTCTGATTTTAAACAACTTTACCTGTAAAAATTCCCACCCCCATCTTTTCTGTTTCTCCGCATTGTGCATTTTGATTTCCTGCATGCCATTAATAAGCTCGATTACGGTGCTCTGCTCTTGCGAAACCTGGGAGAACATTTTGTAGTCTAGTTCTTTTCTTTTTTTAAGGAAGAAGGTAATCCACGCCACGTAAAGGATGGCTCCAATCAAATAAACCGCAAACAGCCGGTAATCATACATCAGCAATACAATGCTAAAAATGATTAGGTTAACCATAGAGAACAGTGTATTTAACGAAGAACTTGTCAGCAATTGCTCAATTCTATGGTGATCGTTAATGCGTTGCATAATATCTCCCGTCATTCTCGTATCAAAGTAACTGATTGGAAGTTTCATTAATTTGATGAAAAAATCGGAAACGATAGAGATGTTTATCCTGGTTGAAAGATGCAGCAAAATCCAGCTGCGAATAATATCAATGCCCATTTTACCCATAAAGAGCATTACCTGTGCCAGTAAAACCAGATAAATAAAATTGATATCCTGATTTTGTATCCCCACATCTACTACACTCTGGGTAAGAAAAGGAAAAATTAACGATAGCAAACTTCCGGCAAGTAAGCCCAAGGCAAGCTGAATGACGAGCGATTTGTATTTTAATAAATAGCGGGATAGAAAAGCAAAACTTGTTTTCTTTTCTTCCTCATCAAAGTCATCCTGATAGAATGACGGGCTTGTTTCTAATATTAGCGCAATACCTTCTTCTGTTTCTTCATTCGCATTTTCGCCAATCCAATATTTAATAAATTCTTCTTTTGCGTAGGTGATTAAACCATAACCAGGATCTGATATATAAACTTTTTCGGCTTTATCAATTTTATACACTACTACATAATGGTTTTTGTTCCAATGTATCAGGCAAGGTAGAGGGGCATCTGCAACCAGGGTTTTAAAATCTATTTTAACCCCTAAAGTTCTAAAACCTAAACTTTCTGCCGCATTGCTGAGGCCCTGTAAGCCACTACCTTCTCTGGTTGTTTCTGTAAGTGTTCTTAAATGCTGAAGCGGAATACTTTTATTGTAGTGTTTAGCTATAATACGTAAGCAGGTAGGGCCACAGTCTTTTTCATCTGGTTGTTTATAAAAGGGGAATTTTTTCATTTTATGCTGTCCAGATTTTATTAAAGGTTTCGGATAATTTATTCCTATCGATTATGCTGCCTGATGCAGAAACATTTATGCCGGATTCTTTTAGCGTAAGATAACCTTCTTCATTGTTCCATTTGGAGATATAAGGATTATATGCGCATTCAGAACGATGAAACCAGTATTTTGCTTCCTTTTCAGGTACACGTACATCAGTACACATGTATCTGAATTCGCAGTTTTGGCAAACCAGGGTCTCTTCCTTGTTGATGTTGCCAAGTGTTAAAAATAGTTTACTATTGATGATTTGATAAAATTCATCATAACCCATTAAATTAATGTTGCCAAAACTTTTGATGTTATTAAGTCCATTTTTAATATTGCCACTTTGGTCTATATAGATTTTGCCATTGTAATAAGTGTGTTTGTTATAAGCCTCCAGGAAAAAATCCTGATTAACGAATAACTTGTCTATGGTTAGCAGCCGTTGGTAATCTGCAAAACTTTCAGTGAAAAAATTATAATATATGTTATCTTTCAGTTTGGTTTGTGCGCTGTCTAAACCAAAAAAGTTAACTGAAAATAGTGCAGTCTGTCTGGCAAATTCCCGCTCATATTGGTCAAAGCTTTCTGCATCAAACATTTCGATATAAAGGTAGATGCTGTCGATTTCCAAATGGGCAAACGACTTCATCATTTTGATCACGTCATCATCCAACCGGGGTGAAATGATGCTTAGGTTTTGAAGTGGGGTCTGACTTATAAAACCAATAAAATTGTTGCTCGTATTCACATGTACTACAGCGTGCGTGAGCTCGTTAACCTGATGTAATGCCTTCGATATTTTCGGAAATCTATTCTCTTCCTGAGCAGATGCTACCTCAAAAATGATCTCTAAATTTAAAAGGTAATTTATGAGTTCGCTGCGCTCAGATAGATCGGGAATCATATCAAAATTAATCAAGCCATCGGTTTTTAAAATATCGTAATGTGCATTGGAAATAAAATAATAGTCTTTACGCCCCAAATCGTAAATAATAGATCTATTATAGCCACTTACTGGTACGCAAAGCTGATTTCTGAGGTATGATTTAGTCATATAGGAGATTTAAAATATAGATCGAGCTGTAAGCTATTGGTATGGTAGATTTTAGATACTCTTGTTTTAACCAGGTATGTGGGTTTAGGCTTTTTTATCAATGATTTTATATGCAATGGTGCTTCTCCGGTAGCTATCAGATCTTTTATTTTTTTCATTGTTTTTATCGATGTGGTTTAAAATAAGTGGAGGTGCATTCTAACTTTTTCATTGTTTAAATAAAGTTTTTGGATTGCCCTTTTTTCGAATCGAGGTTTGGTCAGTACCATCCAAATCAGATTGAATAAAACTTAAAGTGCCATTGCAATTTCTTTCTCTAAATTGTAGTTACAAGGGGCAGATACCATCCCAAATTGACCAACCGGGTTTAAGTCTAAAAAATAATATTTAGCGTCATCGCTTGCGTAAATCACATCAAACGATGCACAGTTCAGTCCGTATGCATCAAGCATTTTTTTTAGCTTTTGTTCATATGTTTTTTCGAAAGTGTAAGGCGCAACCCTATTTGGTTTATCTCGATCATAATTCCTGAAATCTACATTCGTCTTACTATTGTTCTGAGAGAATATGGCCATGGCATAAAATTTACCATTGAGGTAAAAAGCCCTAATCTCATAAGCTTTCGCAATGGCGCGCTGAAAAAAAGTGGGTACAAATTGCTCCGGAAGTGCATCAATATCTTCGCGCTTAACCATTGAGGTATAGGCCATGTGCGAGAAACCCTCTTCATCCTGTAAAGAAAACGGCGTGCTAATGGGTTTAGAAATAATACACTTTTCTTGCTCGAAAAAATTATGGAGTGCTTTTTTGCAACCTGTTACCAGATATTGAGGCGCTAAAATGCCGTGTTGTTGACATAGATCCATTAAATATAACTTATTAATGTCGCTGTTTTTGAATTTATTGATTGAAGGTATTTTGTCCAACCTATGATAAAAATATTCAATCAGTGCGGTATGCTCAGTACGCAGATAATTTTTAACCAAATCGTTCTTAAATTTACTAAAGAGATCCAATCCACCCCGGCGGTACCACATTTTGGTAATCTGGCTACCTAAAATTGTTTTCCCGTTTACAGTGATTGCAAAATCTAAAGAGGTAAGCCACAGCAGATCCACCAAGGTATCTTCATTGATTCGGATAAACGGCTTATTGAGCTTGATAAGCCAGCTAATTACAGCACTGGTAGAATAATCGTTGTTAATGGAGAATATTAATATCACGTTACCCGAGGTTATAATTTTATATTTAGCCTGTTAGGCCACTTATATAGATGTTATTTTTTAGCTGCGCAATGACGAAAAAACAAGCTTAAGTTGTACTAGTCTAAATCTCACAAATTAGTGATTGCCGATAATCAGGCTAGTCTGATTTCAAAATTAACGCTAGGTTTTATAAAACCATCGAGCTTATAATGCCCGATGGTTAATGGAGCTGGTTAATTAAGTTTGCCAAGAGGAAGATGCCGGATAACCGATTGTTTCGCCCTGATCATTGTACATTGTTGTGGTTTTATCAGCACAATGATCACCATAGGTATATTTGGTGCACAGTGCTGTGCTTCCCATAGCACGGCCACCGTTAACCTGGCAGCTGTTTAGCGCTATTTTCTTTTCCAATAATTTTTTGCTGTTTTTCATGTTCTGTAAATTAAATCATGGTTTAAGGGATAGCTATTACGGACAATTTGTGAAAAAGCATTCTTCAACTAATTGCTTCTTATCTGTCACTACTTGAGAATGTGTCACCGTACAGCCCTGATCATTTATATAAGTATGGTTTACATTTTGGTAAGTCTCAGCCGACGCACGACCACCACTGATTTGACTATTCTTTAGCTCGATTTGTTTCTCGAACAATTTGTTGCTGTTTTTCATGTTTTTCTGATTAAATTTTACACTTTATAATTTGTTCAACAACTTTAAAAAAATGAAACCTTAAATGTAATGGTGAAAGCTTTGGCATACTTTATTATCCTCACTCAATTCATTAACATTTAAGCATGAAAATTTCTAAAAGTTAAGATAACACGGTATTATTTGCCTGTAAAAATGGGGTCGTAACCAATTGGTACACCAGATCCTGGTTGGTCAAAGCCAATGTCTGTGCAGGTGTCAGGGTTTTCTCTTGTTCCTGTTTCTGCTACAGAAGTTTGGTTGCTAATGCCAAGTTTACCACCGTTTATTTGGCAATCTTTTAATTCAATTCTTTTTTCGAATAAACTTTTGTTTGTTTTCATAATGAAAATTTAACTTAATTAACTCGCCACCTTACCCTGGCGTTTGGGCTTTTGCTAATTGGCTTTTATAACTATTATTTGTACGTCTACAAAAGATATATTACAGCAGCCTATTTTGTTGGTGATTTGGAAAAGCAAGCACGCGTTATTGCTTAACCACATTAAACTTCCTTAAAAAGTAACACCGATACAAGGGAGAATTGATATACGGGATGATTGAGTCTACATTCGTTAATGTTTTATATAAAAGCGCTAAACATTAAAGTGGCTGTGTTTAGTTTTAATTGATTGGGCAAACTGATTAAATTGGTGCATTAGCCGATGTCTGCGCCTTTGTAAAAAACAGGATCAAACCGACCATGCTTATCCAGATTGTATTGAAGATGAAGCTATAGGATTTAATTTAAAGAAAAGTGTGATTTGCTTTCAATGCAAATGGCAAGCAAATCGGATTTTAAAGTGACCAGCAAAAAAGCAACTGTTGCCAGCTGATTTTAGTTGCAAATTAAAATTCTGATTACCAGTAAATACAAGAATGATATGAAATGAGGGGGCTGCCCAAAATTGGGCATAAGTGTTTCTGTTGGGTATTTATTGATATATAAATCAGCAACATGCATGGCGGGCTTTTATTCCCGACCTTGCAACAAGAATGTTTTAACTTAAGTGGCTATTTACTGATTTTCTTGACCAGGCTTTCTACTATGCGTGGATAATGCTGGTGTTCAAGCTGCTGTCCCTTAAATTTTACCATTTCCAGGTTATCGTTTTTGTCTATCCTGTAGCGTGCCTGATAAATGTATTCACCTTCATCATAATTTTCGTTCACATAATGAATGGTTATTCCGCCTTCGGCTTCGCCAGCAGCCATCACTGCCTGATGTACATGGTCGCCATACATGCCCTTTCCGCCAAATTTTGGAAGGATTGCCGGGTGGATATTTACAATTCTGCCTGGATAAGCGTGGATCAGGTTTTTAGGAATCAGCCAAAGGAAGCCAGCCAGTACAATAAAATCAATTTCAAGATTTTTGAGCAGATCTACCACCTCATCGGTCTGATAGAACTCATTTCGATCGAAAATATGAGTGGGAATTTCGAAATTATCGGCTCTCTGTAATACATATGCATCGGCATTGTTGGTCAATACCAAAGATATTTCTATTTCATTACTTCGCTTAAAATGCTCCATCAGCTTTTGGGCATTAGAGCCAGAACCTGATGCAAAGATGGCTATTCTTTTTTTCACTCAAAATCGTTTTGCCCAAAAATAGTATTTTTAAGCCTGTTTTCTCCATGGAAAGGAATTTTTATTCAATTATGTTAAAGTATTATTAATGAATAATTTTAACTTATTTTTACTGCTCGAAAACTGGGTTAAGTTTTAATGAAAAAAAAGTTAAAAGTGTTTTGTAATTTAAAAACATTAATCCTATATTTGCAACCCGAATTATAGGAAACGAATAGAAAAATAAAAGGCTAAATAGAAATGGCAAATCATAAATCTTCATTAAAAAGAATTAGAGCAAACGCAACAAAACGTTTACGTAACAGATATCAGGCAAAAACTACGCGTACCTTTATTAAAAGATTACGTGCTGCAGAAGATAAAAAATCTGCATCAGATTTATTGCCTAAAGTAATCTCTATGTTAGATCGTTTAGCTAAAAAGAACATCATCCACAAAAACAAAGCGGCAAACAACAAATCAAAATTAACGAAATTCGTTAACGGTTTAAAATAAGCCATTTTTTTTACGATATTAGGAAGGCATCCCAACGATAAGTTAGGATGCCTTTTTTTATCTTAAAAAATGGAAAACTACGAACAGAAGCTAGGTATAAAGTTATGGGCTGAAGAAGATCGCCCGCGTGAAAAACTTTTATTACACGGCAGAAGACATTTAACGGATGCCGAACTGATTGCCATTTTAATTGGCTCGGGTAACAAAAATGAAACCGCTGTAGATTTAAGTAAAAGGATTTTATCTTTTTACGATAATAATTTAACAAAACTTGGTAAAGCTTCCATTGTGGAACTTTCGAGGTTTAAAGGGATCGGAGAAGCCAAAGCATTAACCATTATCGCTGCTTTAGAGCTTGGCTTACGACGAAAGGAAACTACAGAAGAGGTGATTACGCATGTAAATACTTCTAAAGATGTTTATAAATATTTACATCAAACCTTTGCTAATCTCAACCACGAGGAATTCTGGATATTACTGCTAAACAGGTCTAACCGGGTAATAGGAAAATTTTTGATCAGTAAAGGCGGGCAGGCGGGTACGGTAGCCGACCCGAAAATTATTTTTAAAACGGCTTTAGAAAACAATGCCGCAAATATTGTATTGGCGCATAATCATCCTTCAGGAAATTTAAAGCCCAGCGAAAGCGACGATAAATTGACCAGGGATATGGTGGCTTCAGGTAATTTGCTCAGTCTATACGTGGTTGATCATCTGATTTTTGCCAACAACCGCTATTATAGTTACAGAGATGAAGATTTAATTTAAAAGATATTTGGATGTTAAAGTACAATTAGCATTAAATTAGTATAATAGCGGCTTAAAATTAAGCGTTACTGGCCAACCAGTATTAATTAAAATAGTTAAATTATATTTATGCGTACTTTAAAAATCATTCCTCTTTTTCTTTTATTAACCATTGCAGCTTTCGCTCAAAAACAGGCTGTTCCCATTAATATCATCACCTATAACATCCGCTTGAATGTAGCATCAGACGGCGTTAATGCCTGGCCAAACCGAAAAGACAATGTAAAAGCTTTGGTCAAATTTCACGATGCCGATATTCTTTGCGTGCAGGAAGCCTTACCAGAACAATTTGACGCCCTGCTCGAAAAATCTAATTTTGATGTGGTAGGCGTTGGACGCGATGATGGTAAAAGAAAAGGAGAGTTTTCAGCTGTTTATTTCGATAAAGACCGCTTCACTAAAAAAGATGGCGGAACATTCTGGTTATCAGAAACGCCTGACGTACCTTCAAAAGGATGGGATGCTGCGCTTAACCGTGTGTGTAGCTGGGTAAAGCTTTATGATAAGCTAAATAAAAAAGAATTTATTGTTTTTAATACCCATTACGATCATGTTGGGGTAAAAGCGAGAATTGAATCTGCTAAACTTTTAAAGCAAAAGATACAGCAGATAGCGCCAAATTTGCCAGTTGTTTTTACCGGTGATTTAAATGTAACGCCAGAAACAGAGGCCATTGCTACCATCAAATCTTTCCTTATCGATGCGAAAGATATTTCTATAGAACCTCCATACGGGCCCTCTGGTACTTTTAATGGTTTTCACTTCGACAGCGACCTAAAAGACCGGATTGATTATATTTTTGTAAATAAAGGCTTTAAAGTGCAAAAGTTTGCCGTATTAACAGATAGCAAAGATAAAAGGTATTATTCTGATCATTTACCTGTTTTTTGCCGGTTATTCTTTTAATCAATGCTGTTAAAAACCGTATCGCCATTTCCTTTTCAATTCGAGCTTCTTGGTCATCAATACCATTATCATTATATTTTCGAAACCCTGGCCTTTATAATTGGTGTAAGGTTATATTACTATTATAAAAAGGGAATTGTAGATCCGATATCAGACGAAAACAGGCTTTGGATCATGTTGGGGGCTATGCTTGGCGCCCTGATCGGTTCGCGGGTAATCGCGGTACTCGAAACACCTCAGGTGCTCCATCATCTTAGTTTTTCGGTTCTTTATCAAAGTAAAACCATTGTCGGCGGTTTGCTTGGTGGCTTATTTGGTGTCGAATTGATTAAAAAGATAATAGGCGTAAATATTGCCTCCGGAGATGTTTATGTTATCCCGATTTTGGTGGCATTGATTATAGGCCGCATCGGCTGCTTCTCAATGGGGATCGACGAGCCCACCTATGGTGTCCCTACGCATTTTTTTATGGGCATGGATCTGGGCGATGGTGTACTTCGGCATCCCATCATGCTCTACGAAATGATTTATCTCATGCTTTTGATTTTCTTTTTCAATAGCTTAAAACATAAGGAGCTAATTAACGGCGATCAGTTTAAGCTATTTATGGTTTTGTATTTTCTATTTCGCTTCTTAATCGAATTTATTAAGCCTTACCAGTCATTATTTTTAAACTTAAGCAGTATTCATTGGTCTGCATTGTTTATTTTTATTTATTATTATAGATTCATCATCAGAATTTCGAAACAGATTTTAAATAAACAGTAAACATTATGGCCAATACCAGAGATTATATATACTACGATTATACCAAAAGTCTTTGTCCCGAATGTTTGCAGCTTTGCGATGCGAAGATTGTTTTTCAGGATGCCAAGGTATTTATGCTGAAAAATTGTAGAACGCATGGCGATAGCAAAGTCATGATTGCGGATGATGTAGAATATTACAAACAGATCAGGAATTACAATAAACAATCGGAAATGCCACTTAAGTTTAATACCAAAGTGCATTACGGTTGTCCTTATGATTGTGGCTTGTGTACCGATCACGAACAGCATTCGTGCTTAACGGTAATAGAGGTTACTGATCGTTGCAACCTGGCCTGTCCTACCTGTTATGCCATGTCGTCACCTAGTTACGGCAGGCACAGAACTTTGGCAGAAATAGAGCGCATGATGGATGTTGTTGTGGCCAACGAAGGTGAGCCCGATGTGGTACAGCTCTCAGGTGGGGAACCAACGGTGCATCCTGAATTTTTTAAAATTTTAGACCTTGCCAAAACTAAACCCATTAAACACTTAATGGTGAATACCAACGGTATCAGGATTGCCAAGGATATTAATTTTGTGGAAAAATTGGCAACTTACATGCCTGATTTTGAAATCTACCTGCAGTTTGATAGCTTCAGCGCTGAAGTATTAACAAAGCTAAGAGGCGAAGATCTTACCGAGGTGCGAAGAAAGGCTATCGATCATTTAAATCAGTTTAATGTATCTACTACTTTGGTGGTAACCTTGCAAAATGGGTTGAATGATCATGAGATTGGCGATATTTTAGACTATGCGCTTAAGCAGAAATGTGTTCGTGGTGTTACTTTCCAGCCTACCCAGGTTGCCGGAAGAAATGATGATTATAACGATCAGCAGGGAAGAATTACCTTAACCGAAGTGCGCAGAAAGATTTATGAGCAATACCCAACTTTTACGCCGCAAGATTTAATTCCTGTGCCATGCAATCCCGATGCATTATGTATGGCCTATGCTTTAAAAATCGGTGACGAGGTCATCCCGATGACGCATCTGATCAATCCTGAAGATTTGCTCAACAATTCAAAAAATACAATCGTTTTCGAGCATGATGAAAAATTGAAAGAACATATGCTCAATCTGTTTAGTACAGGTGTTTCTGTTGATTGTGCAGAAGATACTTTTGGCGAATTGATGTGCTGCCTGCCAAGGGTAAAATCAGATAGTTTAAGTTATGATAATTTATTTCGGATCATTATCATGAATTTCATGGACCCGCTGGACTTTGATGTACGTGCAGTTAAAAAATCATGTGTGCATATTGTGAGCGATAAATATAAAATGGTACCTTTCGAAACCATGAATATTTTTTACCGCGACAATAAAATAGATCTGATCAGGGAAAAATTAAATATGAACTAGTATGGGGTTATTTGGATTATTTGTAATTTATTGTCTTACCGCAATTGTACTTTTTGTAGTTGGGATTATTCAGATTATTATTAAATCATCCAGAAACGAACCCGTAAAACCCGGCCTAAAATTGCTTATTATTTCAGTAATTATGGTGGTAATTGGTTTTGGTGCTTGTGCAGTATTACTCGCCAACAGTTAATTTCAAAATAAATCATGGAACTTTTTATTGTATACTGGGTAATTGTCGGATTGTTATTTACAATTGGTATCATTCAGATTATCGTAAAGGCTACTAAAAATCAACCTGTAAAATCCGGACTTAAATTGGTTATTGCCTCAGTGATCATGCTGGTAATAGGAGCAGGGGCATGTGCGGTCATTCTATCCAATCTAAATATTGGTCATTAGTCGCTTATTGCTGTGTTTAGATCATTTGTAGGTTTTTTAAGTCTCATATCCCACATCTCATATCTTCCAGTCTCATACTTAGAATCTCAAATCTCAACAATTTAACTTTCTCCTTTGACCTTTAAATAATATCTTTGCATTTTATGAAATTAGAGTGTCCTTCGAGATTTGTCTTGATACTGGACACTCGCTACTTGATACTCCAAAATGAAAATATCATATAACTGGTTAAAACAATTCGTACAAATTGATAAAACCCCTCAGGAGCTTTCTTTAATCCTTACCAATGTTGGTTTGGAAGTAGAAAGTGTAGAACAAGTGCAGCCTGTTCTGGGCGGTTTAGAGGGCTTGGTTATCGGCGAAGTATTAACCTGTGTTCAACATCCCAATGCCGACCGTTTACGGATTACAACAGTAAATGTTGGCGGAAAAGAAAATCTTCAGATTGTTTGCGGTGCACCAAATGTAGGGGCTGGACAAAAAGTTGTAGTGGCTGTAGTGGGTACAACGGTATACCCTTTAGAAGGAGAACCTTTTAAGATAAAAGAATCAAAAATAAGGGGTGAACTTTCGCAGGGAATGATCTGTGCCGAAGATGAAATTGGTTTAGGCAAATCGCATGATGGAATTATGATCCTTGCTGAGGATACGGAAGTTGGGATCCGTGCGAAAGATCATTTCAAAATGGAAGATGATTTTGTTTTCGAAATCGGATTAACACCCAACCGTGCCGATGCGGCTTCACATTTAGGCGTGGCGAGAGATTTAGCTGCTTATTTCAGGAGTGAATACGAAATGCCCGATCTTTCTGCATTCAAAACGGACAATGAAAACCTGGTTATCCCGGTAGAAGTAGAAGCTTTGGAAGCTTGCCCACGATATAGTAGCATTACCATCTCGGGCGTTACCGTAAAAGAATCGCCAGAGTGGTTAAAAGATAAATTAAAGGTAATCGGTTTACGTCCGATCAATAACATTGTTGATATCACCAATTATGTGCTTCATGGTTTAGGGCAACCTTTACATGCTTTCGATGCCGATAAAATTACGGGTGGAAAAGTAATCGTAAAAAAAGTTGCCGAAGGAACACCTTTTGTGACCCTTGATGATGTAGAGCGGAAGCTAAGTGCAGATGATTTAATGATCTGTAATGCTGAAGCGCCAATGTGCATAGCAGGGGTTTTTGGTGGAAAATCTTCTGGTGTTGATGCCAATACGCAAAATGTTTTCCTGGAAAGCGCTTATTTCAATTCGGTTTCTGTTCGTAAAACTTCAAAAAGACATGGTTTAAAAACCGATGCCTCTTTCCGTTACGAGCGTGGTACCGATCCGGAGATTACGGTAACAGCATTAAAATATGCTGCCCTGTTGATTAAAGAATTAGCTGGTGGTGAAATTTCTTCTTCAGTTGCTGATATTTATCCAAGCCACATCAAGCCGTTTGAGTTTGAAGTAAGTTATACCAATATCAATAAATTAATTGGCGCAAATATTCCTTCCGCCGAAATTAAACACATTATTACCGCATTAGGGATTTCGGCAACCAATACTTCTGATGATACCTTAGCTTTAAGGGTGCCATCATTTAAAGTGGATGTAACCCGCGAATGCGATATTACTGAAGAGGTATTGCGTATTTACGGTTATAACAATATCGAAATTCCTTCAAAGGTAAATGCATCACTTTCTTACAGCATTAAGCCCGAAAAGGAAAATACACATAACGTAATTGCAGATATGCTTGCCGCTAATGGTTATGCAGAGATTATGTGCAATTCTTTAACCAAATCGGCCTATTCAAAAAATTTAGACGAAGCCGTGTTTATTTTAAATCCATTAAGCAGCGATTTAAATGTAATGCGCCAGAATTTATTGATGCCGGCTTTAGAAAGTGTAGCTTACAACCAGAACCGTAAAAATGCAGATGTGAAGTTTTACGAGTTTGGTAAAACCTATCATTTAATTAATGAGCAATATGTTGAGCGTCCAAGGTTATTATTATTGATTTCTGGCGCTAAACAAAGTGAGCAATGGAACCACAATGCCAAATCAGCAACTTTTTATAATTTAAAATCAGCTGTTGATGCCATTATATCGCGTTTAGGTATTACAAGTTATCAATCTGAAGTTTTGAACGACGAAAACTTTGCTTACGGAATTAAATATTTCCGTGGAGACAAAGCCCTTGTAAGTTTTGGTGCTGTTTCAAAGGCCGATCGTAAAGTGGCTGATGTAAATGCTGAAGTATTTTATGCTGATTTTGATTGGGCTGTTATGTTGGATATTGTAAGAAAAAATAAAATCGTGCACAAAGATGTTGCTAAATATCCGCAGGTTCGCCGTGATCTTTCTTTATTGATAGATCAAAATGTAACTTTCGATACTTTGAAGGGCATTGCTTTTAAAACTGATAAAAAGCTGATCAAGGAAGTTGGTGTGTTCGATGTGTATGTTGGTGATAAATTGCCAGAGGGAAAAAAATCGTATGCTTTGAATTTTATTTTGCAGGATGAGGAACAAACCTTGACAGATAAGCAGATTGAGCATACAATGCAGAAATTAATCACGAATTTAACGGCACAAGCTGGTGCAGAAATTAGGAAATAAAATATAAATTCGTATTTTTAGAAATAAATTCATGGCTTCTGTTGCAGATCAATTAGATAAAGTATTACAAAAAACGGCCCAGGTACTGGCCTTATGTAATACGCTACAGGAAGAAAATGATTTATTAAAGCTTGAAAATCAATCGTTAAAGGTAGCGCTCGATACAGCGAAAGGTAAGAATGTAGAACTTGATGAAAAATTAAGGGTTACAAAATTGGCTAAGCGTATAGAGGGGGCAAGTGAAAAATCGCTTGACATTAAACAAAAAATTAACGATTTTGTGCGGGAGATTGATAAGAGTATTGCATTATTGAAAAAATAGTGATGCAAGGAAATCAGAAACTAAGCTAACAAATGGGAGAAATCTCGATTAAAATAACCATTTCCGACCGTATTTATCCGCTAAAGGTGAATATGGAAGAGGAAGAAATTGTGAGACGGGCAGCGAAAATGATCAATGAGCGCATAAAAGATTATCAGGATAATTATGCGGTTAGAGATAAGCAAGACCTTCTCTCTATGGCTGTATTGCATTATGCAACGGCCGTATTAAGAACAGAAAATAAAGTACAAAACCAGGATACTGCTGTTGCCGATAAAGTTGAAGAATTGGATGTTTTACTCAGTAATTTCTTTTCAAAATAAGGTTCGTTCTTTCGGCATTCGTAACGTTGAATTATTTCAGCGCTTAGGCGATGCCCATATTTAGCATAAAAACATAGCCGTAGCTAGTTTTTGAGTTTCAAATTTTATAAAACTTAACACTTCAATATCTATAGGGTTAAGAGGGCGTATTTCATCTGCTTTGGCACCTGAAAATGGCTTAAACCCTAATTATGCTTAGTTGAGGTTTAAAATGTATGAGACTTTAAAAATTAGTTGCGGTTTTTTTTTACATAAAAAACAAAATGGAAATAGTTGAAATATTAGGATATGTATTTGCCGTAATAGCGGGTATAGCTATTGGAGTAGTAATAGGAAGATTTCTCCTGCGTAACTTGCTTAAACAGCAGGAAATTGCCGCACAGAATAAGGTGAAAAAGATTTTAAAAGATGCAGAAAACAATGCAGAAATTTTAAAAAAGAATAAACTTTTAGAAGCAAAAGAGAAATTTTTACAGTTAAAAGCCGAGCACGAACAAGAAGTTAGTGCCAGAAACAATACCATTAACCAGCGCGAAAATACCATTAAGCAGAAAGAGCAATCGGTAAATCAACGCATGGAAAACTTTAATAAAAAAGAGCAGGAACTCGATAAGCACAAAAGCAACCTCGAAAAACAAACCGAACTTGCTATTAAAAAGCAGGAAGAAGTAGAACTGCTTAAAAATCAACATCTAAAGCAATTGGAAACCATTGCTGGCCTTTCTGCTGAAGAAGCCAAAGAACAATTGGTAGAAAATCTGAAACAGGAAGCCCGTACACAGGCTATGATGCAAGTGAAGGATATTGTAGATGAAGCCAAATTAACGGCAAGCAAAGAAGCTAAAAAAGTAGTAATTCAAACCATTCAGCGTACCGCTACAGAGGCTGCAATTGAAAATTCTGTATCTATTTTCCATATTGAAAGTGATGAGATTAAGGGTCGCGTTATTGGTAGGGAAGGTAGAAATATCCGCGCTTTAGAAGCGGCAACCGGTATTGAGATTATTGTAGATGATACACCAGAAGCCATTATTTTATCAGGTTTCGACCCGGTAAGAAGAGAAATAGCCCGTTTGGCTTTACACCGTTTGGTAACGGATGGTCGTATCCACCCGGCGCGTATTGAAGAAATTGTAGCCAAAACCAAAAAACAGATCGAAGATGAGATTGTAGAAATTGGAGAGCGCACGGTAATTGATTTAGGTATCCATGGTTTGCATCCTGAGTTGATCCGTATGGTTGGTCGTATGCGTTACCGTTCATCATACGGACAAAACCTGTTACATCACTCACGTGAAGTAGCTAATTTCTGTGCTACTATGGCTGCAGAACTGGGCTTAAACGCTAAAATGGCTAAACGTGCAGGTTTATTACACGATATCGGTAAAGTACCTGATGATAATCCAGAATTGCCACACGCTATTTTGGGTATGCAACTGGCCGAAAAATATAAAGAACATCCTGAAATTTGTAATGCCATTGGTGCCCACCACGATGAAATTGAGATGACTTCGATGATCTCTCCAATTGTACAGGCTTGTGATGCCATTTCTGGCGCTCGTCCTGGTGCTCGTCGTGAAGTGGTGGAAAGTTATATTAAACGTTTGAAAGATTTAGAAGAACTGGCTTTATCTTACCCAGGTGTAGAAAAAACTTTCGCTATTCAGGCTGGTAGAGAATTACGTGTAATTGTAGAAAGCGAACGCATTACCGATGCGCAGGCTGAGCTTTTAGCTGCTGATATTTCGACCCGTATCCAAACCGAAATGACTTATCCGGGACAGATTAAGGTTACCGTCATCAGGGAAACCCGTTCTGTAGCCTTTGCGAAATAAAGAAGTCAATTCGCCGAATCGTCATCCTGAACTTGTTTCAGGATCTATATAGCAGAAAGGATGCTGAAATAAATTTACTGCGTAGCTTTCCGCTGCGCTACAGGTCAGCATGACGAGCTGTTTAATAAACAATATATTAAGCGATGGAATATCCGTCGCTTTTTTTATTTTTACATAATGAGCAAGCAAACCATTAAAATTGAACCAAAAAGACCAGTAGATGTACTTTTTGATAAGTATGCAGAAAGTCACCAAAATCCAACTAATAAGTTGGTACACTGGATTTGTGTTCCATTAATTGTTTTTAGCCTATTGGGTTTAGTGTGGCAAATTCCGTTTCCACATTTAAGTTTTCTGGGCAGTTATAATGGATTCTTTAACTGGGCTTCATTTCTTCTGGCTTTTAGCTTGTATTATTATTTCACTTTATCACCAGTATTATTTTTCATGATGATCTGGGTAGTGGGACTAATGAGTTACATCATCGTTAAAATTGAGCAGGCAGTTGGTTTGGGTAGTGGAACTGCTTATGTCATTTATGCAGCAATATTTATAGGTGCCTGGATAGGGCAGTTTATTGGGCATAAAATAGAAGGGAAAAAACCTTCATTTTTGGATGATGTTAAATTCTTGTTAATTGGCCCAATCTGGTTATTGCATTTCATTTGCAAGAAGACAGGAATTAAATATTAGGATTGAATGATGTTAACTTAGAATTAACCTTAAGGTAAACAAACCTTAATTAACATCTAACCTATAGTTAACACTGTGGTAATAATTTTGCCCTTATCAAATAAAGGCAAATTGGAATTACTAAACTCTTTTAAAAGAGCGGCACTTACTGTGTTCGCTTTGACGATCAGCATACTTTCGTATGCCCAAACTGGAAAAATTTCTGGTAAAATAACGGATAAATCCACAGGTCAAACTTTGGTGGGCCTATCTGTACTGATAGAAGGAACATCAATTGGTACTACCAGTGATGCTGATGGTAATTATATTTTAAATACTGTAAAACCAGGAACTTACCGCGTAAGTTTTTCTTTTATTTCTTTTAAAAAACAGGTAATCCCAAATGTAAAAGTTACTCCGGGAAAAACAACTGTGATAGATGTTGTGATGGAAGATGATCAATCTACCCTTAACGATGTTGTAATTACAGGCGCTAGGAAATCAGGTACTGAAGTTTCTCTTTTGGCAGAGCTGAAAAAGTCTCAGTCAATTGCAAACGGGGTTTCATCTCAAACCATTCAGCGATCTGGTGATACGGATGCTGCGCAGGTGGTAAAACGTGTTCCGGGTATTACGATTGTAGACAATCGCTTTATTAATATTCGTGGTTTGGCCGAACGTTACAATAACGTTCAGTTAAACAATGTTACTGCACCCAGTCTGGAAACAGACGTTCGATCTTTTTCCTTTGATTTAATCCCAAGCAATCAAATTGACCGTGTATTGGTTTATAAAAGCCCTTCGGCTGATATTCCTGCAGATTTTGCAGGAGGGGTTGTTAAAGTTTTTCTTAAAAGCATTCCTGATGATGATCGGTTAACAATAGATTATGGTACAAGTTACCGCCAGAATGCTACTTTCAAAGATTTTAAAAGGACTAATACAGGAAGCTTATATTTTACTGGCTTTAATACAGGTGAAAATGATTTACCTATTAATTTCCCTTCAAATTTAAACCAGGTTAATGCAAGCAAATTGAACGCTGCAGGGCACGCACTAAGAAATAACTGGGTGCCAGAAGTTAATACGGCTAATCTGGATCAAAAATTAAATATCTACGGTAGCAAACGATTTAACATCAACAATAAGTTATTGGGAAATATTACGGCGATTACCTACAGCAACAGCAAAACAAATAATGCTGTGTTTAGGGGAAATTACGAGGTTTATGATCCAATTTCGAAAATTGCTGAAGAAAATTACAGGTATAATGACGATCAGTACACCTACAATGTTCGTTTAGGGCTTGTACATAACTGGGCCTTTAAATTAGATAACAACAATACTTTCGAGTTCAAAAACTTGTATAATCAATTAAGTACATCACAATACGTTAGTCGCTTGGGGTCTGAAAAGCAACAAGAGTATGCCAATTACGCTTCGAATGTTTTATATCGTGGCATTTATTCAGGGCAACTATCGGGTGTTCATAAATTCAATGAAGAGCATACCAAGTTTGACTGGGTATTAGGTTATAGTAAATCATTCAGAGATCAGCCAGATTATTCGCGTTACAGAACACTTGCCAACGGAGATGGTACTTATAATATTTTCGTGCCAACTGGTGGTGCTCAACCAGAGTTTTTGGGAAGGTTTTATTCCAAAATGAATGAGGACATCAAAACTGGTGCATTTAATGTTGAACAGGCACTTGCGCCAAAATCAGAAGGTTTTAAGCCTTCGGTAAAAGTTGGTGGTTATTATGAAGATAAGCAGAGAACATTTTCTTCAAGAAACATCGGTTACGTGCGGGCAAATTCATTAGAATTTGATCAGTCATTGTTAAAAGGTACTATAGAAGAACTTTTTGACTGGAAAAATATTAATACGACAACAGGAATCAGATTGGATGAAAAATCTAATCCGTATGACAATTATGATGCGTCAAATAAACTATTAGCTGGATTCGCCAATTTTGTTTTGCCTTATAAGGATAAATTAACCATAGTTGCAGGCGCAAGGGTGGAGAATAATGTTCAAAAACTGAACAGTTTTGATACTGGAGGCCCTGTTAACGTTAATAATGATATTACGAGGGTACTTCCTTCGGCGAATATTCAGTTTAATATAAATGAAAAATCTTTATTCAGATTAGCTTATGGTAAGACATTAAACAGACCAGAATTCAGAGAGATTGCTCCCTTTTCATTTTATGATTTTGATCAGAATTTCAATGTTGCCGGTAACCCAAATTTAAAAACAGCAAAGATTGATAATTATGATTTAAAATATGAATTCTATCCTTCAACAAGCGAACTGATCAGTATTTCGGGTTTCTACAAAAAATTTAAAGATGCCATCGAGATGACTGCTATACCTGGTTCCAATGCGCAGTCCTTTAATTTTAATAACGCTCAGAACGTTAGAAATATAGGGGTAGAACTAGAAATGCGTAAATCACTTGCAGGATTAAGTGAAAGTAAGTTTCTAAATGATATCACAATTTTGTTAAATGCTTCTTACATTAATAGTAAAGTGATGTTTGATGGTGCCAGCGCAATTGGGCAATCAAATAATCGTCCGATGCAAGGACAATCGCCATATATTTTAAACGCAGCTATCTTCTATAATAACATTAAATCTAAATTCCAGGTTAACCTGCTTTATAATGTTGCAGGAAAACGTATTGCATTTGTTGGCACAGATCTGATCAGGGATATTTATGAGATGCCAAGAAATGTAGTTGATTTAGTTGTGACGAAAAACTTTACCAATAAACTATCCTTAAAAGCCAACTTCAACGACTTACTTAATCAAAACTTTACATTGATGCAAGACGGAAATCAAGATGGAAAATTTGATCAATCGGAAGATCAGGTTACTGCCCAGTTTAGAAGTGGCCGTCAATTCGGATTAACGCTTTCTTACAAAATATTTTAAATAAAAAATAAAGACTTAAATAGGAAAAATGAATATGAAAAAGCTTTACAAGCCAAAATTTGGTACTAACGGATTCAAAACAATGGTATTTGTTTTGGCAGGAACATTAATTTTTAGTTCATGTAAAAGAACAACTATTATCGAATACAATGAAGCAGGATATAATTCTGGCAACGGATCTGGCACAGGTACAAATCCAACTACCGGATTTACTAAACCAATAGTTGAGGTTGCGAATGGAAGCATTACTACCAATACCAAGTGGACTAAAGACAAAATTTACAGACTTAATGGTTTTGTTAGAGTAGGTAGAGATGCAAAAAATAAAGCAGGTTTAGCAGCCATTGAAGGAGTTACCTTAGAAATTGAAGCCGGTACGGTGATTATTGGCGACAGAGAGACAAAAGGTACTTTGGTTGTACAAAGAGGAAACAAATTAATTGCTGAAGGTACTGCATCTCAACCCATCATTTTTACTTCAGAACGTGCTCCGGGATTGCGTGAGCCAGGAGATTGGGGTGGTGTTGTATTATGTGGAAAAGCAACTAACAATCAATCAGGTGGTGAGGCCGAATTAGAAGGCGCTTACGAAGGCTGGCACGGTGGTACTGTTGATACAGATAACTCTGGTGTTTTAAAATATGTAAGAATTGATTATGCCGGTACACCGATTAATCCTAACCAAGAAGTTAACTCTTTAACCATGGGTTCAGTAGGTTCAGGAACTGTAATTGATTATGTGCAGTGTTCTTATGGCTTAGATGATGCCTTTGAATGGTTTGGTGGAACTGTAAATGCGAAACACTTAATTGCATACCGTGGCCTTGATGATGATTTTGATGTTGATTTTGGTTTCCGTGGTACCGTTCAGTTTGCTATTGGTATCCGTGATGCAAATTCTGCTGACCAATCTGGTTCTAATGGTTTTGAAGTTGACAACGATGGAACTGGATCAAGTGTTACACCTTACACATCTCCTCAGTTTTCAAACGTAACAATTATCGGCCCAAAGAAAGACAGAACAAAAACCATTTCAACTCAATTTCAAAATGCAATGCATTTGAGAAGAAATAATAAAATAAAAATCTATAATTCTGTATTTACAGCATATCCTAATGGATTGTTTATTGATGGTGCAACCACTTTAGCTAATGCTGCTAATGGTGAGTTAGTATTAAAAAATATTGTTTTGGCAGGTGTTGATGGTTGGGGAGCAAATGGTTACGGTACAGGTGGTACAACAACATTCCCAAATCCGGTTGGTGTTGAAACTAAATCAACTGGTAATGTTGGTACGCAGGCAATTGATGTTTGGTTTAAAACAGCATCATTCGGAAATGAAACTTATGGAAAATGGCAGGATTTGGGAATTGATGAAACCATTTTTGATTTAGGTGCTACTCCTAAATTCACATTAAATACCGGGTCAATTTTATTAGCAGGTGCTAGTTTTACAGGCTTAACTGGTTTTGATGTAGTTGCCCACCGTGGTGCATTTGGTACTTCAGATTGGACAGCAGGTTGGGCTAATTTTACACCTCAAACCAACGTATACTAATCATCAAATAATGATTATAAAATGAAGCCGTCTCATCAGTCATGATGACGGCTTCATTTTTTTTAAATATTTTCCTTTTCAGCCTCAACTTTAGCTTTTTTTATAGAAACAGGTTTAACTGTTTTTGCTTTTGTTGCAGCAACTGGTGTTTCTTCCTCCTTAATATATGGCGTAATAGAATCATCTTGAGTAGCGAAGACAACTTTTTTAACCAGTTGCTTTGCAAATTTCTCGATTACTTTTTCCGTTTTTTTTGATTTGCCATATTGATTAACAAGTTCGTTAAATGCAAGGGCTAATTTCGATTCTAATTCTTTGCGTAGCTTCTTATTTGTCGAATGATTTTTCGACTTGGATTTATTCTTTTTCATCTAGATTTTATGGATTTTGACAAAGATAAAAAAACAGAAAGTTAAGTTAACATTATGATTATGTTAACAAAAGGCCGCTTCGTTAACATATAAAATATCTCCTGCTGTTTAACAGATCTGATAAATCTTAACCATTCAAGTCTTAACTAATCTATAGTGACGAGCGTTAAGTTTATGGTTGTTGTTTTAACTGCTAGGCAGATTAACAGAACGAAAAGAAGTTTGAGAAGGGGTATTTGCACAGAACTGCTATGCAAATATAATGCTTAGAATTTTAAAAATTAACGCCCGGTGCTACAGCACCACCTAAATCCATGGTGTTTTGAAAAGCCTCCAGGTAGCCCAGCAAATGGCGTTCCGCATTGGCATATGAAGTAAAAGTAGAAGCCGGTATATTGGCGTCCTGTTCGCTGTTACTTCTAAAGTGAGAGTTCACCTGAAAAGTAAAGTTTTTATCGTCATTAATGGGCGATAGGATTCTCGCCTTTACCGGATGACCATGAATCTCGACAAAGAATTCTTTAATTACAGTATATATGATAGCGGCCATGTATTTGTTATGCTTAATGCATAAAAGTACGTCAAATAACGTATTAATAAACTTGTTATTAATAAGATAATATTGTTTTAATATTATTTTAACTTTAATTTAACATTGTAAGCCTTTTTACTTATTTCCAGGTTCATAAGCATATACAACCTCATATTTCAGGTTTCTAAGGTTGGTGGCAATCTGGCCTATTTTTAGGTTTTGTGCCTGGGGTGTGGGTTCGCAATAAGAATATTTCTTACCATTATAAGTAATCGCTTCACCGATTGGCTTGTCGAACTGTACGGCAATGGTTAAATGTTTAGGGTATAACAAAGCAATCATCGGCAGATTATATATTTCCTTTACCAGGTAAAAAAATAATGCAGCCCTGTCATCACAATCGCTGTATGTACTCAATAATGTTTGTTCCGGAGAGAAACGTTTTTCTTTCCCAAAGTTTTCGCCATCATCTTCATATAGGAAGCCATAACGGGTAAATCTCATCAGGTAATCAACACCTTTTTTCTGATCCATATGTTTCAGATTTTCTTTTAGCGTAGGAATAAGAGAGCCATAGGTTTCTCTGCTCAGCGGAATATTAAAATAACTCTCAAAATCTACTACGGGGTAATTTTTGAAAATGGCTTGTACATCTTGATTAACTTTCAGCTTGAAATGATGTATTTTCTGACGGTAGCTAAACTCAATATCTTTTTCCTGGTAACTTTCGGGCTTAAAATCAGGCATCTTCGTTACTTTGTACGAGAATGGATTTTTAGCTTCTGGTATTGAGATTTTAACGGGCTTGTAAGCATCGGCCTGTTTAAACAGTTTACCATAGTCGTGGTAATTTAGGCACATAAACTTTTGCCCCTCAATCATAAAAAATGGAATATCGCTAATATCCTCTTCATTTCTCACATAAAAGATTACCTGCTCATTGCCTATCGCTAATCTTGCATCATAGCCGCATTTACTCAGTAAAAACCATTTGTATAAAGTATAGGCAAAATAATTATCTGCTTTCGGACTAATCTGTTCGGCTGTTTTACGGATCAATTGGTAATAAATCCAATCGTTTAAATTGTATTTTTTCTGGTATTTTTCTAAAGATGAAATAACTGATGCGTATCTGGCAGAAGAGATTTGATCGTAAAAGTTTGAAACAGCTGATGTTGTTGCCGTTTGAGGTATAGGAAAAACGACGGAAGAATCTACACTAAAATTAAAGGTGCCATCATAAAAATCGAAGGAATAATTCTGTCCGTTCGAGATGACGGTATTCATCATCAGGGCAGCGAACAAAATGGTTCTCAAAATATATATATAATTCCCTCTTTTCAAACCACCTTATATTTGGTTACTTTAAATTTACTTATTATTAACACAAAAGCAACAATTTCTTTATGTGAATAATGGAAGGCGGCTTAACGGGAAATTAACATTATATTTTTATGAATTCGGATCAGGTTACTCTTTTAGGGCGTAAAGGCCCTTTCTTAAGTGTTTTAAAAGGGAGGTATTACAATCTTTACAGTCTATTTCTTCTAAAAGAACAGGTTTGCCGATACTGATTTTTAACTGGTGACCATTTTTGTTGAATAATTCTGAAATCAGTTTTGCTGTTTGTAACGAAGGGTGTATAAACTTCAGCAGGCTAAAAAAGATGCCATTATTGCCATGAAAATATATGGGTAGTATCGGTACTTTGGCTTTAGAGATGATTTTTCCAACCACGGGATGCCACTCGCGGTCGGTAATCTGATTTTTTCTGAATTTATAAGAAGAAACTTCGCCTGCAGGAAAAATAGCAACAGGACTACCATCTTTTAAAAGTTTTAAAGTTGTTTTTAATCCGCTGATACTTGATGAATCCTGAACTTTTTCGAACGGATTTACCGCGATAATACATTTCTCCAGATTTGGAATTTTCTTTAACAGAAAATTCCCCATAAACATCGTATCAGGTCGGTGATTGGCAAGTGTACTTAATAATGCCAATGATTCTATAGCACCATAGGGGTGGTTTGCAATCGCAATAAATGCACCTTCTTTTGGAATGTTGGCTAAATCCTCATCACTGATCTGAATAGTAACGCCCAGGACATTCAGAATATGATTGGCAAATTTTTCTCCTTCCAGGGCATTGGCAGCTCTAATAATCTCATTGAAGTCGTTAATCTTCAAGAACCTCATTAAGAAGGAAGCTAGACCAGGGATTGGAATGTTACAAATGCCTGTTGCCTTTGAAAAATTCTCTTTAGAAATGATTGTCATAATGATAGTTCAACGTTGATTCCATTAGGGAACCAACCTGATAAATGATTTTTTATTTGAGCTAAATATAAGGGAGGGAAACTATTCGGTTCTCATGAAGAAGAATGTTTATCATAGCTCATACAGAGTACCTAAAGATAATGGAATAATATGAACAACAGTATATTAATCGATTAAGAAATTGTAAGAAAGAAAATTCTATAAATAATATTTCATTAACACCAATTTAACAAGGCTGGCCTACTTTTGTGGCATAAATATTTGGTTAGTATTTATAAAGTTTAGGTTAGTTGATAATAAAAAACCCAGATGGATGTCTGGGTTTTTTTATGGCTTAAATTATAAGTTCTTGCCTAGTTTTTCCAAAATCTCTGGTGGAATACTATGTGTATCAACCACTAAGAAGCCATCTAAACAATCAGAAAACTTAGGGTCGATATTGAATGAGATGATCTTTGCATTCAGGTTCATGTACTGCCTTAACAATACCGGGATTTTAATATGCGAGTTTTCGATGTCTCCGATAATGCTGTCCAGATCTTTAAAAGATTCACTGCTGTCAACCAGTGTGTCGGTAGAAATAGGCAATAAATCAGCTTTAAATTTGTTTCTCGGTTTAACGTATTTAGCCATTTCGTAATCGAAGTGGTTTTTGGTAATGTAATCCACAATTAAAGCCTTGCTGAATTTCGAAAAATTATTGCTGATACTTACGGGGCCAAACATATAGCGGTACTGTGGGTTATCGATCAGGTATTTTAAAATTCCTTTCCACAATAAGAATAGGGGTAGAGGCTTACCCTGGTATTCTTTTCTGATCCACGATCTGCCCAGTTCAATCCCCTGTCTTAGCATCGGGTAGAACTGATCTTTCATTTTAAAGAGTTCAGAAAGGTAAAAACCACGGCGTCCCATGCTTTCTAAAATCTCATCGCCCTTGCCAATACGGTAAGCACCTACAATATTTTCTAAATCTTTATCCCAAATAAATAAGTGGTTATAGTAAATATCGTAATTGTCGAGATCGATTTTTTTGTTGGTACCCTCGCCAACCTCACGGAAAGTGATTTCGCGCAGACGGCCAATTTCTCTTAAAATATTCGGGATCTTTAAAGTTGGGACAATATATACCTCATAATTCTTCTCTGTCCAAACCCTGAAATCTTCAAGCAATGCTACCTCATTTTTAATTAAAAGCCTCGAAGTTTCTTCAATTACCTCAGCAGGTTTCTTCTTAATCTTAAATAAGTTTAATGGGTTAAAGAGCTTTTTCTCTATATCTAAACCAATACCAAGCGCATATGTACGGGCTCTTAAAAAGTCCATCAGCTTATTGCTGCTGTTCATGTGAGAAATTTCAGATACAGCTATTGGCTTACCAATCCGGACTTTAATGGTGCGACCATGTTTATTTAAAAATTCTGAAGGTAGTTTTGCTGTGCGCAGGGTAGGGTGTATAAAGCTCAAAATATTAAAGAAAACACCGTTATTGCCATGGAAATAAATCGGTACAACAGGTACTTTAGCTTTGGCAATCAGTTTTCCAACCACAGGATGCCACATCCTGTCGGTTACCTGCTGAGCGTCTAATTTAAAGGTAGAAACCTCTCCTGCAGGGAAAATGCCAATTGGTGTTCCGTTTCTAAGCAGATCAAAAGTAGTTTTTAATCCGCTGATGCTGGAAGAATGCTGCACATTTTCGAAAGGATTTACAGCCACAAAAAACTCATCAAGGTTTGGTATTTTTTTCAAAATAAAATTAACCATTACCTTGGCATCCGGCCTCACCGTACACAATAGTTTAACTAGTGCTAAACCTTCTACACCACCATAAGGATGATTTGCAATGGCTATAAAAGGTCCTGTTTTAGGAATACTATTTAAGTCATCATCATCAAATTCTATAGAAACGCCAATGGTTTCTAATATTTTGTCTACAAATTCTAAGCCTTTAAAATGTTGATTTTGAGCAAATACGTCGTTAATGTCGTTCAGTTTCATGATCTCCATCATCAAACCTGCTAAACCTGGTACACCTAGCTTATCTATCTTTGTTGCTTTCGCAAACTCAGATGTAGTTATGATCTTCATATAAATTCTTAGATTGTTGATAGACAAAACCTATTCGGTTTTGCAATCCCAAAAATAAGATTTATATTTATAATACACATGTCATATCGCATCAATGAGAATTTGGTTCAACAAAAATTTTGGTGTTAGCAAAAGTGAATTCAACGGGTTACTTTTCCTGGTGGCTATTATTCTTATAATTAAGGCTGTTCCGGTTATATATAGCTATTATCTGCCAGTTCAGAAAGATGATCCGAATCTCTTAGCTCAAATTCAGCAGATCAGTGTTAAAGATGAGGTGTATGATCATGCTGTTCGCGATCTGATTGAAAGTTCCAGCCACAAAAAAACAGTCAAGCTCTTTAAATTTAATCCCAATACATTAGATAAGGAAGGTTGGAGAACTTTAGGCCTATCCGCAAAACAGGCACAGTCCATTGTGAATTATACCGCTAAAGGCGGCAGATTTAATAAACCTGAAGATCTTCAGAAAATGTATACCATTTCGCCAGAAATGTATAAAAGGATATTACCATATGCTAAAATACCCGAGCAGGCCATTAATGTCTCAAAAAATGATGCGCTTTCTGAAAAAAAGGAATATGCTAAGAAAGCTTTGGTAATTGTTGATATCAATACGGCAGACTCTACGCAGTTAGATGAGGTTAAAGGCATCGGCGGGACTTTTGCACTTAGGATTATTAAATATCGTGAACGTTTAGGTGGTTTTTACAAGAAAGAACAACTTCTCGAAGTTTATGGTTTAGACTCCAATAAGTATGCGGAGATTAAGGATCAGATTAAAATTGGCAATATGCCTTTAAAAACAATCAATATTAATACTGCAACTTTTAATGATTTAAAGCGTAATCCATATCTTACTTTCAAACAGATCAATGCCATTATTCAATACCGCAGGCAGCATGGCAATTATACAGGTATTTCTGATCTGAAAAAGATTGTACTCCTAAACCAGCAGGTGATTGATAAAATTACGCCCTACATCTCTTTTTAAAAGGAATATCGATTTTTGATTTTGGAAAGCAACACCCGTATTCCATAGTAAAGTTTCTCCCTGCTCTTCGCTTTACTCCGTTGCACTCCGTGTTCGCTGCGATCAGGTTTAGTTACTTAGGGCAGTGCTGCAAGCCTTTGCATCTCATTAAAAGCATGTAGTTTCGTTACCCTGCAACCCCAAATATGGTTACCAGCCGCGCCACCTAAACCCAATGGAAGCGTGCACGATTAAAGCGGGCAGTGGGACCGCATTATCCTAAACGCTCCCAAACTGCTTTTCTAAAAACAATAGTATTAAAGATTTCTTTTTTCGGAAAGCAACACCCGTATTCCATAGTAAAGTTTCTCCCTGCTCTTCGCTTTACTCCGTTGCACTCCGTGTTCGCTGCGATCAGGTTTAGTTACTTAGGGCAGTGCTGCA
>Ga0163162_10000165_pt1 | contig 60772 bp, 47 predicted proteins | sample S55metaG_FD_115310 | JGI IMG/M metagenome (GOLD analysis project Ga0163162, IMG submission 115310) | Switchgrass rhizosphere microbial communities from Kellogg Biological Station, Michigan, USA - S5-5 metaG | ecosystem: Host-associated > Plants > Roots > Rhizosphere > Soil | place: USA...
TATAAAAACCTTGACGACATATTAATGTGCCGCTACCGTTTTAGGTAATCTGATTTATAATTTAAGCAAAGTAGATATTTCTTATTCTTAAATAAAATATCAAAACAAAGCTAAAGGACGATAATATTCATTTAAATTCTACTGTCAATAATGTTGATTTTTATAAAATAAATTATTCTTCAGAATGACATCAAATGTTAATCATCCCCTCTCTTTACAAAATTACGCATATCGCTACCACTAGGGCTTTGGAAAATTTCGAGATCGAAGTAGGGTACCGCAGCCAACAAGTGGTCAAAAATATCGGCAGCCACTTCTTCAAAACGTTTTAAACCTTTCTCTTTGGAAAATACGTAAATCTCAATAGGTAATCCGTGTTCTGTAGCCTGTAATTGGCGTACCATAAAGGTGAGTTCCTTATTAATATGAGGATTGCTTTCCAGATATTTTTCTGCATACACCCTAAAAGTCCCGATATTGGTCATATGGCGGCCATTAACCAGATTATTGGGATTTACGGTATTTTCGGCATTATAATGTTCAATAAATGCCTGAGTTTCTCTGAGGTAATCTTTAAGAAAATCGATGCTTTGCAACCTACCAATGAGTTCTTCATCGCAGAATTTAATACTCGAAATTTTAATATTAATGTGCCGCTTAATCCTACGTCCCTCACTTTCTTCCATTGCCCGCCAGTTTTTAAACGATTCACTAACAATGGCATAACTCGGCACGATGGTAACGGTTTTATCCCAGTTACGCACTTTAATGGTGGTTAAGTTGATTTCGGTTACTTCGCCATCAGCACCGTATTTTTCTACGGTAATCCAATCGCCTACCCTAACCAGATCAATAGCACTCATTTGTACCGATGCCACAAAACCTAAAATCGGATCTCTAAAAACCAGAATGAAAACTGCTGTAACTGCACCAAAACCACCGAAAACATAAACTGGCGATTCACCCAGAATAATCGAAAGGATAAGCACGAAACCAACAATATAAAATACAATTTTGGCTACCTGCTTGTAACTTCTAACAGGTTTATCGGCATATTTCTTAGATGATTCCATAATGGAGACCACCGCATTCAAAAATGCATTTACAGCAAACATCACGGCTAAAACCATATAGATCTTAGCAAAAATCAAAGCATAGAAATGCCAGTTTTTAAAGTAGATAAAAAGGTACGGAACAGCATTATAGATAATGTAAGCACCAAAAATTAGTGCAAAAGCCCTAAAAACACGAAATTCGAATAATGCCTTCTGCCAGTCGGACTTAGTTTTGGCACTTTTTACCACACCAATAAATACCTGACGGGTAACAAAAATGGTGACAAAAAGGAATAAAACAACTGCAACAAGCCCAATAAAAAAATATGAATAAATGAATTCGTTACCCGCAAGGCCTTTACCAGCCAACCAGTTTCTAAGTTCGTTAAAAAGGTATTGAAACTCCGGGATTTTCATCAAGGCAATTTAGGATTTATTGGTTAGAAAATTAAATGATGTTCGATTCTTTATCATTCTGAATGCAATGAAGAATCTGCTCCGAGAATATTAGTACTGTTAAAACTATACTAACATCGATAATGGCGCAGTAGCTTGTAATCGGTGCTACCAGGATATAGATTCTTCGCTGCGCTCAGAATGACAGTATAGTGGTCTGTGAGGACACAGACCAGGGGATAATTTGATTAAACCTTTTCTACCCAATTCCCATCATCTTTAATGATATCGATCAACTCATCCAAAGCATACGCGGTAGTTACATTTTTCTTTACCACTTCTTTACCACGGTATAGGGTAATTTTATCAGGACCAGTACCTACATAACCGTAGTCGGCATCGGCCATTTCACCCGGACCATTAACAATGCATCCCATGATGCCAATTTTGATACCTTTTAAATGATCAGTCCTCGAACGGATCAGCTGTGTAGTTTCCTGCAAATCGAAAAGCGTTCGCCCGCAGCTTGGGCACGAAATATATTCCGTTTTACTGATCCGGGTACGTGTGGCCTGTAAAATACCAAAACTGGTCGAATTGATCAATGAAAGGTTTTGTCCTTCCGCATCAATCCAAACACCATCGCCAAAACCATCGGTAAGTAAGGCACCCAGATCGGTGGCTGCATAAAGCATTAAATGATCAGCATCCGCATCGTGGTAAGTTCTCTTTATAATCACAGGGACCTGTATATTTCTTTCCTGCAATGCCACAAAAAATGCTCTTTGCTCGGCCATGCCATGTATAGCAGAAGTTTTTAAAATCAGGACAACATTAGGTTCAAAGGTTGGAATGGTGGAATGTTGGAATGTTCCTGCATCAACCTCTAAAAAATTTAAAAGTTCATCCTTAAGGGTATTGCTGCCAAATTCTTCAAACGTAAATAAAGGGTGACAGTTATTTTTGTCTTTCAGCTTTAACCAAGTGGTATAATTGTAGACCTGCTTTAAATTTCCAGGAAATGAAAAAGATGGCAAATGATCTCCTAAAAAGGCTAAATCACATGCCTGGTCGGCCAGATTATATTTATCTAAACCTGCACTATAGTGATAACCAACCGAACTTAAAAAGTAAGGGTCTTTTAAATTTTCCTTCGAAACATCTATCATCACTACCGGATGGTTATGCCCGCCAATATGTTGTACCGGAACAGTGATGCGGCGGTTGTATTCATAAGGATTATAAGTTGTGAGTTGGGGGTTGAGCGTTTGGACTTTTACAGTTGACTCAAAACGCTGAACTCCAAGCTCCAAACTCCTTTTCACGTAGCGGTCTGCCAGCGCTTTAGCCACTGGCGCTTCAAATTCAGGATCTTCGGTTAGAGAAACACGAATGGTATCACCCAATCCATCTTCCAATAAAGTGCCAATGCCAACTGCTGATTTAATGCGCCCATCTTCACCATCGCCTGCTTCGGTAACACCTAAATGCAAAGGATAATTCATACTCTCTTTAGCCATGGTTTCTACCAGCAAACGGTAAGCCTGTACCATTACCTGGGTATTGCTGGCTTTCATCGAGATCACCAGGTTATAGTAATTCTGGTCTTCGCACATGCGGATAAACTCCATTGCAGATTCGACCATACCACGCGGTGTATCGCCATAATGGCTCATAATCCTATCAGAAAGCGATCCGTGGTTAGTGCCGATACGCATGGCAGTACCATACTCTTTACAGATTTTTACCAGGGGAATAAACTTTTTGTAAATCCGGCTTAACTCTGCATTGTAGGCATCTTGCGTATATTCTATATTCTCAAATTTCTTTTTATCTGCGTAATTACCTGGATTAACACGTACTTTTTCTACAATCCGCGCAGCCATTTCTGCAGCATTTGGTGTAAAATGAATGTCGGCAATTAATGGAACATTGTAACCACGGAAACGTAGTTCTTTTTTAATATTAGCCAGATTTTCGGCTTCCTTAATGCTTGGAGCAGTAATACGGACATATTCGCAACCAGATTCTACCATGCGGATGGTCTGCTCTACTGTACCCAGTGTGTCCATTGTATCGGTAGTGGTCATGGATTGAATCCTAATTGGATTGTGCCCACCCAACGCAATATCTCCAATATTCACCTCGCGGGTTAAATATCTCGAATAAGCGGTTAAACTGTTGCAATATCCGCCAGCCAGATCATGTTTTGCCAATATATTTTCCATCTGTTTGCAAAGATAAGGATTGTTGGAATTTTTGATGTTGTAATGTTGTAATTAAATCAGTTGGCTTATCAAGAGTTTAATAAACGGGATGGAAGCGGCATCCTCCGATTTTACATCGGAGATATAGCGAACAGCCCGGATAATGAAAATAGCAGTATTATCCTTGCTTTTCTAACTTATATTAACCTGTCTTTTATTACTAAAGTATTAGCCGCAATATCATGCCAGCACTGATGTTTCTTATTCAGGAAACTATATAGATAACCAAAGAAAACCGGGATTACAGATAAGATTTTAGAAAAATTCCTGGCTGAGGAAACACCAAGAGAAGCCCGGCTACCTTCTAAGTCGGTTACTTTAATATTGAGGAGTTTTTTGCCAATAGTTGACTGGCTTTTAGTTGCTTCGGCAATGCTGCCATAAACCAGTTTAACTAAAAATATTATTGGAAAAGGAACTAAAAAAGCCTTAATCCGTTGGTCTTTCCCTTCTATAAAAATGTAACTAGTTAAAATAATAATGGTATAGAAACCGAAAATAATAAAATGATCAATCACTGAAGCCAATAATCTTTGATCAAAAGCGGCAAAATATTGAGGTGCGGTTTTTTGATAGGTAAAACCTAAAAGCTCACGCAGTTCGGGCATTGCGTGAGCTTCTTTATAATCGTCCATTCCGGGTTTACGTATAAAAGTATTCGCACTGATGTTTAAATCTTTCAGTTCGTTTAAATTATACGGCCCTTTTGGCTTACCATTTATTACAACTGTATATTGATCAGGATTCATTGGATTAGATCGGGATTATGAGACTTTAGGATTGTAAGATCAGCATTTTATAAAGATTTCGTTAATGAAGTCTTAGCCTTCTACCTTCTAACCTTCAACCTCCCTAGTATCTGCTTACTTCAAAGTTACTCAATCCACCATCTAAATTGATAAAGATTTTTTTGGTTGAGGTTTTATAGTTTGAGGTCTCGTAAACACCATCACTCAATTTTTCAAAACCATCAAAATCTTTAGCCGATAAGCCTGTTTTGGTTTTAATCCGGCAACCTGAATTGGTGGGTACCGCAATTTTGACATCGGCTACGCCGGATTTCACGATTACATCGGTTATTGGCAATAAATCTCCGAATTTAATATCCAAAGCTGCAGCTCCCCCATCAAAGCGGAAAGTACGCACTTTGTAATCGGTAAAATCGAAATTTGCTTCGCCAGCACCCAGTTTCATCAATATATCCCAGCTAGCTTCTTTATTCAATTTAAAGTTAACATCGTTACCGCCATCCCCAAAATTCCATTTGTTCTTTTTATCGTCCATCTGGAAAGTAAGTACGGTTGCACTATCGGTAAGGAATTTCTTTAAAGAAAAGTTACCATGTTTCTTCCTTACGTCAGCATTGATCAACTGATCGGTCTCTCCATCGAGATTAAATGAAATGCCACCTCCAGAAATATTTAATACTGTTTTTTTCGTATTATCTGCCGCCACAAATGGCTCAGATAAACTTAAGTGATTGTATGATGTGTCGTTATCGTTATCATCATCGTCGTTATCATCATTATTGTGTTCGATATTAATGTCGACATCTTTTTTGAATTGACGCCCCCACCAACTGCCGCGTTCAGGAACCTGTTGACCTTTATAAAAAAGGAAAGAAAGGGCTACCACTAAAACACCAATAGAGATGATACTGCCTGTTTGCGAATTATTTTTATTAAACAGGATATTTAGACCTGCAATAATTAAAAAAACTGGCCAAAAGCTCCAAACATTGCGCCAGTAAAAAGTGATTACACCAAAATTTTCGAGTAGAAGTACACCGCCAATAAAAAGCAGGATAATACCCCAAATTAATCTATCTAATTTCATTTTATTTATACTTGAGGGTGAGCAGATGTTGAATGATCATCTTTGTTAACTGACGTTGTAGGTTCACTTTCTACAATTGTTTCAGAAAAATCAGCTGTTTTTTGTTGTTCAGCTTCCTGTTGGTGCTGAAAAGCCGCCCAATCATTTTTTCTTTTTGATTTAGCGATAATACTTATACCTAAAGCAATAAATATTAACGGCCACATGTATCTGAATAAATTACGGATATTAAACCAATCAGGTATAAAATCCATTTCGCGCATCAGGAAAAAACATCCGATTACCAGCAATAGCAATCCGCCGATGGTGCGGCCAGTATCGTTAGATTTGTTGAATTTACTAAAATCGGGCTGTGTTTCGAAAGGCGTTTTCTGTGTGCCATCTACAGGTTGTGTCCAATTCTGATTTCCCTGATTAGCAGGTCCGGCAAAAGGATCGGCAGTCCCAAACGGCTGTGCATTTGGATTTTTATTACCAAAGTAATTGTTAAATTTAGAGAACCTTGCTGCCGGATCGTTGTTCACCGGAACAATAATCCACATTATAATATAGGCAATTAAGCCACCTCCTGCCATAAATATGGCGGATAATGCAAACAATAACCTAATTATGGTAACCTCCACCTGCATGTAATCTGCAAGTCCCGAAGCTACACCAGCAATCATCTTATCGTGTTCGTTTCTAAAAAGCTTCTTTTCCATAACGTTGTTCATTTTGTGTTTAAAAATCAAGCGGAGTAATTAAAACCTCGTCTACATTTACCCCTTTACTTAAGTTTAAAATGGTAAATAAAGTTTCCGCAATATCTTCAGGTTGTACAAATTTTTCATCCGGAATTGTTGTGCCTTCCCAGGATGAGGTTTTAGTGGAGCCTGGCAAAAATGCTGTAACTTTAACATTGTGAGGTGCTAACTCTTGCCGCAATACATGATTAAGACTCAACATCGCTGCTTTTGTTACACTATAACTGCCTCCATTTTTTACGGGTGCTTTACTGGCCACCGAACAGATGTTGAATATATGGCCCCGTTTGGCTGAGCGCATTTTTTTTCCAAAGAATTTACTCAAATAATAGGTGGAATTTGTATTTAAGTGCTGCTGTTTTTCGAAGGTTTCGTCATCTTCATCGAGCATACTGCCAGGCAAAAAGGTCCCTACGTTATTAATTAAAACATCTACATGATCAAAATTTATAGCAGTCGAATTTAAAAAAGCATACACTTCTTCTTTAACCGAAAAATCTGCCACGTGGATAAAAACAACATTCCCATGAGGGGTTAATTCCTCCCGAAGCATATTGAGGTCATCTGCGCCCCTTGCTACTAAAACTAAATCGTACCCATTCTTGGCAAATTTAGTCGCAATAGCTTTTCCGATCCCCTTAGTTGCACCTGTTATTACAGCTTTCATTATTTATGGTTTAATTTTTGTTAACAAAAAACCATAATTATATTCAAAACCACGAATATTTTTGTAATTAGCAAAGCGCTCCAACTTTTTTATCGTTTCTTTGTAGTAGTATAGAATGATCATTTAAATTAAGCAAATACATACGGAATGAATTTTACCAATTTCGGCAGATACATCCTGCTACTCAAGTCTGTATTCAGAAAGCCGGAAAAACTGAAAATTTACCTGAAAGAAATCGCCAAACAAATGGATTATGTTGGTGTGGGCTCTTTAGGTTTAATTGCTATTATTTCTACTTTTATCGGTGCAGTAATGACTTTACAAATTGCTTTCCAGTTGGTTAGTGATTTTATTCCAAAAACAATTATCGGTTCAGTAAACCGCGATTCGAGTATATTGGAATTAAGTCCAACTATTAGTGCGATTGTACTGGCTGGAAAAATCGGCTCGGCCATTTCATCTGAAATCGGCTCTATGCGGGTTACCGAACAGATTGACGCACTGGAAATTATGGGTATCAATGCACCAGGATATTTAATTCTCCCTAAAATTATTTCAGGCATAACCATGGTACCCATGTTGGTTATCATTTCGATGTTTTTGAGTATTTCAGGTGGATATATTGGCGGCTCTATTTCTGGAGCTGTTACGCCTGCAGAATATATTCAGGGTATTACAACTGACTTTAACCCTTATACTATTACTGTTGCGTTGGTAAAAGCATTTGTATTTGGTTTCATTATTACTTCAGTTCCGGCTTACGAAGGCTTTTATGTTCGTGGAGGTGCTTTAGAAGTTTCGCAGGCCAGTACAAGAGCAGTTGTAATTAGCTGTATCTCAATCCTTGTTTGCGATTATTTGGTTACTCAACTTTTATTGTAATGATCGAAATTAAAGATATTTATAAATCATTCTCCGGAAATGATGTATTGCAAGGTATTTCCGGAAAGTTTGAAGAAGGTGTAACCAATTTAATTATTGGTGGCTCGGGATCAGGAAAAACAACTTTACTGAAATGTATGGTAGGTTTGCATCAGCCAGATTCTGGCTCGGTACTGTATGACGGACGCGATTTTACACCGATGACCTATGAGCAGCGTATTGAGGTGCGTAAAGAAATAGGTATGTTATTTCAGGGCTCTGCCCTGTTTGACAGTATGACGGTTGAAGAAAACATCATGTTTCCTTTAAATATGTTTACTGATCAAAGCCGAAAAGAAAAACTTGAGCGGGTTGATTTTTGTTTAGAAAGGGTAAACCTGGCGGGTAAAAACAAATTATTCCCTGCTGAGTTATCTGGGGGTATGAAAAAACGTGTAGGTATTGCACGCGCCATTTCGATGAACCCAAAATACCTTTTCTGTGATGAGCCTAACTCAGGCTTAGATCCGAAAACTTCCATCGTAATTGATGAACTGATCAAGGAAATTACTGAAGAATATAAAACCACTACCATTGTGGTAACGCATGACATGAACTCAGTGATGGGTATTGGCGATTATATTCTGTTTCTGCATGAAGGAAAGAAATTTTGGGAAGGCAGCAACAAGGAAATTGCCCATACTGACATCCAGGAATTAAATGACTTCGTATTTGCCAGCCGCTTCATGAAAGCTGCAAAAGATAAGTTTTAAGAAAAATCGTATATTTGTATATGACTACGGTTACAAAAAATATCATTCATAAATTGGAAACCTTACCAGAAAGCATGGTAAATGAGGTAGAAGATTTTATTGATTTTTTAAAAGTCAAACATTCGAAGAGCTTTCCTAAATCGGAAAGCGAAAAAACAAATATTGTCGAAGAACCAAAAAGCTTGTATGGTGCGGCAAAAGGCTTATTTATCATTCCTAAAGATTTTAATGATCCAATAGACGATTTAAAAGATTATATGTAATGCGTCTTTTACTTGATACGCATATTTTCATTTCATTAATTAATGAAGATCACAATCTTGATCAGTCAACAATAAACAGCATTATTGATTCTGAAAATGAAAAATTTATAAGCATTGCCAGTTTATGGGAAATCATTATAAAGCTTAACATAGGAAAACTGATTGTTACCAGAAACCTGGAAGAGATGTATGAGGTAATAAATAATTTCTGTATATCAGTATTGAATATCCAAAAACAACATCTTGACAGGTATTTGGCTTTGCCTTTGATCCATAGAGACCCATTTGACAGATTGATTATTGCACAGGCATTAGCAGACAATCTCACTTTGATAACTGACGATCAATACATTATAAATTATCCCAATTTAAAGTTATTTTAATACATGATACAATTACTTGCCCCCACCCACTGGAAAGATTATGAACTGATTGATTGCGGGGATTTTGAAAAATTAGAACGTTTTGGAAATGTAACCCTTATTCGTCCTGAACCTCAGGCGGTATGGAAAAAAACATACTCAGAACAAGATTGGAAAAAAACTGCCAATATCACTTTCAGGGGCCGTTCGGCTACTTCAGGCGAATGGGTTAAAAAAAATCAGTCTATTCCAGACCGTTGGCATGTAGAATATAAAAATAATGAAGCATCCATTAAACTCCGTTTAGGTTTAACTTCTTTTAAACACGTAGGTGTATTTCCTGAACAGGCAGTTAACTGGGATTTTATCTCGTCTTCTATTAAAAAATTTAAAACGCCACAGCCTAAAGTTTTAAATCTTTTCGCTTACACAGGTGCGGCATCACTAATTGCAAATGCGGCAGGTGCAGAAACTACGCACGTAGATTCGATTAAACAGGTGGTAACCTGGGCAAATGAGAATCAGGAACTTTCGGGATTGAAAGATACGCGTTGGATGGTTGAGGATGCCCTAAAATTTGTAAAGAAAGAATTAAAAAGAGGTAAAAAATATAATGGTATTATCCTGGATCCACCAGCTTACGGCCACGGCCCTAATGGAGAAAAATGGAAACTGGAAGATCATATCCAGGAAATGATGCAGGATGTAGTACAGTTATTAGATGACAAAGAACATTTCCTTATCCTAAATACCTACTCACTTGGTTTTTCTTCGGTAATTGTTGAGAATTTAATCCGTACTTCTTTCCCTGCGGTTAAAAATCTCGAAACAGGAGAACTTTATTTACAGGCCACCTCGGGCATTAAATTGCCATTAGGTGTTTTTGGTAAATTCTGTAATGTGTAAATGTTGATTACTTTATTTTAAACTACCAGATTTCCGCCCTACTTTCATCGGTCCGGAAAAAGACTAAATTTTAATTATCGAATATCTATGAAATTCCCTCCATTAGCAGGCACCGTAATACTTGGTTTTGCCGCAATCAGCTTATTTGCCAACTGCAATTCAGACAGTAAAGGCGGAAGCGGCATTGGCAAAATCTTCTCATCCGATACCACTAAAAAGAAAACCGACTCCACCGTAAATGTAATGAAACCGGTTGATCCAAAGCTTTACGATTCATTGATGAAAAAACTGGCAAACGGAGATACTACCGGAAAATGGCCAGTTAAAAAACAACCTTATCCTTTGGCAGGTGCCATTTTACCATTTAAACGTATAGTTGTTTATTATGGAAACCTGCATTCAAAAAAAATGGGTGCACTTGGCGAGTATGCACCTAAAGAAATGTGGCAACGCCTGAATGCTGAAGTTAAACATTGGGAAAAAGCTGACCCATCTACCCCGGTACAACCAGGATTGCACTATATTGCCGCTGTAGCCAGTGGAACCCCTGGAAAAGATGGAAAATATATCAACAGGATGGGCAACAAACAGATCGATTCTGTTTTGAAAATTGCCAAAATGCAACCTAATACCATCGTGTTTTTAGATTTACAAGTAGCTTTAAGTACCATAAAAGCAGAGTTACCGCACATCGAAAAATATCTTGAACTGCCTTATGTACATTTAGGTATCGACCCGGAATTTTCGATGAAAGATGGTTCATTGCCTGGTAAAAAAATCGGCACTTATGATGCTGCCGACGTAAATTATGTAACGCAATACCTGGCCGATATCGTTAAAAAGCATAATTTACCTCCAAAAGTATTTGTATTGCACCGCTTTACAAAAAAGATGGTAACCAATTCGGCTAATATTAAACTACGTCCTGAAGTACAGGTGGTAATGCATATGGATGGATGGGGCGAACCTGAATTAAAGAAAGGCACCTATCGCCACTTTATACAAAGCGAACCGGTACAATTTACAGGCTTTAAGCTATTCTATAAAAACGACCTAAAAAAAGACCCTAAGCGTTTAATGACTCCAGAAGAGCTGCTAAAGCTAACACCAAAACCGATATATATCCAATATCAATAAATTTGAAGCCTGTAATCGCGATTACAGGCTTTTTTATTATTTTATTTCGGGCAGATTTATATAAAATATGCTACAATCAAACCTTTGAAAATAAATTAATCGTTAATTCTAATATAATATCAAAAAAATGTCTTTTTTTAAGATCGGTCTAAAAGTTGGAATAGATTTTATATGGTGTAGGATATGCAAATAGCAACATTTGGCGGAGGCTGTTTTTGGTGCACCGAAGCCGTTTTTCAAACTCTAAATGGCGTGAGCCAGGTTACATCGGGCTATATGGGCGGAGATTTAAAACATCCTACCTATATGGAAATATGTAATGGTGATACCGGCCATGCAGAAGTGGTTCAAATATCATTTGATGAAAACGTGATCTCGTTCGCTGACCTTTTATTGGTATTCTTTAAAACCCATAATCCAACAACCTTAAACAGACAAGGTAATGATGTTGGTACACAGTACCGCTCTGTAGTTTTTTATGAAAATGAAGATCAGAAAGAGCAGACACAGAAAATGATAGCGGATTTAACGCAACAGCATATTTTCGACAAGCCAATCACTACAGAAGTTTCTCCGGCAACTGAATTTTATGAGGCAGAAGATTATCATCAAAACTATTTTGGAAACAACCATTCAAAACCATATTGCGCTTTTGTAATACAACCTAAACTGAATAAATTTGTCGCAGATTTTAAAGATAAAGTTAAATCAGACCTTTAGAATAAATTAGCTTTCGAAAGTGAGCAAGGCGTGCTGGCTGGCCGTATAAATATCCCTCCAAACCCTATTCATTTCAGATTCTTTTTTTGCAGCCTCTAAACCACAGTATGGAAATAAGGTAGCGGCCAATTTCCAACATGCATGCGCTAATTTACGGCTGTTTGAGCTTACCTTGGTTAATTTGTCACCTGTAATTTCACCATTACTGATTAAATGATTCCATGATTCATCAAAAGCATGGTAGAATTGGGTTCGAAGAGTTAACAATTCATCTTTACAGCGCTTAAGTTCATTATTAAAAAACAAAATCTGCGCTTCGCTATATCTTCCTAATCCAGATCGGGCATAAAAAGATTGTTCAACCAGTTTAATAAAATGATTGGTCATGCCTAAACTATTAACGGTTAATGTGGTTTCTGCGAGTTGTAAAAAGGGATAATCAAAACCGTAATCTGCTACTTCAATTTGCTGGTTAATTTTAAAGGCACGATTTTCATTAATGTTTAAGTCGCAAACTTCAAAAGCATGGCTTCCTGTAGCTATTAAACCAAAGTAAGACCAGCCCGGTAAAATATTTACTTCCTCCTTTTTAAGAATGAATGATATAATTTCCGGCACTCCATTTTCATCCAAAACATCATCACCATTTTCGTTTTTAAGGGCACAGTTAGCGGTAAATATAGTAGCATGTAACGCACCGCTGGCATAACTCCATTTCCCATTGAGCAGATAACCCTGCTGTGTTTTAACAGCCACTCCACCAACAGCCCCACTTCCGGCAAAACAAACTTCACGATCAGCAAAGATTTCTGTGGCCAATGCAGGGTTTAAAAAACCAGCAAACCAACCTGCGCCAGCACAAAGTGTAATGGTCCAGCCTAAACTTCCATCTGCTTCTGCTAATTCCTCTTCCAACCTTAAAATTTCCGGAAGTTTTTTACCTGGCCCTCCATAAACCTCGGGCACAAAAAGTTTAAACCAATTTTCCTGATAGGCCAGTTCCAAAATTTCTGGGTGAAGTTTACCCATTTCTTCAGAAAATGCGGCATAAGCTTTTACTTTTTCCTGCCATGCAGGGGTTAATGTTTTACTCATGATCTTTTGTGTAGCATCTAATTAAGCCAACTTAAGTTTGCTTTTATTAATGATCTTCTTCCAGTCAAAAAATCCAAATATTGCTACGATGAATAGAAACGTAGTTAAACAGGCCATCAGTGGAAGCTTTTTATGAAACAGCAGCGGAATGGCCACAAGATTAGATATGTTCAGGAATACCCAGTTTTCTATTTTGCGTTTAGCTAACAGCCACATACCTGCCCATGCAAATGCAGAAACAAAGGCATCTGCGATTGGAACATCCGATTTGGTAAAGAAAATATCTATTTTAGCAATTACAAAATGCTCAGGCAAATTTATTAGAGCTGTGTAGAAAATTCCGAATCCTATTACGGAAATTAAAACAGCTATAACTAATTCTTTTGTTGTTGACCATTGAACTTCCTTATGGCAATGATTTTCCTGATTTTTCCAAATTAGCCAACCATATACACTCATTACCAAATAATAAATATTCAATACAATTTCTGCATATAAATTCGCTCTATATAGTAAGGTCATTACCAATAAAATAGAAATGATCCCGGTTGGATAGAGCCAAATATTATTTTTCTTAGCTAATAAAACTTCAGATACACCTAAACCAACGGCCAGCCATTCGATTAATGAGGTGTGTAAAATCTGCTCCTGAAAAAGCTTAAACCAATCTTGAAAATTCATGTACAATAACTTGCCTTTCAGCCGGTGAAAAAATAATTAAACACCGTTTTCAGGGCGAAACAGTTTTGTGCATTTTAACCTCTTCCTACGTCGGCATTACCCGCATCAGGTTCATTTAAGGTTGAGGGCGGAGGGTTTTAAGGTCGAGGGGAAACCCACTGCCTTCTACCTATCTACCTTTTTACCTTAAAATGGGTATGATCTCAGCGAATTGGAAGCAACAGAAATTGCAACACCAACAAGCACCCCTTTGAGCAAAGCAAATATAGGTTTAAAAATGAAATGTTTTGATTTTTATTCGACTTTGCCGTTCCGCGCGGCTTCTCATTATTATAAGTCAGTTTTAGATAAAAACAATTTGGGGTTTAGAGGACCTTTTACCATAAATCGTCATTTCGACCGAGTGGAGAAATCTTTAAACAACATAGTTCAAAGATTTTCCATTTCGCTACGCTTCATCCGATAGCTACCGGATCGAAATGACGAATCGCTGAGAATTACATGGTCGAATCAATTAAATTAACAACTCTTAAATCTATTAGAATAGCCCCAACTGACCTTTATCATCAATATCGATATCATCTGGATTAGTGATTTCAAAATCTACCTTTTTAACGGATTTTTCGCCTGTCTCAGGCTTATCCTCGGCCTTAACATCTTCTTTTTTAACTTTTTCGGGTACTGATTTCGGTTTTTCTATTGCTGGTTTTTCTACTGGAGAAGGCTTTTCTTTTGTCTCTGGTTTATCAACCTTAACCGAAGGTACTTCAGCTCGTTCGAACTTTGGTTTTGGCGGAGTTACAACAGGCTCATTAATTACTGTTGATTCAGTTACCACATTATCGGTTTCTGGTTCTTCATTCGCAACTTCTTCTTCAGATGTTGACTCTTCATCGCCGCTTTCTTCTTCCGTCGTCGTTTCTTCTGCTTCTTCAACAAGTATTTCCGGCTCTTCTAACACTACTTTCTGAACATCATGAGGCGATAATCTATTGCCGTTCGCTTTCAATCCTTTAACATCAATCAGTTCTGCCAGGGTCAGGTCCAATGTTTCAGGAATTTGTGTTTTGCCTTTTAACACGTCAACGATAATTTTCGCTGCCGGATTTGAAGTTAGGTACAGTAATTTCGATTTCTGCTCTTCACTAATAAAAATGGTCTTCTTGCCATTAGCCTGCAGTTCGAACACAAAACGTTTGATAAAATAGTTTTGCGCTTTCCCTTCAAAATGTACTGCGGCAAAAATCTGTTCGGGATCAAACTTCTGGATCAAGATTAAGCCATCATCAAAGTGATTACTTAGTTCGAAAGAACTCAATTCGTAATATCCATCCTTATGCACCTGTAGAATACGATCGTCTCCATCAAATTCGCCCAGGTATTTGCCACGACCATCCACATTCAGACGCTTTAATAAATCATCGTACCAGATTTTTAGTCCTGATAAGGTAGAAACGCCTTTACTCTTCAGAATAATTTTTTTAACCGGGTATTTGGATACGATATTACCCTGCGAACCACGTCCTTTAATGGCCACCTCGGCAAAATCAAGATCGAACTGCAGCTTACGCAGTTTAGAATGCGGCTTTAGGGCTATATTTATTACTTCTGCCTCTCCGTTCGGATTAGCGGTAAAGTATAAAACCTTCGATCCTTTTGATCCCTTAGTTAAATCGTATTCCTTATCGCGCGTTACCCCTACTACAGCGAACCTTTTAATGTATGAAGTACCGCTTGAGCCATCTTTATAAACCATGTTATAAATGGTACGCTCGTCGTTCTTCTTAAATACCTGTACATGGATAATGCCTTTACCCACAAAAGTTTTATCGGCCACCTTGGTAATCATGCATTTTCCATCTTCTCGGAAAACGATTATTTCATCAATGTCTGAACAATCGGCAACAAATTCATCCTTACGTAAACCTGAGCCCACAAAACCATCGTCACGGTTTACATATAATTTTACGTTGGCCAAGGCAACTTTAGATGCTTCTACCCGATCGAACAAACGGATTTCAGTTTTACGTTCCCGTCCTTTTCCGTATTTATCTTTTAGTTTCTGGTACCAGGCAATGGCGTAATCGGTAAGATGTTTTAAGTGATTTTTAACAACCTTAATCTCATCCTCCAGGTTTTTCATCTGCTCATCGGCTTTTTTCACATCAAAACGGGTGATGCTACTCATTGGCTTATCAATCAGCTTCTTAAAATCTTCAGGTAATATTTCGCGGTAAAGTGATGGTTTAAACGGATCGAATAAAGTGTGTAAAACCTCAACTACAGTATCAAAATTGGATGAGTTTTCATATTCAGGATTTTTATACATCCCCTCCTGAATAAATATTTTAAGTAACGAACTAAAGAAAATTTTCTCCTGTAATTCGTGCAAACGGATTTCAAGTTCTTTTTTAAGTAAACTCTTGGTGTGTCTGGTATTTTCGATCAGGATATCGTTCACACTTAAAAAAAGTGGCTTATCACCCTGGATAATACAGGTATTCGGCGAGATGGATACTTCACATGCCGTAAAGGCATAAAGCGCATCAATAGTTACATCAGGCGAAATACCCGGTGCCAGGTGCACCACAATTTCTACATTGGCCGCCGTGTTATCTTCAATCTTCTTGATCTTGATTTTACCTTTATCATTGGCCGATAAAATACTATCAATCACCGAGCCTGTTGTGGTACTGAAGGGTACTTCCGTAATAACCAGCGTTTTCTTATCCTTCTCGGTTATTTTTGCACGCACACGGATTTTACCGCCACGCTGACCTTCGTTATAGTTCGAAAAATCGGCCATACCACCCGTAAAGAAATCGGGCAGGATATTTGGGCGTACATCGCGCAATGCTTCTATCGATGCATCAAGCAATTCGATAAAATTGTGTGGCATTACCTTGGTGGCCAAACCTACCGCAATACCTTCTGCGCCTTGTGCAAGCAACAAAGGAAATTTAACCGGTAAAGTAATCGGTTCATTGTTCCGCCCATCATAACTTAACTGCCATTCGGTAGTATCAGGATTAAATACCACTTCATTGGCAAATTTTGATAAACGCGCTTCAATATACCTTGGTGCTGCAGCGCTATCGCCGGTAACAGGATCGCCCCAGTTACCCTGCATATCGATCAGTAAATCCTTTTGCCCAATCTGCACCATCGCATCGCCAATGGAGGCATCACCATGCGGATGGTATTTCATCGTGTTACCGATTACGTTAGCTGCTTTATTGAAACGCCCATCATCCATCTCTTTCAGAGAGTGCATAATGCGCCGCTGAACCGGCTTTAAACCATCATTAATGTGCGGAACTGCCCTATCGAGAATTACATAAGACGCATAATCGAGAAACCAGTTTTCGTATAAACCGTTGATTGGGGTTATGGTATGTTTGTGCTCTTCGTTTACGTTTTGATCTAATTCTTCACTCATTTATTTACAGAAATTGGCAGCCGTAAATATAATAAAAATGATGGCACGGCGCGAAGAGAGGTTATTCACATTTTGTAACGGGTATACACACTACAGGCTAGTGCCTCAGAAGCTGAAAATTAAATTTGTTTTGGTTGATCTGGAAAGCAGGGTTCTGTAAGTTTTATTAAGTGTTAATCCGGCATTCCGATACGATCTTTTTTGCCCTACAGCCATGCCCTGCACAAAAAAGGATCTCCTCTACAATCCGGTTTAGAAAAATGGGGTTGTGGTACTATTTAGGGTTGCAGGGTGCACAGAATCAATCACCATTTAAAAATTGCTCAAAAGCAACAATTGTACATCAGCTATTGAGCTTATATAACCTTAAATGCCTTAAGTGGTAAAGAGGAAAAAAAACCTTCACTGCGTTCAGAATGACAGATATCAACCGGTGCCTTACCAGCCGAAACCTAAATTTACTCGTGTTGATTTGCAAAGCAGGGTTCGGTAAATACCGCAGAAAAGCATAGCAGATTATATACGCTGAAAACGGCCAACTTAGAACTGAAAACTGATTATCTTTCCAGCCTATCCTCACCAAAAGCAAATGGTATTAGACTCTTTACACTAGGCACTTTTAGAACTTCGCCGTTTAAACAATAAAAAATGACCTCAATCGGTGCATTTTGTTTACGCTCAAATTCTACCATTACCTGTAAGCAACCTCCGCAAGAAGTTACTGGCTTTAAAATCTCAAAATTATCGGTCTGCGCGGTAATCGCCATACTTTCTATCACAGCGTCCGGATAAAGAGAACCAATACTAAAAAGTGCCACACGCTCTGCACAAAGACCTGATGGATAGGCTAAATTTTCCTGGTTGCTGCCTAAAATGATTTCGCCTGAGGCCAGGCGAATAGCTGTACCCACCCTGAATTTAGAATATGGAGAATAAGAAGTACGTAGTGCCTGTTCTGAACGCTCACAAAGGGCTCTATCGGCCAATGTCAATTCTGAAATGCCGGCATACTGTTCAAAAGTTATATTAAGATTTATTGAATTCATTTTAAAGTGATTATGCAACCGCCAATGTTAAATTTTTATGGCGGGCGAACAATTTAGTTTATTTTTTGTATTATTTAGTAAACCTGCCTTAAAATTAATTTTACTGGCATGCTTTAAGCATTTATCAAAACACCAAACACGCTTAGCTTTGAATAAATACGTACGCAAAAGTCTTAAAATTTTATTGTGGGTAATTGCCTCCATCATCATCCTGGTTATTGGCATAGCCCTGTCCCTAAATATTCCAGCTGTTCAAAATTTTGTTAAAGGGAAAGCCATCAACTATCTTAAAAACAAAACCAAAACGGAAGTCAGTTTGGAAAGTATCAAAATTGCTTTGCCAAAAGATGTGGTTTTAAACAAATTCTACATTGAAGACCGGAAAGGCGATACCTTATTGTATGCCGAAAAACTTGCGGTAGACATTAGTTTATTTAAACTGCTGAAAAACACAGTTGAAATCAATAACATTGAACTTAAGAATGTGCGTGCCAATGTGAAGCGCATCACTCCAGATACAACCTTTAACTTTTCTTTCCTGGTTGACGCTTTTGCAAGCGATCAGAAAAAACCAGAAGAAAAAGTAAAAAAAGACACCACTTCTACGCTAAAATTCTCTGTTGATAAAGTTTCTTTCGAAGATATTGGCATTAATTACCGGGATGATGTTGCAGGTAATGATGTGAAATTATATCTAGGTGCTTTTAAAACCAAAATAAAAGATTTCGACCTGGCCAATCAGCATTATGTCATTAAAGAGTTAAGCCTGGTGAATACCTCTTTACATTATTTACAGCAAAAACCATTGGTCAAATTGGTGCAGCATATTACCAATAGCGTAGATAGTACTGAAAAAAAACAGGGTAAACTGCCATTAATAGAAGTGCAGAATTTCGTTTTCAGCAATGTAAAGGTTAATTATAACGACCAGATTTCGACTACTAAAGCTGTTGCTGATGTAAACGATCTGGGTCTGGTAAACCTGAAAGTAGATTTAACCAATAGTAAATATTCGGTAGATGATGCCCATTTAAATAAATCGAATATTCTTTTTGCATTTAAACCCGCACCAAGTAACGATTTAAAGAAAGTTAAAGATACTGTAGTTGCCGAAAAATCCCCTTTGGGTTTAATCATCAAGAACATTAGTTTAGCCGATAACGATGTACAGTTCGATAACCTGGGTGCAAAACCTGCACCTAAAGGTATTGACTTTAACCACCTTAAAATAAATCAACTAAACTTAGGTGCAAGCGATGTAAGCTATAGTGCAGCAGGAATAAAAGCCAATGTTAAAAATGGCTCATTGAAAGAAAAGAGCGGCTTTGTTCTGGATGAACTACGTGGTGATGCGGTATATAATGATAAACAGATCAAGCTGAGCAATTTCATCCTGAAAACACCAAATACCGCCATTGAAAACGCTACTGAGTTAAATTTTACCTCAATGGAGGATTTGACTAAACACCCTGAACGCGTAAAATTGAATATTGCCCTCAAAAATACTACCATTGGTTTAAAAGATGCCGGATATTTTAGCAATGCCATACCAGCAAATTATCGCAACGAAAAAATAAAAATCAATGCTGATGTTAATGGCTATCTGAACGACCTGAATATTCCAAGACTACAGATCAGCGGCTTAAAAAACACACAGATTGATATCAGTGGAAAAGCAAAAGGTCTACCCGATATTAAAAAGACCTTTCTCGATTTAAACATAAAAAAACTTCATGTTACCAAAGGTGATATTCTGGTAGCCGTACCTAAAAAATCATTACCCCCTTCAATTGAACTGCCTAATGTAATTGATGCGAAAGGTAATTTTAGAGGTTCAATGACCGATTTTAACACCAACCTCAACATTAATACCGATATGGGTGGCGCTGTGGTTGTTGCCAGCATGAATGGCCCTAAAGGGAAAGAAAATTATAAGGCAGATGTCAGTTTGAATAACTTCAATGTAGGCAGGCTGTTAAAAATGCAACCTAAACTCGGCCGCGTTTCAGTTAAGGCCAATGTGGCGGGTACGGGCCTTGATCCTAAAAAAATAAATGCGAAGTTTAATGCCAAAGTATTAAATGCTTATTACAATAAATACACCTACCACAATTTAGTTCTTGCCGGGGATTACAGCAACCAGCGCATCAACATCAAAAGCAGCATGCCCGATAGCAATGCCAACTTTAATTTAAATGCGAAAGTAAATCTTGCAGGTAAATATCCAGCGGTAAAAGCTGACCTGAACTTAAAACAGGTAAACCTTCAGGCTTTAAACTTTAGCCCAACGGTTTTAAGTGCTGCAGGAGTAGTTAAAGTAGATCTTGCTACAGCCGATGCCGATTATTTGAACGGATCGGTTGATGTTACCGGATTACAACTGGTAAAAGATAAACAAAGAATTAATGTTGATACAATTTCGATCCGTGCAAAATCTACCGCAACCGAAAACGAGCTGACACTTAAATCGGAAGTACTTTCAGCAAAAATCGACGGTAAATACCAGCTGACTAAAGTGGGCAGTGCAATCATTAACGAAATCAATAAATATTATGCTTTTGGTACGGTTACAAAGGTTCCCGATCAGCGTTTAAGATTTTTTGTTCAGGTTTATGATTCTAAATTATTAAAGAATTTTGTGCCTGAATTAACGGTATTCAAACCATCGCAGTTTTACGGATTGATTGATACACAAAAAGACAGCCTGCAGATTAGAGGTAATTTCCCTCAGGTTGTTTATGGAGATTTTAAAGTAGACACGACGGTTTTAAACATTAATAACGATAACAATAAATTAGACTACAGCTTAACTGTTAAAGCCCTTCAAAGTCCATCTGTTGCGCTTTTTAATACGGAAGTAAGTGGCGATGCTGCCAATAACAATTTAGGGGTTAACATTTTCTTGCGAGATAGGCAGAAAAAAAACAAATATGTTATTGGAGGTAATTTCCAATCGATCAATAAAGATTTTAAATTCTCTTTAGATCCGCAGAAACTATTGCTCGATTATCAAAAATGGGTGGTTTCGCAGGATAACTATATCCAGTTCGGTGCATCGGGCATATTGGTTAACCAGTTTCAGGTCAGCAACAATGGGCAGTCATTATCCATCAACAGCAATCCTACTCAACCCAATGCGCCTTTAGCTGTCGCATTTAAAGATTTCCAACTGGAAACCTTAACTAAATTTGCCGAAACCGATACGACCTTGGTTGGTGGCCGTTTAAACGGAACCGCAAATGTTAAAGATTTGGCCAGTACGCCAAAATTTGAAGCAAATCTAACTATCGACCAGTTGCGTTACCAGAAAGATCAGTTGGGTACCCTACGTTTAGCAGTGAACAATAATACCGAAAATGCCTTCGAGGTAAATGTGGCATTAACAGGCGTGCACGAGTTAAGGGTAAATGGATTTTATTATACTGCACCGAAAAGCGCTTTAGATCTTACCGTGAATATCGATAAGATCGAAATGAAAAATATTGAGAGTTTATCTGCAGGTCAGCTTAAAAACGGAACGGGTACCCTAACAGGTGCACTCAGTGTTAAAGGTGAATTAACTGCTCCAAAAATATTGGGCGATTTAACTTTCAACAATGCAGGGATCAGAGTGGCATACGTAAATTCATATTTCCGCATGCCTAACGAGAAGATTTCTTTTACAGATGAAGGGATCAGTTTTAATAATTTTACGGTGATCGATTCCTTAAATCAGAAAGCCACCATCAATGGAAAAGTTTACACCAGCAATTTCAAAAATTATCGTTTTGGCTTAGATATCAAAATGAATAACTTCAGGGCAATCAATTCTACCGCAGCTGATAATGATCTCATTTATGGAACGGTATTTTTAACCAGCGACATTAAAGTACGCGGCGATTTGAACCAGCCTGATGTGAACATGAATGTTAGGGTGAACAAGGGTACAAAATTCTTCTTTGCCCTGCCAACAAGCGATCCTTCAATCATAGATCAGGAAGGAATTGTGCAGTTTATTGATGCTGATACACCACCATTTAACGGCCAGAAGGCTTTAAAAGTAGACAGCGTAAGTAAAGCCGCCATGAAAGGAATTAACCTGGTTGCAGCCATTACCATCGATCCTGAAGCAGAACTGAATGTGGTGGTAGATCCATCAAATGGTGATGCCCTGAATATCAAAGGTGAGGCAGATCTTAACGCAACGATGGATCAGAGTGGTAAAATCAGTTTAACTGGCCGTTATGAAATTATAGATGGTTCTTACAATTTATCGGTTGGTCCGTTGGGCAAAAAAGCTTTTAAACTGGTTAAAGGAAGTACCATTGTCTGGACGGGTGAGCCTACCTCGGCCAATGTAAATTTAACGGCATTATACGAAGTGAATGCGGCACCTATCGACCTGATCAATGAGCCAGATAATATTCAGGCCAAAACCAAATTGCCCTTCCAGGTTTATTTGATGATGAAAGGTGAACTGTTGAAACCCATCATTTCTTTCAAACTTGATTTGCCGGAAAATGAGCGCGGGGCACTAAATGGTACGGTTTACACTAAATTAATCAACGTAAACCGCGATGAAAGTGAATTGAATAAACAGGTTTTTGCACTATTGGCATTAAACAGGTTTATCGCCAATAATCCTTTCCAAAGTTTGGCAGGCGGTGGCGGTGGCGTTTCTACCCTGGCGAGATCGAGTGTGAGTAAATTATTGACAGAACAGTTAAATAACCTCGCTTCCGATTTAATTCAAGGTGTAGAATTGAACTTTGGTGTTAATTCATCAGAAGATTATTCTACCGGATCACTTCAACAGAAAACTGATCTCGAAGTTGGTTTATCTAAAAAATTATTAAATGATAGGCTGACTGTTACGGTAGGTAGCTCTTTTGCATTGGAAGGTCCGCAGGCACCAGGCGAAAAATCTACAGATATCGGCGGTAACGTTAATGTTGAATATGCTTTATCGGCAGATGGAAGATATAGATTAAGGGCTTACCGCCGAAACCAAAACGATGTAATTGTACAGGGGCAGATTATCGAAACCGGTTTAGGTTTTACCCTGGTAGTAGATTACAATAAATTCAGAGAGATTTTCCAGAAAAAACGCAACAGAAGAAACATTGAACAAAAACCTAAAAATGAAACAACTAATTAGACCATTTTTATTTGTACTGGCCTGCTTAGTTTGGGCTGCTTGTAGCTCTACCAAATCGTTAAAGCCGGGACAACATTTATATACAGGTGCCGAAGTAAAGATCAATCCTGATTCATCAGGCAAAATTGATGATGAAAAACAGGTAAAAAGTGATTTGGAAAGCAAAACAAGACCCCGCCCGAATAAATCCATTTTAGGTATAAAATATAAACTTGGCATTTACAACCTGGCAGGCGAACCTAAAAAGCCAAAAGGTTTTAGAAACTGGCTGCGCAAACAGGGTGAACCACCTGTACTGCTGAGTGAGGTAAAACTCAAGTACAACAATGATGTGCTTACCAGCTATTTAATCAGCGAAGGTTATTTACAGGCTACTGTTACCGGCGATACAGTAGTGAAAGATAAAAAAGGTAAAGCCGTTTACACTGCAGAAACTGGTAACCGATATAAAATCAACAAAGTTACCTTCCCGCCCGATACCGGGGTTTTAACCAAAATTATTAATCAGAACAAAAATAAAACCTTAATAAAGGTAGGCGATTATTACGACCTCGACAATTATAAAAATGAGCGCATCAGGATCGATAACGACCTTAAAGAACAGGGGTATTTTTATTTTAGTCCTGATTACCTGATTATGCAGGTCGACAGTACCATTGGTAAAAACCTGGTGAATGTGAATATTAAAGTTAAAGACATTGCACCAGATGCCGGATTGAAACCTTACACCATCAGGGATATCAATATTTACCCAAGTTATAGCCTACGCAGAGATACTATATTAAGAAAGTTAAAACCGCTTGAATATCACGATTTCAACATTTATGATGATCGCAATACCTTTAAACCAAGGTTATTTGATCGTTTGGTCTTCTTTCAAAAAGGCGAACGTTACAACCGTAAAGATCATAATCAATCATTAAACAGAATGGTAAATATCGGCGCTTTCAGGGATGTCAGGGCTGAATTCTTACCTGTTGATAGTTTCAAAAATAATGAGTTGGACCTGAACATTTACCTTACGCCATTAAAGAAAAACTCGTTGAGCTTTTCGGTTACCGGTACCAGTAAATCGAACAATTTTGTGGGTTCAGAAGTAAAAGTTACCCAAACGACCAGGAATTTATTCAGGGGTGCAGAGCAATTGGATGTAAGTGTTAGTGGTGGTTTCGAAACACAGGTTAGGGGTACATCGCTAGGCCGAAATTCACTATCATTTACAGCTGAAGGAAAACTAACCTTCCCACGGTTTATCGTACCATTTTACAAGCCTAACAGCACAACAGCTTTTATCCCTAAAACCATTACATCACTTTCTTATCAGATGCTTAACCGTGGATCTGAATATACCTTACATGCGATAAAAGGTGAATATGGTTATAATTTTAAAGAGAACCAGTATAAAGAGCACAACTTCAACCCTATTTCTATTAGTTATGTTTCTACAGGTTTTCCGGATTCAAATAAAAGGGATACATTATTTAAAGCGAATCCGTTGTTAAGGAACACCCTAGAAAATCAATTTATCATTGGTAGTAATTATAACTTTACCTATACCAACCAAATGGAAACCAATCGCCGTAATAACGTTTATTTTTATGGCGGCTTGGAAACAGGTGGTAATGTCTGGGGATTGTTTACACCAACCAACGACAAAGGACAAAAAACTTTATTTAATACACCATTAACTCAATTTATACGGGCAGAAGCCGATTTAAGAGATTTCTATAAGATTAACCGTAACCTGATCTGGGCAAACCGATTAAACATGGGTTATGGTTACGCTTATGGCAATAGTACATCATTACCATTTGTAAGACAGTTTTTTGCTGGTGGTAGTAACGATATCAGGGCCTTTCCGGCGCGTACCTTAGGTCCGGGTACTTATAAAGTGCCTGATGATGCAATTTTTGCCGATCAGGGTGGTGATATTAAGTTAATGCTTAATTCAGAATTGCGATTTAAGATTGTAAGTGTATTATATGGCGCATTGTTTGTAGATGCCGGAAATATCTGGCTTAGGAAAGAAGATCTTGGAGAGCCTGGCAAACCAGAGACGGCCAGGCTGGGATCAGGCTTTAAATTGAAAAATGCTTTTAATGAATTAGCTGTAGGTACTGGCGCCGGTTTACGTGTAGATGCAACAATCTTTGTAGTTCGTTTGGATGTGGCCTTTCCTGTGCGCAAACCATATCTTCCCGAAGGACAAAGATGGGTATTTGATGATATTGCCTTTGGCAACAAAGATTGGCGTAAACAAAATTTAATTTTTAACATAGGCATAGGCTATCCGTTTTAATTTTCCGATGAAAGTAATCAACAAGATCAAAAATTTCTTTATAGCGCTTTATCACCTTTTTATTGCTGCCGGAAAAGGTTTTGTAGAAGATCGGGTAACTAAATTAAGTGCTTCACTTGCCTATTACACCATTTTTTCGCTTACGCCACTAATTATTATCCTCCTTTCGGCAGCCACTTTATTTTTTGGCGACACAAGAAACCAAAAAACAAGAGTTCAGTTTTATGGGCAGGTTACCGAAATGGTTGGCAAAGACGCTGCCGCACAAATTCAGGGTTTTGTAGAACATGCCAATAAATCGGGCCAATCTACCATTGGTTTAATTATCGGTATAGGTACGCTGATCATCGGATCCACCGCTATTTTTATTGAAATACAAGATAGCATCAACATGATCTGGAAAGTTAAGGCAGTACCTAAAAAAGGTTGGCTAAAAATGCTTTCTAACCGATTATTGTCTTTTTCTTTAATTGTATCAATGGGCTTTTTATTACTGGTATCGCTGGTGGTAAATAGTATAGTGGTGGGTTTAGGCTCAAAATTGGCGAACCTGGTTTCGCAAAGCGAAATAAAGGAAGTTATTCCTGTTGCAAATGACACCATGGCCTTAATGATTTATATTTTGAACAACGTAATTACGCTTACTGCTGTAACAGCCGTTTTTGCTGTTATTTTTAAAGTCTTGCCTGATGTGATCATCCGATGGAAATCGGCAATAACCGGTGCTTTATTTACCGCTGTTCTTTTCAGTTTAGGGAAATACCTGATTGGGATTTATATCGAAAAAGGCAATCCAGGTTCTGCTTTTGGTGCCGCCAGCTCCATCATCGTTATTTTATTGTGGATTTATTATACCTCAATTATACTTTACTTCGGTGCAGAATTTACTCAGGCCTACGCCGAAAAATATGATAACGGCATTGCCCCTAGTAAATATGCCGTATTTACAAAAATCACCATTGTAGAAAAAAAGGTAGATGTATTGCCTCCTCAGCACCCAGAAAATACGGTAAATGCACCTAAAGAGTAATTACCCATTTGAGATCATCCGTCATCCTGAACTTGTTCAGTAAAAAAGATCTCTTCACTCCGCGTTACTTCGGTCGAGATAACGATTCTTCTATTGGAGTCTGTCAATGTAGTATCTGGTTTTAAGAATCTTTTCTACGAAAGCCCATTAACCAAAGAAGTCAAGTTTCTCGCAAACCGATCAGTATTCCGAAATAGTTTATAAATACTCTTGACTAATCACCAACAGCAATCCATTCTAAAGCCGCTTATATTTAACAAATGTGTAAATGTTAGGAAGTTAGCTGACTGTCAACAATTTGTATTATTACCTTTGAGCATTTATCTGTATTTTAGCTTTTGAAATATGCATTAAATAATTACGTTACTCATATATGGCAAAGTTTAAAAATGTAAGAAAGAATGCTGCAAAAAGATTGCGCAACAGACATCAAGCTAAAACCACCCATAACTTCATCAAAAAGCTTAACGATGAAGGTGTTAAGGCCACCAGTCCGCTCTTAAACAAAGTTATAGCAATGCTTGATAGATTAACTAAAAAAGCTGTTTTGCGTAAAAGCAAAACGATTGCCTATCCTAAAGTTCTAAGCTTTGAATATTCCGGTGGAGGCGCTGGCTTTGCTAAAGACTTGGCCCGGGAACAAAGCGGGGAAAAACCTCAAAACAAACAAACTATTGATAGGCCGAAACTAAATAAAGTTGACAGTTTCCAGAATCCTGCTAAAAGTAGAAAAGAACAGATCAAGGGGATTGATGAGATGATTGAATCTTCGTCTATTAATATTATAGTTACACATGGTGAAGCTAAAAATGAACGTGCCGATTTAGTTCATAAATTTTCTGTGATTAATAGACTGATTACAAGAGGTTTCAAAAAAGGCGAAACGATTGTTTCCGATGAGCAAAAAATAATAGATCAGTTTAATTTACTTGGTGCGAAAGAACAGCAGGCAGAGTTTGAGCGGTTAAAAACTGCATTTTATTCCATCGGTTAAAAATTAAATCAAATGCTTTTTTCCGGATGGCTTATACTTTTTTAGGATATTCCGGCTTGTAGAGTTCTGATCTAGGTCAAAAAGACATTTCCATGTATCGCCGGTCTTTATCCAATATTCGATTCCATCATCGGTCAAAAAAAGTTCCTGAAGGTTTTTTTCATTTCTTAGGTCACGGTTTAACTGACGCTTAAGTGCATTTTCTTCTTCCTCCTCCATGACATAGCCAAACTTAGGCCAAATAAAATATCCCTTCCATTTTGTTTTTTTATCCCCATCATTTCGATGTGCACTACCTTTAAGTTTTTTGAATGGAAATAAAGTTGCAAAACTAACCTGTGTGCTTACCCACTCAAAGGCTAAACCTGTCCTTGTAGTCTGTTTTATAAATGATTCATTGTGAATAACCTTGTTGCAAGGATAAATCAGCACAAACAATTCTTTAATCTCTACACTGGTAATATAAAGCCTGATGTAGTCCGATTTGCGTTCAATTTCGATTTTGAGATTTAGGTTAGCGTCTTTTAGGTTATTATGTATGCCTAACACGCCTGATAATGCAATAATTTCTGCATTGCTAAAGTCTTCGGGATTATTATATCTTTTTGTTTCACTTATAATATCTGGCATGAGGCGTATTTTAATTAGGAAAGATAATATTTTATCATTTCCAATCAAAATGAATTTCACTAAACAAATTAAAAAACTAAATCACTTCTTTGAAAGGTGATTTATTGAAATAAGCCAGATTATTAACCTGGCTTATTCTCCTTTAGGTTAGGCTGGATTGAAGCAGAACGGAGATGCGGTGCTGCGGCCTAGCTATGCGAAAATGCATAGGTTCCACAAGTCGCTCATTAATAAATAATTGCAAAATAACGTCAATGATAGCGTAGTCGAAGGATCTTCCCCTACGCTACCTCTTCCGTAATCACTTTAGGTTCTTCGGTTACCTCATCCTTCTCTATCCTCAGGTTACGGATAATATGCTGCTGCCTGTCTGGGGTATTTTTCCCCATATAATATTCTAACAAGCTTTTAATTGTCTGATCTTTTAAAATAACGGGATCCAACCTGATGTCTTTTCCAATAAACAAACCAAATTCGTCCGGAGAAATTTCACCCAGTCCTTTAAATCGGGTTATTTCTGGTTTATTGCCCAGTTTTGCAATGGCGTTTTTACGTTCTTCATCACTATAACAATAAATGGTTTCTTTTTTATTCCGAACCCGAAAAAGTGGTGTCTGCAAAATGTAAACATGGCCAGCTTTTACCAGATCAGGGAAAAACTGAAGGAAGAAAGTCATCATCAACAAACGGATGTGCATACCATCTACATCGGCATCTGTTGCAATTACAATATTATTATAATGCAATCCTTCTAAACCATCCTCGATATTTAAAGCGTGCTGTAGCAGGTTAAACTCCTCATTTTCGTAAACCACTTTTTTGGTCAGCTCGTAACAGTTAAGCGGTTTCCCTTTCAAACTAAATACTGCCTGGGTATCTACATCGCGCGATTTGGTAATCGAACCCGATGCCGAATCTCCCTCGGTAATAAACAAGGTTGTTTCATATCGTTTCTCGTGCGTAGTATTAAAATGAACCTTACAATCGCGCAATTTTTTATTATGTAACGAGGCTTTTTTGGCCCTATCGTTCGCCAGTTTTTTAATGCCTGCAATATCCTTACGCTCCCGCTCCGATTGCATAATCCTTTTTAACAGGGCATCGGCAACATCAGGATTTTTGTGCAGATAATCATCCAGTTCTTTTTTAACAAAATCGTTGATGAAAGTAGCTACAGATGGTCCTTCCGGCCCCATATTCTGCGAACCCAGTTTGGTCTTGGTTTGCGATTCGAAAACGGGTTCCTGTACGCGCACAGAAATGGCTGCAATAATGGACGAACGCACATCAGCTGCATCAAACTCTTTTTTGAAAAACTCGCGAATAGTTTTCACCACCGCTGCTCTAAATGCCGCCTGGTGGGTTCCACCTTGCGTAGTGTGCTGTCCGTTTACAAATGAGTGGTAATCCTCGCCATATTGCTGCCCGTGGGTCATGGCAATTTCAATATCAGGTCCAATCATGTGAATAATCGGGTACCTGATTTCCTCGGGTTTATTAAATTTAGAAAGCAGGTCGTAAAGGCCTCTTTCCGAAAAATATTTCTGATTATTGAAATTTATCGTTAAACCTGTATTTAAGAAAACATAGTTCCAAACCATGCTTTCCACAAAATCGGGTATATAATGATAATTTCTGAAGATAGTTTCGTCTGGATAAAAAGTAATGGCGGTGCCGTTACGTTGCGTGGTATCAATTACCGGATTTTCGGTTACAATCTCACCTTTAGAAAATTCTACTTTTTTGGTTTTTCCATCGCGATACGATTGAACGGTAAAACTGGTAGACAATGCATTTACTGCTTTTGTACCCACACCATTTAAACCTACCGATTTCTGGAACGCATTGCTATCATATTTACCACCAGTATTGATTTTGCTTACACAATCGATTACTTTGCCCAATGGAATACCCCGGCCATAATCGCGAACATTTACTTTTTGCTCGGACAGTGTAATTTCGATGGTTTTTCCGGTCCCCATTACAAACTCATCGATGGAGTTATCTACAATTTCCTTTAACAAAACATAAATACCATCATCTTGTGCAGAGCCATCACCAAGTTTACCGATATACATACCCGGACGTAACCTGATGTGCTCTTTCCAATCTAATGAGCGAATACTGTCGTCGTTATAAATTACTTCTGCCATAATGTGTTCATCTGTTCTTCAATGAAAAACCCTGCATTTTTTTGATTTGCAAAGTGATGAAGAATTTGTAGAAATAACCCTGATGATTGAAATAAAAACATTTTCAAATAAGTTCCTCAGAATTATTATACAATAATAGATTTATTCTGTGAGGCAAACAAAAGAAAGTTTCAACATATAAACATGGATGATGGAATATGTAAAATGGATAAGGGTACATAGCTTGATCGTAAATAGTATGGAAGTTGATAAACTCCTGTTTTTATATGATGATTTGTCAATATCCCATAGGCTATTAGCCTGAGCGATCAAACCATGAACCAAAAGGCCATTAGCTATAAGTTATCTCCCCTCTTCCATCATCCATCTTTACATAATTTCCCTATCTTCATCCCTTTATTTAATACCCTTATTAATGCAACAGAAAAAACAGCTTTCGCTTTTTGATTTATCCATGATTGTGGTGAGTTTAGTCATTGGTATGGGTGTTTTCCGTACACCTGTAAATGTAGCTGCTAAAGCTCAAATTCCTGAATTGTTTTACCTGGCCTGGTTTATCGGTGGTTTTGTGGCTTTTTGCGGGGCATTAACTTATGCCGAAATCGGATCGCGTTTTCCGGTAACCGGTGGCTATTATAAAATCTTCTCGGTGGCCTACCATCCTTCTATTGCTTTTGCCATTAATTGCATTGTGATTATTTCAAGCGCGGCATCGGTAGCGGCCATATCTATTATTGGAGCAGAGTACCTGAGCAAGATCATTTTACCGCCAGCAATACAAACCGAAACATCCAGGATAGCCATAGCCATTACCACCATTCTGGTTTTTTATTTGATTAACCTGTTAGGCTTAAAAGCGAGTGCCAAAACGCAAAATATATTAACGGTAATTAAAATCGGGATGATTTTAACGCTCATTTGCGCGATATTTTTTGGTAAACAAACACAAACCATTATACCCATTTTTAAATCAGCAAAAGGGGCTTTACCAACCTGGTCTGATTATGGAAAAGCTTTAGGCCTCTGCTTAATTGCCGTTTCTTTTTCTTACGCGGGTTATGCACAAACCATCAACTTTGGTGGCGAAGTTAAAGAAGCCAAAAAAGTAATTCCACGTTCTATTATTATCGGTTTAACCATAATTGTGATTCTTTACCTGGCTATCAACTATGTATATGTGAGGGTAATCGGTTTCGAAGAATTAAAATCGGCAGAAAGTATAGCGGCAATATTGGCTTCAAAAATATTTGGTCCGGCAGGATTTAGTGTACTCTCTGTTATCATATTTATCTCGGTAATGGGCTATGTTAATGTAAATCTGTTGAGCAACCCAAGGGCAATGTTTGCCATGGGCGAAGAGGGTGCCTTACCCAAAATATTCAGCAGGATGAATAAAAAAACAGAAGTAATTACGGTTAGTTTAACCGTTTTCACCTTGATTGCAGTAGTGATTATTTTCTATGCCAAAACCTTCGATAAAATTTTAAACTATACCATTTTCTTAGAAAGCATCAGTATGGCCAGTTCGGCAGCCACAATTTTTATTCTTCGAAAAAGAACAGCACATCTTGATAAAAAAAACATCTATACTGTCCCTTTATATCCTATATTGCCTATCATATTTATTGCTGCTTATACTTTTGTTGCCTTCAGCATTTACGCTGATGATCAAAATGCAGCACTTAATGGTTTATATATTTTTGTTGGCTTTCTGGCGATTTATTTTGTGAGTAGGTGGTTTAAGAAAAAATAGTTTTAATTTGAAAAGCAATTGCAGCGCTGGTTGGTTTCGATAGTCCCGCCATACGCTACAATCTTTTTGTTATTGTCATCCTGAGCCTGTAGAAGATGCTACAAAAAGTATTTTTGCTCCTGTCGGGTTTAAGATAGAAAGGCAGACCTAAGTAAAATAAACCTGATTGGAATGAACATGAAGCGCAGCGAAATAAAATGGAAAGCAGGACTGATCTAACCGATTACACAGCAACTTGCTTTACAAAAAACATAAAAGAACTTAAAAAAATTAATGAACAAAACACTCTCCTTAAAACAAGAAATTGCTTATGCTGCCGGTATGATCGGTTGGAGTACGATGACCAATATTATCATCGTTATGCTTCCCTATTTCTACCTGCCCCCAAGTAATGCCGGCTTACCACCTTTGGTACCACAACTTGTTTTATTGGGTGCATTTAATATCCTTTCTATAATTGCTGCCTCGGGTAGGTTGGTAGATGCCATTTATGATCCTTTCATCGCCTCAAGAAGCGATGCGAGCACTAATAAAAACGGCCGCAGGATGCCTTTTATGAAATGGGCTATTGTGCCGTCTATGCTTTTCTGCGGACTGGTTTTTTATCCCATCCAAAAAACAGAAAGCTTGCATAATGCCTGGTGGCTCACCATTACCCTTTGTTTATTTTTTATATCGGTTACCACGTATATTATTCCCTATAATGCTTTACTGGCCGAAGTAACCAACACACCGAGGCAAAAAGTTAAATTATCCAGCTACCAGCAGGTAGGCTTCGTTATCGGCATTATTTTATCGGCCTGCACCAACAACTTTGCCGATTTGGTTGAGGCTAATTTTCAGGTGGCCAACCGCAGCGAAGCCATTCAGGCGGCAATATGGGGTTTGTGTGTCCTCTCCGGATTGGTGATGTTATTACCGGTTTTTTTCATTAATGAAAAAGAATTTACGGTAGCCAAACCCACGCACGTTCCGTTATGGCCAGCTATAAAAAGCACTTTTAAAAATAGTAATTTTAAATACTACCTTATTTCTGATTTTGCCTTTTATACCGCATTGAGTATTATATCAAGCGGTTTATTATTCTTTTGTACGGTTTTATTGGGTCTGCCGGAATCAGAAGGCGGCAAATTTATGGGTGCCATGGTCATGGCTTCTTTGTTATTTTATCCGCTGGTAAATTTCGGTTCTGCCAGAATTGGGAAAAAACCTTTTGTATTGCTTGCCTTTGGTGTATTGTGCTTAATCTTCGTTACTATTTTCTTTTTAGGTAAATTACCATTTGGTCCATATACACAAATATACATTCTGGTATTATCGGCCTCTTTTCCATTAGCAGCACTTGGTATTTTACCTACTGCAATTTTAGCCGATATTGCCCAAAAAGACACTTTAAAAACAGGCGAAAACCACGAAGGCATGTTCTTCGCGGTGAAATATCTTTTTGTAGAACTTGGTCAAACCCTGGGGATTGCCATTTTCGCTATGCTTACCATTTATGGTAAAGATCCGGGCAATGATTACGGATTAAGGCTAAATGGTGTTGTAGGTTTCGGTCTTTGTTTGATAGCGCTGTTGGTTTTCAGCAGGTTTAAGGAAGAGAAATAGTTTGGCGTTAAGCGTTTTGAGTTGGGAGTCGATGCAATCTAATAACCTAAGCTCCTTAATAAAATTTGCGCTAGAATATCAGATTTTTTGGAAAGCAATTTATGTGCTGCTTTGGTTACTAGAGCCCACAAAATCAAGGCTTAAAAGTGCGGTAAAACATCAACGGAGCGATGTTTATGATCATCGCTCCGTTAATGTATTTCATTTATAAATTTTCCTAATATCCAGGATTTTGTTTTAATGTACCTTTACTTCTGTCAATCTGATCCTGAGGTAAAGGAAAATATTCGTCCCTGCTTTCAATGGTTATGCCTTTCAGATAATCAAAATATCCACCTTCAAAGGAGAAATAACTTTCGAGCGTTTGTTTCGCTATGCCCCAACGTACCAGATCGAAAAACCGGTGGCCCTCCATAGCCAACTCAAGCCTCCGCTCAAACCGAACTGCATTTCTGGCATAGGTATCATTGGGGAATGATGTATACGGACTTACTTTATACGCAGCAGCAGGTGCACCATTTATTTGTTGCGGGGTAATTTTTGCGGCACGGGCCCTTACAGCATTTACAAGTACCAAAGCCCTTGGTAAGTCGCCTTTTTCTACGGCACATTCTGCAGCCATAAGGTAAACGTCACCCAAGCGGATCAGGTTTACATTTAGCCCGGTTACATTTGTAGTACCCGGTGCGGTGCCACTGGCCACCTGCGAAGCTTCTATGGTATTTTTAACGGCAACGAAAGGCCCACCATTTGAAGCATCACGAATCCAGGTATCACCTGCCATAATCCCCCAATCGCGATACGGAACACCCCTTCTGCCAATGGTCGATTCTATGCGCGGATCAAAAGGCAAGGTTTTATCCACTACGTAGTTGTCTTTTGCTGATCCAGTTAAACCAAAATCTGATTGATATGGATTGTTACGATAGCTGCCATCCAATAAAGGCAAACCGGCTATATCCACTTTAAAAGAATTAGCCAGATCAATAGAAGGTTGGAAGAAACCACAGCAGTTGATCGGGGTGTTACCATAAGGAAAATTCAGGATATCGCCCACGTTACCGTTATCTCCACCAGTACCGTCGGTACCTACTGAATGCTGAACAGACATAATGGTTTCCGGACCGTCTTCCTTGGTAATATCGAAATTATCTGAATAAGGCATAGTGGTTAAGTCTGCCTTAGCCAAAATTACTGCGTTTAGAAGATCATAAGCCTCCGTATACTTTTTCTGGTACAGGTAAACTTTTCCAAGATAAGCCTGGGCAGCATATTTATCAACCCTTCCCTTTTGATTTTTAGGTTTGGTTGTCGTCAGATTATCTACGGCATATTGAAGATCAGCTATAATATTAGGATAAATATCTTTATCGTTAGGCACAAATGTACCACTGCTGGCCTCGGTAACGTAAGGCACCAATTTAAACACTCTCACTAAAAAGAAGTAATAGTGTGCGCGCAATAATCGGGCTTCACCCTGTATCTCCTTGGCCCTGGCATCGCCAAATTTGGCAGATCCATTTCCCGCCTGTAGATTGGCTAATATTTTAAGGGTATTGTTGCAACGTTGAATCCCTTCGAAACACCTGTCCCAAAGATTCGATAAGTTATCGTTTGTGCTGGTTGGCGAATGTTGCTCAATGGCGTTCATCGGGGGCTGATCGCCAACGCTACTACCTTTATGGGCATTATCAGACGCCACCTCACCGAATAACCACTGGCTGGGCGCAGCGCCATAATTACCATAAGTACCATTTACATTACCGTTTAATAGGCTATACGCACCTACCAATAAACCCTCCACTCCATCTTGTGTGGTTAGCTGTGCTTCTGTTAGTTCGCCTTGCGGTTGCAGGGTCAAAAATTCTTTCTTACACGAGAAAGTTGAAAAGATCAGAAAGGAGAGCAGAATATATTTTATATGTTTCATCTTTATTCTTTTAATTAAAATCCAACATTAATACCGATTAAAAACTGACGTGGAGAAGGATAAACACCCTGATCTACTCCTGGTGCAGAAAAAGTATCTGTAATCTGGCTGACCTCCGGATCCATACCTGTATACTTCGTTATTGTAAATAAATTGGTTGCACTTACATAAACCCTCAATTTGCTGATGGGCGAATTTGCACCAAATGCCTTAGTGGTAGGAATTGAATAACCAAGCTGTATATTTTTTAACCTTAAAAAACTTCCATCCTGAATGTAATAACTTGATGAAGCAAATTCCAGATCGGATGCACCTGCATAAGCAGAAGGTATTAAACTGCTTGGGTTCGAAGGACTCCATGCATTTAACAGTCTGGTACTTTTAGCACCATCGAAAGAAGGGAAATCGGTAAAATAGCGTGTGGCCTGAAAAATATCATTGCCCTGAACGCCATAGATAAATGCAGCAATATCAAAGTTTTTATAGGAAGCATTTAAGTTTAAGCCAACAGTAAAATCAGGATTGGGATCTCCGATAATGGTCCGGTCTTTAGGATCAATTACCCCGTCGCCATTAATATCCTGATAGCGCAAACCACCAACCCTGGCACCTGCGTAAGACGGATTGCCCTGAATATCTGCAGTGCTCTGGTAAATTCCAGCTGTTTTATACCCAAAAAACGAACCAAATGGGGCACCTTCCTGCAGTACACTGGTTTGCAAACTCCTGTAATTTCCATAAATCTGGTTAAAAATACCAGGGGCTAAACGCACAATCTCATTTTTATTTTTAGAGAAATTTACACCAACATCAAACTTTAGCGGGCTGTTATCTTTGATTCCATAATGATAAGCCACATTAAACTCAAGCCCTTTGTTGCTCATATCACCGATATTCACAAATGGCGAGCTTCCTAAACCAACTACACTTGATGGTAAAGGAAGGTTATAAAGCATATCAGATGTTTTTTTGTTGTACCAATCTACCGATCCATCTATTGCACCTCCCCACAAACTAAAATCAAGTCCAATGTTCAGCGCTTTCAACGATTCCCATTTTACATCAGCATTTTGATAAGCATTCTGCCATACACCGGTAGTTAATCCGTTCGCACCACCAACAGCATATGCAGAATTGATGATAGAACTTTGGAAACGGTTAATGTACTGATAAGGTGGAATCCGCTGATTTCCGGTCTGGCCATAACCTAAGCGGAGTTTTAAATCGCTCACCCATTTTATGCTTTTCATAAATTCTTCTTCCGATAATCTCCAGGCCACACTTCCTGCCGGATAATTACCGTATCTATTGTTCGGACCAAAGTTTGAAGAACCATCCCTTCTGAATGTCAGACTGGCCAGGTAACGGTCTTTATAAGAATAATCTACTTTTCCGAATACAGAAAACAATGAGCCAATGGAGCCAAAACTGGTATTGCTGATATTCGAAGAACCCGTACTCAGATAATAATAATCCTGGTTGCCCAGAATAAAGAAATCATTTCTGCCTGCATTTAGCTGACGTGATCTGGATCTGATGGCTTCTGTACCCACCAGAACATTTAAGCGGTGCAGCTCGTTAAAAACCTTACTGTAATTCAAAGTGTTGGTCCAGGTCCATTCGGTATTGTATCCCTGGTATTCGTTCAGGTTATTAGAGTTATTGCCTTCAGAGAATTCCAGGTTTGGATAACGCATAGATAGGCCGTTAAAGTTTTCATAACGCAAACCAAAATTGGTTCTTAATACCAGGCCTGGCAGGATATCGCCTTCAGCAAAAACATTTCCAAAGAAGAAGTTATTTTTGTTTTTATTGTCTTTTGCACGATAAAGAAAAGCGAGTGGATTTTCAGCATTTCCCAATTGGCTACCGCGGCTACCTGCAAAATTTCCGGCAATATCATACACAGGGATAATGGTAGGTATACGATAGGCCCAGCCCAAAGCACTACCCTGATCCTGATAACTTCCGGGCGTATTGGGATTAACACCAAAACCAAAGCCTTCAGAATAACTGTATTGTGCATTTTCGCCAAAACGAACGTGTTTGTTAAAAGCAGATATACTCGTATTTGATCTTAAATTATACCTTTTAAACCCGGTATATTTGATGGTTCCTTTCTGATCGAGATATCCACCTGAAAAAGCATAGGTCGCATTTTCCCCGCCACCTGTGGCGGCAATCTGGTAATTCTGTACCGGTGCCGATTCTGTAATCTCATCAAACCAGTTGGTACCTTCCTTATTTGCTCTTGTAATCTGATAGAATAAATTGGGATCGCGGCTGTAATTATATTTGGAAGGATCAGCATCAGCAGCAGTAATATCCTGACCTAATTTTGAACCTGCTACCAGGTAGTCCGGCAGTACAGGGATTGGTCCTGAACCATAATTTTTGCCAGCGGCAATTGCTTTACCAGCATTTTTATAGCCATCAAACACATACTGGGCATATTGCTGAGGATTCATCATTTCAGGAAAACTGCCTTTACGCGGAGCTTGCGTACCATAATAAGAATCGAGCGTAATCTTTGGTAATCCGGCTACTCCTTTCTTGGTCGTAATAATTACAACCCCATTATTGGCGCGTGATCCGTAAATTGAGGCTGAAGAAGCATCCTTTAATACCTGCATGCTTTCGATATCGTTTTGATTTAGCCAGGATAATTTGCCTTCAAACGGCACACCATCAATTACATATAGCGGTTCATTGTTATTGATGGTACTGATACCCCTGATGCGGATTTGCGGCGTGGACCCGGGTGCACCATCGTTGATGATCTGCACCCCTGTAGCCTTACCCTGCAAAGCTTCTACTGCACTAGCTGCAGGTTGGGCTTTCAGCAGTCCCATACTTACAACAGCAACAGCTCCCGTCAAATCCTTTTTCCTTTGAGCTGAATAACCGGTTACCACCACTTCGGTTAAATTATTGTTTTCGGCCTGTAAAACAACAGTAATATTGATTTGTGAGCCTACTGTTACTTCTTTAGCCCCATATCCGATAAAAGAAATCACTAATACATCACCAGTTTTTGCATTTAAAGAAAATGTTCCGTTTGCGTCTGTGGTGGTGCCACCAGTCCCATTCTTAATTTTGATTGTTGCACCAACAACAGGTAATTTGTCATCACTCGCAATAACTTTACCAGTGATTTTTGTTTGGGCCATTGCACCAAGTGCAAATAACATTCCCAAACACAAGAGAAGAAACCCCCTCCTGATACAGAATAAATTTTGTTTCATAGGTTTATATTGATTAGTTAATAATGCGTATTTATACTCTGATTCGATTTAGCTTGACAAACCGAACAGCACCGGTTTATTTCAATCAGTTTACGATGAAGTATTTATTAAGTTGATTTTGCCTGATTTGCCAATTTTAATAAAAAGGCAGGCATGGAAGAAGAATGGATTTCTCCGGTAAGTAAGTAGTTTTTTTCTCATAAGTAGTTGGTTAGATAATCTTTTTAGTTGTTTTTATTTACGGTTTACATAATGGTATTTTCCAAAGTAAATAACGCATTAGTGTAAAATATACACTTAAATAAAAATAAATATACATATAAAAATAATTATACTACAAATTATAAATCCATAAAATACTAATTAAAAGTAATATGATGTAATAGTATAACCAGATCCTATGTAGTATAATAATGATTGAGATCAGAAAATATATTCGTGTTACATTTTTTTTGTATCTTTGCAGCCGAAGCAGGAATAAGGGCTTGCCATTCTCAAATGGCATATTCTCTCCGCAAGTTAGTCCTTCAACAAATGATTGTTCTAGCTTCTTCAATAAATATTACATAGAAACATACATGTTATTCAAAGAATTAAACCTCATTGAGCCTATTTTAAAGGCCCTTGAGACCCAAGGTTATTCACAACCGACACCCATACAGGAGCAATCCATTCCAACCATATTAAAAGGCAAGGATTTATTAGGCTGCGCACAAACCGGTACCGGAAAAACTGCTGCCTTTGCCATTCCAATGCTGCAATTACTGCACGAAAAACACATCAATACCAAGGCCAACAAAAACATTAAAGCCTTGGTTTTAACGCCAACACGCGAACTTGCCATCCAAATTGAAGATAGTTTCAAAGCTTACGGAAGCAATTTAAATTTACGCCGTTTGGTAATTTTTGGTGGCGTAAACCAACACTCACAGGTAGAAGCCTTGAGAAAAGGTGTTGATATTTTAGTGGCAACACCAGGCCGTTTATTAGATTTAATGAACCAGGGTTTCATCAGTTTAAATACCATCGAACTTTTCGTACTAGATGAAGCCGACCGCATGTTGGATATGGGCTTTATTCATGATGTGAAAAAAGTAGTGGCTAAATTACCCGCTAAACGCCAGACTTTATTTTTCTCGGCAACTATGCCAGATGAAATCCAGAAATTGGCCAATACCATTTTATCTAGTCCGACAAAAGTAGAGGTTACCCCTATTTCTTCTACAGCAGAAACCATTGTTCAGTCTGTTTATTTTGTAGATAAACCAGATAAAAAGAAATTATTGATCCATCTACTTGAAGATAAAAATATCCAGACAGCCCTTGTTTTTACACGTACTAAACATGGTGCAGACCGTATTGTTAAGGATTTGGCCCACTCCGGGATCAAAGCTGCTGCTATTCATGGAAACAAATCGCAAAATGCCAGACAAAGGGCATTAACTGATTTTAAAGATAGAAAAATACGCGTTTTGGTTGCTACTGATATTGCTGCACGTGGTATCGATATTGATCAGTTATCACATGTGTTCAATTTCGAATTGCCAAACATTCCTGAATCTTATGTACACCGGATTGGCCGTACTGGCCGTGCTGGGGCAAATGGTATCGCCATTTCGTTTTGTGATGCTGAAGAAAACGAATACTTATTGGATATCCAGAAACTGATTAAAATTACACTTCCGGTTGTAGACGATCATCCTTATCCATTAACCTGGGAAAGTATGCTGGCTAAAAACCAGGTTAAACGTAAACCACAAGCCCAATCGAAAGGCGGCGGAGGTGCTAAAAAAAGCGGCGATGGTAATATGAGCGGCAAACCACGTAATGCCAGCAACAACAGGAGATTTGGTGGAAACAGGAAAAGAGGAGATAGATAGGGTTAAAGTAGAAGGTTGGAAGGCGGAAGGTCTGAAAACCCAATATTAAAATAACTTAATAAACCCAAGTTGTAAAGTACAGTTTGGGTTTGTTTTTTTTAACCCTTGACTGAAGTTGAAGGCGGTGATTAAGAAATTAAAAAGCGTCACGTCATTCCCAACTTGATTGGGAATCTTAATGTAATAAGCTTTAAGATTCCCGCCTGCGCGGGAATGACGATACTTAATTAAAAAACCCGTGTTACGAAACGTAACCCGGGTTTTATATTTCTGACTTAAGGCAAGCGCCAGGAAAACCTTCCGCCCTTAACCTTCCGCCTTCTACCGTTCTACACCACTACATTAATAATCTTTCCTTTAACGAAAATGATCTTTTTGGTTGGTTTTCCATCTAAGAATTTCAGGAATTGCTCATTAGCCAATAAAATACTTTCTACTTCCGGTTGCGCTAAAGTTAAGCTTAAATTCAGGTTCATCTTCATTTTACCGTTGATGGAAACCGGATAGGCAAACTCATCTTCTACCAGATACTCAGGCTTAAATGTTGGGAAAGCCGTATATGATAATGTTCCTGCTTCGTTACCCAATAATACCCAAAGTTCTTCACAGATATGTGGTGCATAAGGCGAAAGGATAATCACCATATCTTCCAAAATCTGACGGTTTTTACATTTCAAATCCGTTAATTCATTTACCGCAATCATAAAACTTGATACAGAAGTATTGAATGAGAAGCGCTCGATATCATCCTGTACCTTTTTAATGATTTTGTGTAATGATTTTAATTCTGCCTTAGTAGGCTCAACATCAGAGATGATGAACTCCCACGCATCGTTGTGGAATAACCTCCAGAATTTACGCAAGAACTTAAATACACCTTCAATACCATTGGTATTCCAGGGTTTGCTTTGCTCCAACGGACCCAGGAACATTTCATACATGCGCAAAGTATCAGCACCATAACGCTCAATCAAATCATCGGGATTAACCACATTGAACTTTGATTTCGACATTTTTTCTACTTCAACGCCGCAAATGTATTTTCCGCCTTCAAGAACAAATTCGGCATTGGCATACTCTTCTCTCCACGCTTTGAATTTCGTCAGGTCTAAAGTATCGTTTTCAACAATGTTCACATCAACGTGCAATGCAGAGGTTTTATATTCTTTTCTTAAACCGGCAGATACATAAGTATTGGTAGGTTTTCCGTTTTCGTCATTAACGCGGTAAACAAAATTACTTCTACCTTGAATCATCCCCTGGTTAATCAGTTTTTTGAAAGGCTCTTCTTCTTTGGTATACCCCAAATCTTTCAGAAATTTATTCCAGAAACGGCTGTACAATAAGTGACCGGTTGCATGTTCAGAACCACCTATATACAAATCGACATCTTTCCAGTATTCAACAGCTTCTTTTGAAGCAAAATTGTTGTCGTTATTGGCATCCATATAACGGTACCAGTACCAGCTGCTTCCTGCCCAACCCGGCATGGTGCTTAGTTCATAATGTCCGCCATCTTTAGGCAACCAGTTTTCGGCCCTTGCCAAAGGTGGTTCACCTGTTTCTGTCGGTAAATATTTATCAATTTCAGGAAGCAACAATGGCAATTCTTCTTCATTTACCAAATAAGGCAATCCATCTTTAAAATAAACCGGAATGGGCTCACCCCAGTAACGCTGGCGACCGAAAATCGCATCACGTTGACGGAAGTTTACCTTTGCCTTGCCTGCACCCCGTTCTTCTAACCAATTATTTAAAAAGGCAACCGCCTCCTTGTATTCCATTCCGTTAATAAAACCAGAGTTGATGTATTTTCCTTCTTTGGTCGGATCTGCCTGCACATCAATATCTTTTTGTCCATCTAAAATCTGTACAATCGGCAAATTAAAGTGTTTAGCAAATAACCAGTCGCGTTGATCACCACTTGGCACACCCATCACTGCACCTGTTCCGTAACCTGCCAATACGTAATCAGCTATCCACAACTGCACGCGCTCACCACTTACCGGATTAATTACATACGTTCCAGTAAAAGCGCCAGATACCGTTTTAGTATCCGCCATGCGGTCTAATTCCGATTTCTTTTTTGTTAAAGCGATATAATTTGCAATGTCCTCTTTTTGCTCAGGAGTGGTCAATTCTGCAACCCATTCATGTTCCGGAGCCAATACCAGGTACGAAACACCAAAAATGGTATCAACACGGGTGGTGAAAACTTCTATATATTTTTCAGTTTTCAGTTTTGAGTTTTCAGTTTCTTCCACTGCCAACTGCGAATTGTCAACTGCAAACTTTACCGATGCCCCAACACTTTTGCCTATCCAGTTGCGTTGCATTTCTTTAATCGGTTCAGGCCAATCGATGGTATCCAAACCTTGCAAAAGGCGATCAGCATAGGCGGTAATGCGCATGCTCCACTGCATCATTTTCTTTTGCTCAACCGGGAAACCGCCACGCTCAGAAAAACCGTCTTTCACTTCATCATTCGCCAAAACCGTTCCTAATGCCGGACACCAGTTTACAGTACTCTCGCGAAGGTAAGTTAGACGGTATTTTAGTAATTCGATCTGTCTTTCTTGTTCGGTAAAGGTTGCCCAATCACTTGGCAAAAATACCCTGGTATCTTCATCGCACACCGCTTTCACATCAGCTGTACCAGATGCGTTGAATTTTTCAATCAAGGTGGTAATATCTTCGGCCCTATCGTTTTCGATATTGTACCAGGAGTTGAACAGCTGCATAAAGATCCATTGTGTCCACTTATAATACGATGGCTCGCTGGTACGTACTTCCCTGCTCCAATCGAAAGAAAAACCAATCTGGTCTAACTGCCTGCGGTAAGTTGCAATATTAGCCTCGGTGGTAATGGCCGGATGTTGCCCGGTTTGTATGGCGTATTGCTCTGCTGGTAACCCGAACGAATCGTATCCCATGGGGTGCAACACATTAAAACCTTTAAGGCGTTTATATCTTGAAAAAATATCTGATGCAATGTAACCCAGCGGGTGACCAACGTGTAAGCCTGCTCCTGATGGATAAGGAAACATATCTAATACATAGTATTTTGGCTTCTCAGAATTGCTTTCGGCTTTAAACGTTTGATGATCTGCCCAAAATTTCTGCCACTTTTGTTCTATTTCTTTGAATTGGTAATCCATTGCAAGTTTTATATTTTTTAAAGGGGCGAAAATACGGAAATTAAGGGGCTTTAAAAAGTAGATTCAGGATAATATTTTGCCTACAGAAATGCAGAATCAGAGGAGCTTAAGGGAAAAACCTCGGCACCTTTGTGCAGGCGGATGTTACCATCTGACTTGCTATAAAAATGACTCTATTATATGCGACTCAGTGTCAGTTGAGAAGAACCGACACCACAGCCAACTATCAACCACAAAAAAATGCGCCATTGATCTAAAACCAATGGCGCAGCAAATAATCGGGAATTAAGATCTTATCTTGATAAAGAATATACTTTAGTTACGTTTGTTTTATCAATTTTAGCTGTAAACTCTAATTTGTTTGCTGTAATACTATTTATCTTACAATAATTCAACCCATCGTTAATATCCATGCTAAACTGATCAGAATATATGATCACATAAGTTCCGATGGTTCTGTTTCCTGATAAACTCAACTCTACCTGATCATCATCATTTGGCTTAAAGTCAATATAATCACTTGTGGTACCATAGTTTACTGTGCCGTTTATCTTTTTTGGATCTTTTAATGTTTCTTCGGCGGTGTAGCCAGAAGTTACAATTTTATTTAATGTCCATTTACCTAACATTTGTGCTTTTAAAGAAGTACTATCTTTTTTGCATGATATAAAAGTTGAAGCGATAAGTAAGAATAGGCTCAGAATGGTAAGTTGTCTTTTCATAATTAAATTTAGTTTTAGGATATCCATAATTAACGCGGTTTTATCAAATTTCGTACCGCCTTTAGAAAAAGAATCAGATTTTCGGGAAAATTTAACCTTCAAACTAAAAGCCAATCGCATACGTTAGTATTCATTTAGCAATCATTAATTGGTGTTTATCAGGTATAATTTATATTTTCGCAGAAACAAAAATGAAATACATGGAAGAATTCGAAGTAAGTGATGCATCTAAGAAAACCAAAACCGTTTATATCTCTACTATCATCAGTATTGCATTGGTTTTATTAATGCTGGGGTTACTTGGTTTAGTACTTGTACATGCCAAAAACCTATCTAACTACGTTAAAGAAAACATTGTTTTAAACATTATTGTTGATGAAGGTGCAAAAGAAGCCGATGTTCTGGCTTTCCAAAAAGAGCTAAATGCCAACCCGGCGGTAAAGCAGACCCAATATGTAAATAAGGAACTTGCAGCCAGAAATTTGACCCAGGATTTAGGTGAGGATTTTGTTAATTTCTTAGGTTACAACCCACTAACTTCTACCTTCGATGTATATTTAAAAGCAGAATATGCAAACAATAAAAGCATAGATGCCTTAAAAACAAGTATTTCTAAAAATCCTGTAGTTAAAGAAGTGGTTTACCAAAGTTCTTTAATTGATATGGTAAACAAAAACATCAACACCATTGGTTTAATTATCTTAGCCTTTGCAGCACTATTGCTAATTATTTCTATTGCACTGATTAACAACACCATAAGGTTAGCCATTTACTCACAGCGCTTTTTAATTAAAAGTATGCAGCTGGTTGGTGCAACGAAAAATTTTATCCGACGTCCTTTCTTACTGTACGCTGCTTTGCATGGCTTAATTGCCGCGTTTATAGCCATTATTATTTTATTGGCCACATTAATTTATGCCCGCAAAGAGGTGCCTGAAATTATTATTTTAAATAACTATCAGGAATTTGGTTTTGTATTTATAGGCCTTTTAATTGTTGGTATTTTTATAACAGGCATTAGTACATGGTTTGCAGTAAGCAGATATTTACGTTTAAAATCTTATCATCTTTATAGATAATGGCAGAAAAAAAAACAGGTCCGGTTGTAAAGGACGTTAAAAGCGAATTGGTTTTCACCAAAAAAAACTATCAGTTATTGTTAATCAGCATTGCAATTGTAGCAGTTGGTTTTATCCTGATGATGGGCACCACTGGTAATATTTATGATTTCAGAAGAACTTTATTGGCGCCATTGGTGGTATTGGCAGGTTTTGCTTTTGGTATTTATGCCATTTTAAAAAAATAAATTTATTCTATCGGGGCTAATATCAAAACGCTTAATTAATTGATTGAGCGTTTTCTTTATTTCCTTTCTTTCCTAAAAATATGAACGCTTTTGAAGCCATTGTCCTCGCAATTGTTGAAGGATTAACTGAATTTTTACCTGTATCAAGCACTGGCCACATGATCATTGCATCATCGCTTATGGGCATTGCATCAGAACCATTTGTAAAACTTTTCACTATTGTAATTCAACTGGGCGCAATACTTTCGGTCGTTGTACTGTATTTTAAAAGATTCTTTAAATCCATCAACTTCTATATTAAATTGCTCGTGGCCTTTATTCCCGCAGCGGTATTTGGCTTATTATTGAGTAAAAAAATCGACGAGTTATTAGAAAGCCCTATGGCCGTTGGAATTTCGTTATTGGTTGGCGGTATTATCTTATTATTTGTAGACAAATGGTTTAATAAACCAACCATTGATGAAGAAGTGAAAATAACCTATTTAACAGCGCTGAAAATAGGTTTCTTCCAGTGTATTGCCATGTTGCCAGGTGTATCGCGTTCCGGAGCAACCATTGTGGGCGGTATGAGTCAGAAATTAAGCAGAAAAGCAGCGGCAGAATTTTCATTTTTCCTGGCAGTGCCAACTATGTTTGCTGCAACGGCAAAAAAACTCTACGATTTTTACAAAGAAGGGCACACCATTACCCACGATCAAACTAATATGTTAATTATTGGAAATGTTGTTGCATTTATTGTTGCGCTTTTGGCGATAAAAAGTTTTATCGGGTACCTGAATAAACATGGTTTCAAAGTTTTTGGATGGTATAGAATTGCCGCAGGCTTAATCATTATCATCCTCTTGCTAAGCGGACACAATTTACAGATCATATAACCTGGAAAAAAGTTTAACCACAGCTCTACAGCCAAAATCGGAAGACGACGATCTGTGAACATCCTTTTTATCTGTGGTTAAAAAAATGAAGTAAACCACATCGAATCCGTATCTTTGCGCAAAAAAGATTTGTGAGTACCGAAAATTCAAAATTCAAAGATTTCAACTTTGCTGAAGGCGAATTGCTTTTAATCAACAAACCATACAAATGGACTTCATTTGACGTGGTTGGCAAAATTCGTAATTCTTTAAAACCGCTAAAACTAAAAGTAGGCCATGCGGGCACTTTAGACCCTCTTGCTACTGGTCTGTTGATTATTTGTACAGGCAAACTGACTAAACAGATTGATACTTTCCAGGCTGAGGAGAAAGAATATACCGGCACCATGATTTTAGGAGCTACTACCCCATCATTCGATATGGAGACCGAGGTTGATGAAACATTCGATATCAATAACATTACCGAAGAAGAAATTTATGCGGCCTGCAAACCATTTATTGGCGATATAGAACAATATCCGCCTGCACATTCAGCAGTGAAGGTAAATGGCGAACGTTTATATGTAAAAGCAAGATTAGGTGAAGAGGTTGAATTACGTAAACGTTTTGTAAGCGTTCCGGAATTTGAAATTACACGGATCGAACTGCCAGAAATCGATTTCCGGATTGTTTGTAGCAAAGGCACTTACATCCGTTCATTAATATCCGATTTTGGTAAAACGCTAAACAACGGTGCTCATCTTTCTAAACTTACCCGCACCCGAAGCGGAAGCTTTTTGCTTAAAGATGCATTTGAGGTATTAGAACTTGTTAATTATATTCGTAGCAAGAAAGAAGAAGCTAAAACTGAAGCACAAGTATGAACCATATTAAAAACAGGCACACCAGGTTTATAAAAGAAATCCTTTTAATTATTGCAGGTGTAACCTCGGCATGTTTTGGCTTAAAAAGCTTTTTAATGCCAAGCCATTTCATTGATGGTGGTGTTACCGGTATTTCCCTCTTGGTAAGCACCTTAACAGGATGGAATTTATCGTACCTTATTGCCATCATCAATATTCCATTTGTGATTTTAGGTTACAGGCAAATTGGTAAGGGTTTTGCCTTTAAAACTGCTATTGCCATTGCTGCACTCTCACTGGCGTTAATCATCCTTCCGTTTCAGCCCATTACGCACGATAAGTTGCTGATTGCATTTTTTGGCGGTTTGTTTTTAGGTGGCGGAATAGGGTTGGCCATGCGCGGTGGCTGTGTAATTGATGGCACAGAGGTGTTAGCGCTTTACATCAGTAAAAACAGCATTTTAACCGTCGGCAATATCATCCTGATTTTAAATATCATTATTTTTGCTTTCGCAGCTTATTTCTTAAACATCGAAACGGCGCTTTATGCCATTCTAACCTATTTATCGGCATCGAGCACTATCGATTTCATTGTAAATGGGCTGGAACAGTATACGGGCGTAACGGTAATTTCAGACCATCAGGAAGACATCAAAGCGTTCATCATTAACGAAATGAAACGTGGTGTAACCATTTATAAAGGCGAAGGAGGCTACGGAGAAAAAAACGATATCGATATTATTTTTACCGTTGTGACCAAACTAGAGATGAGCAAATTACAAACAGCCATCAGGCAGATTGATCCGGATGCCTTTGTAATCCAACAACAAATTGCCGATTTAAAAGGCGGGGTGGTTAAACGCCATGCTTTACATTAATAACAGAAATTTGGGCATACCCCTAAGCTATGCAAAGGGTCGGGATGGAAGCCATATCCCTCATGCAAAACCCAGATCAATAAAATAGATTTTACCATTGAAGATATACAATAACCTTTCGGATTTTAAAAAATTAGATAATGCCATTGTTACCATTGGCACTTTTGATGGTGTGCATTTCGGACATCAAAAAATCATCAAACAACTGGTGCAAAAGGCAAAGACAGATCACGGAGAAAGTGTTATACTAACATTTTTCCCGCATCCGAGAATGATTATCGATCCTGAAAACCAGGATCTGAAAATGATTAACACGATTAATGAAAAAGCAGAAATTTTAAAGGGTTTAGGCGTAGATCATCTGATTATTACCCCTTTTACCCGCGATTTCTCCAATCAGCTACCGGAAGATTATATTAAAAATACCTTGGTTGATAATATAGGCACCAGGCACATCATTATCGGATACGATCACCGTTTTGGTAAAGACCGCTCCGGCAATTTAAGCATCTTAAAGGCTGCCGGCACACATTTCGGTTTTACCGTTGAAGAAATTATGGAACAGGATATTCATGATGTGGCGGTAAGTTCAACCAAGATCCGACAGGCACTTTTAGCCGGTGATGTTGGGCTGGCTAACGATTACCTCGGCTACCCTTTCTCTATTTTTGGAAAGGTAATTAAAGGCGATAAAATAGGCAGAACGATTGGTTTCCCAACGGCCAATATCTTTGTAGAAGAAATTTACAAACTGATTCCAGGCGATGGCATTTATGCCGTAACAGTTGAAATGAGTTCGGAGTTTAGAGTGGAGATTGGTTCAGCGCTAGGCGTTGAGGGCTTAGCGGTGGATCAACGCCAAACGCTAAACGCCAAACACCAAACTTATCAAGGTATGGCTTATATCGGGCAGCGACCAACCATTAATGGGATGACACGAAATATTGAGGTTAATATTTTTGATTTTAACCAGGAAATTTATGGACAGGACATCAAGATGAATTTCTTGAAATTCTTACGTCACGATGTAAAATTTACCGGATTAGAAGCGCTGACCGTTCAATTGCAAAAAGATAAAGAAGCGACGCTCGATTATTTTAACAGGTAAATATTTTAGCTTATCCAACACGATCGTCATCTCAACTGAAATGCAATGGAATGGAGAGATCTATCTAAACAGATTTAGCTTCGCTGAGCACTTCGTGGTTCTCGATTTCGTTGCACTCCGCTTGAAATGACGGTAAATAGAGACTAGAATGATTTTATAAACTCAATTTAATAATCTAAGTAAAAAGGGTATTTAAGTCTGTTTAAATCAGATTTCCCTTTCAAAAAAGCCTTATTTTCGTTATATTAGCGGCAATGAGGCTTTTTTACATCATTTTCTTTCTATCTATCTCCATTAATTTTGCGGTCTTCGCATCGCAAAAACAAAGAAATGATGCCGCATTAAAAAACACTAAAATCAGTTTCTTTTCGTGTAAAAAAAACATCAACCAAAATCTTGGGTTCAATCAGGATAATGAAAGCCTGCAAAAAGATTTTATTAATAGTTCTGTTGTAAAAATATCTTCCAGTGCTTTTGTTCTGATCACTTTTTGGCTATTCCTTTTTTTCAAGAACAAAACCATCAATACAAAAGTTGTAATAAAAAGATTAAAGTATAATTATTGGTGCCTGTTTAAGATGCTCTATCCAAAACATGTTTTTTGGTAAGTAATTTCATTTTTAACCACTTCAATGTGGGTTTTCAATAAAATGCCAGGCACCAATTATGCCTGGAAATAAATTATTTAAACACCATTACCTTTTATATAGATGCATTTACCCGATTTAATAGCGGACTTAGGATTAATTCTCGCCGCAGCAGGAATAACCACACTCATCTTTAAAAAAATAAAACAGCCCTTGGTTTTGGGCTACATATTGGCTGGCCTTTTGGTTGGCTCACATTTAGATTTTTTCCCCTCAGTTACCGACACCAAGAGTATTAATATTTGGGGCGAAATTGGTGTAATTTTCCTGCTATTCAGCCTTGGTTTAGAATTCAGTTTCAAAAAACTGGTGAAAGTTGGCGGATCCGCTTCCATCACCGCAATTGTAAAAGTCCTTTTTATCATTCTGGCAGGTTACTTAGTTGGTAAAGCAATGGGCTGGAAAGATATGGACAGTTTGTTTTTAGGTGGAATCTTATCCATATCCTCAACCATGATTACCATAAAAGCCTTCGAAGAACTAGGCTTGAAACATAAAAAGTTTGCCGGTCTGGTTTTCGGAGTTTTAATTGTTGAAGATCTGGTGGCGATCTTATTATTGGTGCTATTTTCTACATTAGCGGTAAGTCAGCAATCAGCAGGTACAGAAATGCTGTATTCTATCTTAAAACTAGCATTCTTTTTGGTGCTTTGGTTTTTGGGCGGAATATTCTTGATCCCTTCATTTCTTAAAGCAACCAAAAAATTAATGAATGATGAAACCATGCTGGTGGTATCGTTAGGTTTGTGTTTGGTGATGGTATTATTAGCAGATAAAGTTGGTTTCTCTCCTGCGCTGGGTGCATTTATTATGGGTTCTATTTTAGCCGAAACTACACAGGCCGAAAGAATAGAACACTTAACAAAATCTGTTAAAGACTTATTTGCCGCGGTCTTCTTTGTTTCGGTTGGTATGCTGATTGATCCTGCTATGCTTGTTAAATACGCCGTTCCTATTTTAGTCGCTTCGGTGGTTATCATCTTCGGAAAAATCATTTTTACCATTTTAGGTGCATTATTGTCTGGGCAGCCACTAAAAACTTCGGTACAATCGGGCATGAGTTTGGCACAAATTGGTGAGTTTTCATTTATCATTGCCTCATTAGGCCTAACCCTTAAAGTAACCAGCGATTTTCTCTATCCTATTGCCGTGGCAGCAGCAGCTATCACAACTTTTACCACACCTTATCTCATTAAACTATCAGAACCTTTTTATCAATACTTAAACCGTGTTTTACCCAAAAAATGGTTAGACGGGATCGAAAGGTACAGTTCGAGTACTGAAGGGATTACCACTTTAAGCGATTGGAAAGTGTTATTAAGGTCTTATATTTTTAATACAATAATCCACTCGGTCATCATTATAGCAATCATATTTCTGGCTTACCGATACCTTCAGCCTTTTATTGTAAGCAATCTTTCAAATAATTTAACTTCTATTATCATCAGTGTAGTGGTTTCGTTCATTTTAATGTCGCCATTTTTATGGGCATTATCTATCCGAAGGATTCAACGAACAGCCTATTCTCACCTTTGGCTGAATAAAAAATATACCCGTGGCCCCTTAATTGCCATTGAATTTTTCAGAATAGCCTTAGGGATCTTCTTTGTAGGGTTTTTAATGTATGAATTTTTTGATACCTGGATTGCTGCCGTAATTGCCTTAGGATTAATCATTTTAGGCATGGTTATCTTCTCCAGGAAACTGCAGTCTTTTTACGATAAACTGGAAAGACGTTTCATGTTGAATCTGAATGCCCGTGAGCATCAAAAACCTGATATTCTACCTTGGGATACCCATTTAACAGAACTTACTGTTTCACCAGAATCAGAGGTGGTCGGAAAAACGCTTACCGAATTAATGATCAGGGAAAAATATGGAGTAAATATTGCCTTAATTGAGAGGGGAAGAAACAATATCCCAACACCGGGCAGAGATGAGCGGCTTTATCCTAACGATAAACTATTGTTGATTGGTGCTGATGATCAATTGGCCGCTGTTAAGGCACTTTTAGAAGTTGATGCTCCGGAAACAGCAGAAGAAAATAATTTTCCGAATAAAGAAATGACCTTGCAAAAAGTTGTGGTTCATACCGAATCGCCCGTTTATGGCCAGAGCATCAGAAATGCCGGTATCCGCGAAAAAGCACAGGCTTTAATTGTTGGTATTGAACGTGGTGCGGATAGAATATTGAATCCTTCATCCGACTTTGTGTTCGACAATGGCGATGTAATTTGGATTGTTGGGAACAATAAGAAGATCAAGGAGGTTATATAGATTAGTCAGGAGTCATTAGTCCGAAGCCGGGAGTCTATTGACTGAGGACTTTTGACTAAGGACTAAAAAGCATATCTTCGTGTATAACCTAACCTATGAAAGTTGACAGAGAAAAGAGTGAGTTTCTAGATGACATGATTGAGCAATGGCAAAGCGATGGCTTAATTAATGATGAAACAGGCGATAAACTCCGTAAAAGTTATGAAGCCAAAAATTTTGATTGGCTCCGTTTAGCACAATATGCTTTTTGGGTAGCCTTAGCTTGTGGTTTTATTGCTCTTGGATCACTCCTTATTGATAATTCGATTTTAAACTATTTAAAAAAGGTTTACAATACGCCAAATATCGTTATCGCTATTGTTTCTGGTGGATTGGCGGGATGGCTTTATATCCTGGGGTTTAGGCGGAAGAAGAAGCTGGCGCATTTAAAGTTTAGCAATGAGGCCATTGTGTTTTCTGCCATTTTACTCACGGCAAATGCCATTGCTTATTTCGGAAAGGTACTGGATAATGGATCTGGTAATTTCTCTATCCTGATTTTAATATCTGTTTTCATTTATGGTGCTTTAGGTTATATCTTCAATTCACGTTTAATCTGGATTTTTGCCTTGCTATCTTTAGGTGCCTGGTTTGGCACAGAAACAGGTTATTTAAGCCGATGGAATTATTATTTCCTTGGCATGAATTACCCTTTACGTTTCGTGGTTTTCGGAGCAGCATTAACCGCAGCATCTTTTATTATGAAAGCTTTTCCTAAAACGCAAAATTTCTTTCAGGTCACCTATATCGCAGGGATGGTTTACTTGTTTGTATCACTTTGGGCTTTATCGGTGTTCGGCAATTTCGCCAGCTTAGAAGAATGGTATACCGTGAGGCAGTTAAGTTTATTTTATTGGGCATTAATTTCCGCAGTAATCTGTGTTGCAAGTACTTTACTCGGCTTAAAATACCACGATGATATTGCAAGGGAATTCGGTATTACCTTTCTCTTCATCAACCTTTACACACGCTATTTCGAGTATTTCTGGGACAGTTGGCATAAAGCCTTATTCTTCTCTGTGCTAGCAGCTTCTTTTTGGTTGATTGGCAGAAAAGCAGAGAAAATATGGAATGTGGAGTTTTTGAAATAGCATCCTGAGATTAATTAAAATACACTAATCGTCATCTTGACCGTAGTGGAGAGATCTACGAATTGAAAAAGTCAGACACTGTCTGACGAATTTGAAAATCTTAAAATTCAGATCAGTTTCGAAAATTTAAAATGAATTAATTCAAATGAAAATATACCAGCAAGCATTAGCCCTCAGAGAAAGAAGAAGAGGTTTCCATATCATTACCGATGAGGTTGAGGATGCCTTGCCCCAAATTGACGAGATTAACATTGGAATTTGCCAGGTTTTTATACAGCATACCTCGGCTTCACTAACGATTAACGAGAATGCAGATCCTACAGTAAGGGTAGATTTTGAAATGTTCTTTAATAAAACGGTAAAGGAAAACGATCCCGATTATGAGCACGACTATGAGGGATCGGACGATATGCCTGCACATTTAAAATCTGCACTTTTAGGGAGTGCTGTAACTATCCCAATCAGAAATGGCAGATTAGCGCTGGGTACCTGGCAGGGCATTTACCTTTGCGAACATCGCAATCATGGCGGACAACGAAGGTTAATTATTACTGCCTGGGGAACATAAATTTATGCTTTTTTCACTTCTTCTTTAATTTCAGGGTGATTATCCTGTATAGATTTACCTTCGGTTTCTATCTCAATTTCTTTGGTTGTTACCGCATAATGTGAAGGATAAATCTCCGATCCAAAGGCAACAGCATAAGCTTTAGTAAATTCGGCACCAAAATACAAAATGATAGAAGAATAGTAAGTCCATAAAAGCACAACCACTAATGAACCTGTTGCACCATAAGTGCCACCCACATTGCTTTGCCCAATATAAATGGAGATGGCAAATTTACCGATCATAAATAATATAGCAGTAACTATTGCACCTGCCATTACATCACGCCATTTGATAATTGCATCAGGCAATACCTTAAATATTACACCAAATATCAATGATATAACAGCCAGGGTTATAATTTGGTTGAAGATGTAAAATACAACAACAGATACTTCGGCAAACCTAGCCTGCAGGCGGCCGCTAAAAGCATCCAATACCGAAGTAACGGCCAATGAAACCAATAGCACGAAACCCAGGCTAATAATTACCGAAAAAGACAAAAAACGATTCTGCAACATTTTCACCCATCCTCTTTTAGGTTTGGGCTTTACCCCCCAAATGGTGTTGATAGAATCCTGAATATCGCCAAAAACGGTAGTTGCACCAATTAACAGGGTGATGATACCAATGATTAAAGCAATAGTGCTTTTTCCATCCAAATAGGCATTTTTGATCAACTGTTGTAAGGAAACGGCCGATTCTCTGCCTAAAAATCCTTCAAGTTGGGCATAAACCTGTCCTTCGGCTATTTCTCTTCCTAAAAATATGCCGCACAAAGAGATAATTACCACAAGTAATGGCGCCATAGAAAACACAGTATAATAGGCTAATGAGCCACTAAGTTTCGTTACTTTATGATTGTTAAACCCAGTAAACGATGCTTTCAAAATGCCCCATATTCCTTTTAAAGTGATTTTCCGCTTTTCCATAAACAAACTATTTTAGTTGAGATACTCTAAACTTAAACCACTTCTTTTTTGAATTGTTTGTGAATTATAAACAAAGTAGGAATGAAAAGAAATTAAATGCACAAAAAAAGCTCCTGACTTTAATCAGAGCTTTATTCTTTTTTATTAGCTGATTTAGACTATTTGGCCTTAATCCATAATGCGAGATCGTTAACCAAAGTTTCTGATACGCTTACAGCAGCCTGATATTGAGCCATAGTACCCTTTTCGGTTTGGGAACTCAACAGGTGGTTTAAATCCGGATAAAATTTAAGCACCACATTTTTCTTTTTGCCCAAAGCATCATTCCATAAATCAAAATCTACTTTACCTACCTGAAAGTCATTACCACCTTGCAATACGTAGATTTTAGGCTTAGAAAGGCTTTTAGCTACAGCAACCTGGTTGTAGCTATTTAAATCTGCCCAATATTTTGCTGGCAATCCTAAAATTACAGAATCAGGCTTTATGGTTGTTCCCAACTGTGAAATTCTGCTTTTATCAATTTCCACAGCAGCATCTGCCAATTGTTTCTTAAAAGCAGCGGTTGTATCATTAGCCTGATCGAACATATACTTATTCTGATCAACAATAATATCCGTTAATTTTCTTGCAGGTGTTGCCGCCAAAATAATCCCCGCCAAATCAGGTGTTATGGCTGCTATTTTAGGGGCCAACATTCCACCTAAACTATGACCGAATACATAAACAGCTTTTGGATTGGCTCCAACAACTGCTTTTGCAAGAGTTATAGCCGCAGCTGCATCATCCAGCACCTCTTCTTTTACAGTGAAAGCTTTATTAAATTCGTTAGGATAGATTAAAGTTCGTTTTACGTATCGAACTGAAGCAATTCCCTTAGAAGCTAAACCGCCAGCAAGATCTTTAAAAGGCTTATTCGCACCAATAGTTTCATCCATATCAGCAGGTCCGGAGCCATGCACAAAAACCACGATAGGGAAATTTTTGACATTTTTTGGCGTGGTAATAATGGCCGCCAATTGTTTTCCTGCCGGACCAATATATACTGACTTTTCCTGGTATAAACCTGTATCTACATAAGTTGGTTTTAAATAAGAGGAAGTTTTTCTGGAGGGTGCCAGAAAGATTCCGACAATTTTCTGTTGTTTATTAAAACCTAAAATAAAGTTCTGATCTCCGTTAGCAAATTTACCTTCAACCGTTACAGCAAAAAACTCGCCCTGGGCTTTACTTTGAACGGCATCCAATGATTCTGCCTTTCCATATTTGGTTCCAATGTCACCCCAAAGTTTCTGTAAGTTGTCTTCCGTCAGTTTCGTTTTTAAAGTATCGTCAAAGAAAGCGTGGGCATCTTTAAATTTCTCTTCCTGTAACAGTTTAAAAAAGTCGTTTGCGCCATTGAAAAGCTGGATCACATTTTGAGAAAATGCTGAAGTGGCAAATAATAAAGCGATTATGAATAAAAGGCTCTTTTTCATTCGTATAATATTGTTTTTAGAGTAATTAAACCATTATGATTCCACATTAAATCTGGAATCATGATCGTTTTTGTTTTGTTTGGTTGTTTGCAATACCCAAAGTTAACAATATTTGGTTCTGAAAAGCCTTTAATTAAACTAACCATTTAGTTTTAACTATTTTTAACATTTACTCTAAGTTTTTTCCATAGAATATAAGGAATAAACATCATTATCAAAGCAACAAGTGGTGGGATCAGCAATGATATTCCATCGCCAACAAATGCTCTTGAAGCAAAAGCGCCAATAAAATTGATGGCAAAACCTGCATAAGCCCATTCTTTAATGGCTGTATATTTATTCTGTAAAATTGATACTGCCCCAAGCAATTTTGAAATGCCTACAATAATGAGCATATACATCGGATATCCGAGGTGTTTAAGTACTTCTTTACCTGCTCCCTGCTGTGTTACTCCACCAAAGCCATCCATAATCATCATTAAAGCGAAAATAATGGTGGCAATCCAATACCACGTTTTTAGCTTCTTCATATTTATCTGTTTTTATCGTAATTTATTAACCAGTTATTCCCAAAACGGTCTGTTAAATCACCGAAAAGTGCGCCCCAAAAGGTTTCCTGTAAAGGGTGCGAGACTCTGCCACCGACTGAAAGTTTATGGTAAAAAGCTTTTGCCTCTTCTTCGGAATTGCAGTTGAGCATCATTGACACGGAGTTTCCTTTTACAAGTCCCCTTTCTTCAACCATATCAGTACCCATAATTACCATTTCATCTTTAGCTAAAACGGCATGCACCACACGCTTTCGTATGATATTAGGCATTTTTTCTGCAAAAGCCGATTCTCCAATAGTTTCGAGTGTTAGTTCTCCACCCAGGCAATCCTGGTAAAAAGTCATTGCTTCCTGGCAATTACCATTAAAGGTGATATATGAATTTATGCTAGCCATTTGTTCCTATTTATTTGATGCCATTAAGCAATCAGTTCTCCTTCATACATCTCGGCATCAGCCCTTAACCATACAAACATAAAGGGTGGTCACAGTAAGCGGAACACGTAGAAACGACAATTGCGGGGGTTGTTTACGACAATCAGCCTTATTATATTTGAGATATGAAACATGTATCTATCTTAATTCCAGAGACTGCGGTAATCGAAGCCATTGCAGATCCACGTTATTTATTTACCGCTGTTAACGAATTTTTACAGGCATCGGGTAAATTGCCGCTTTTTAAAGTGGAGCTGGTAGCCATGACAAAAGAGGTAAAGCTGAATAATAGTCTTTTTTCGGTACATGCCGATAAATTATTGCATGAAGTGGAACATACCGATCTCATTTTTGTTCCGGCAATAAGTGGTAATGTAGGATATGCTATGGAGGCAAATCAGGATTTGTTGCCCTGGATTATAAAACAGCATGCAAAAGGTGCAGAAGTGGCCTCCCTCTGTATGGGTGCATTTTTACTCGCTGCAACGGGTTTATTAGATGGAAGAAAATGTTCTACGCATTGGCTGTTTGCCAACCAATTTAGAGAAATGTTCCCCAAAGTAGAACTGGTAGATGGCAGTATTATTACCGATGCCCAGGGTTTATATTCGAGCGGTGGTGCAAATTCGTACTGGAACCTACTTTTATACCTGGTAGAGAAACATACGGATCGGGATACCGCCATTTTAGCCGCTAAATATTTCGCTATTGATATCGATCGTGAAAGTCAGCTGGCTTTTATGATGTTCCAGGGACAAAAAGGACATGAGGATGCAAAAATTAAAAAGGCCCAGGAATTTATTGATGGAAATTACCAGGAACGGATTACAGTAGACCAACTGGCTGATATGCTGGCGTTGGGCAGAAGGAGTTTCGAGCGGAGATTTAAAAGTGCGACTAAAAATACGGTGATTGAGTACATTCAAAGGGTTAAAATTGAGGCTGCAAAGCGAAGTTTCGAATCGAGCAGAAAAAATATAACCGAGGTAATGTTTGATGTAGGTTATACCGATACCAAATCATTCAGAGATGTTTTTAAAAAAATAACGGGTTTAACGCCTATTGAATACCGCAATAAATATCATAAATCGGTGCCTGTTTTACAGGTTTGACCGCATTTCTTAAAAAAAACCAAAAAAAAATAAAGCTACACACAATATATTCTATTTACAGCGTTTATGTATGTGAGAGCGTTAATTTAGATGACGGGGATACTGCCTAAGGGTGGAATCCCCGTTTCTTTTTAGCTAAGCGCAGAGCGCATGGGGCACCAATTAAACGCATTCAGAGCTCCATGCCCAATACCCTCTGCTATTAAGCATAAAAAAGGGACATTGTTAAAAAATGTCCCTTTTTAAGATATATGATAGAGTTAAGAATTTTAGCTTTCTTGATCAGTAAAATCAACTGGTTTCTTCTCAAAATACTGATCGAAGTTTTGAACTTTTTTAGGTTTTAAGATTACATATAAACCTAAACCGATCAATACCATTGGTATACTAATCCTAAACAGATCAAAATCAAATATGTTTATCGCTTTAAAAGTAAATAAGCCTCCAATAATAGTTAATGCTAACCAACCGCTTCCTTTAAAGTCTTTACGGTAACCCATCCACAAACCAATACCCAACATAATGGTGTGCCATCTCAAGATCCAATGTGGAACATCTATGCCCGAGTTTCTTAATAAGAATACCGAACCGATGGCAATGATTAAAATGCCTAGTCCAACTTGTTTATCTGCGTGATTTTTTTTGATTAAATTTTCCATGACCGTTTTGTTTTATGAATCAAATGTATCACGAATAGCAATGCTGGAGAATGGTTTTTCCCCTAATTATGATGTTTTATCGGTGAGTGAAATAAAACTATCGGTAAAAATTTTTGGAGGAATTTGAGAGAAGGGAATCTATCGGTGAAATTTTTGATTAGTCTGAAGTCGGCAGTCAGGAGTTGAAGTAGACAAGTCGGTCTAAAATCATGAATGAACAAATGACCAATAAACCAATGCCTAATGAACAGCTGAATCAAGGTTATTCAAAAATGATAATATCCGCCCCATCACTCATGATTACTTTTGAAGTGATATTAATGAATAAGCCATGCGCCAGTAAGCCGTTAATCTGATTTAGATCAGAAGCTAATTTTACAGGATCGTCAATAAGGCCAAAATCAGCGTCTATAATCACGTTCCCATTGTCGGTAATAAATGTTTGGTTATCTACAGTTCTTAATATGCCCTTTCCATCAAGTTTGTTAATTTGATCGAATACATATTGATAAGCTAATGGAACTACTTCAACAGGAACAGTAAAAGCGCCTAATTTTTTAACTTTTTTTGAAGCATCGGTAATAATGATTGCATTTTTACTCAATGAAGCAATTATTTTCTCTCTAAACAATGCTCCGCCCCCGCCTTTAATCAGATCAAGTGATTCTGTAAATTCATCAGCGCCATCAATACTGATGTCAATTTGGCTTAAGCGCCCAAGGTCGAGAATTTGAATGCCTAGCGATTTCGCGAGTTCTTCCGTTCGAATGGAACTTGCAGCTGCTTTTATTTGAAGTCCGTTTTTTACAAGTTTCCCCAATTCAATAATAGCAAAGGTTGTGGTAGAACCCGTGCCTAAGCCAACTACATCGCCATCTTTAACAAATTTTACAGCAGCCTGGGCAGCTGCCAATTTCTCTGCATCTTGTTGGGTTTTATCTGTAGTAGCCATAAAGTAAAAATAGGTTTAATTGATAAACATCCAAAAATGAAAAAAATTTTGCAGCTGATGCAATAAATCGTTTTAATAGCGTTTATGTATATGAGAGCGTTAATTTAGATGACGGGGATACTGCCTAAAGGTGGAATCCCCGTTTCTTTTTTACGCACCTATGGTAACGTCATCCTGAAGAATAATTTATGATATAAA
>Ga0163162_10000167_pt1 | contig 60620 bp, 46 predicted proteins | sample S55metaG_FD_115310 | JGI IMG/M metagenome (GOLD analysis project Ga0163162, IMG submission 115310) | Switchgrass rhizosphere microbial communities from Kellogg Biological Station, Michigan, USA - S5-5 metaG | ecosystem: Host-associated > Plants > Roots > Rhizosphere > Soil | place: USA...
CCGGAAATGCTGGGTCGATACAGTCCAATGGCATTTGGAAGACGAAATACGGGCCCCAGCTATCGATCCGTTCGTTGCCCTGGAGCTTAAACGAAGGATTGACGCCCATAACCAGGCGCGAACAGACCTTGTTGAAATGATAGATGCCTGGATACTCCAGGAATATGAGAACGTAACGGTTAAAAAAGATGCCCGTGTAAACACCGAAAGCCCTGCATGGGCATTGGATCGTTTGTCCATTCTTTCATTGAAGATCTATCATATGAATGCAGAAGTGGAGAGAGCAGATGCGGAGCTCAGCCACGCTAAAAAATGTTCCCAGAGGCTGCTGATATTGAGAGAACAGGAAGAGGCCCTTTGTAAAAGTATTAATGAATTGTTCCAGGACCTGGCTCAAGGGCTAAAGCTCATGAGGGTGTACAAGCAGATGAAAATGTACAATGACAGCACCCTGAACCCGATCTTATATGACCCGCAACGGTCCATCAAAAGTTGTGCGCAATCCGGCCAGTCTGAATCCTCTTCCTTTACCGAGCGAAGTTAGTTGTCCCACAGCTGCTTCGGGAACAGGGTCTTAAAATACCTGCCTTCAGGAAGTTTTTGATATATTGAAGAGCGAGCTTTTCGGAGATGACAGGCGCCTGGTTGTAAAAGGCCGAAGTTGTGCGTTTAATTGCGTTCTTTATCTCACAGGGATCTTTAAAGAGCCTTAAGAGCACTTGTTGCATTTCATCCAATTGCTCTTCGATGAAATTGGTCTGTCCTGCCCTCCATGGCACCACACTATAAGGGTTGCCCCCTTCCATCGGGATCAGATCTTGCGCGGTCGGCTTCAACAGTGTAATATATTTATTTTCCGGCGGAAAAGATGCGATGTCATAATGCATATACAGGAGGGGCATTCCGGGATATAGCGTTTCTATAAGCTCCACGTCTTCTTCCACTACCAACCATTGATTCATCATTGATTCTTCTTCGGATCTAAGAAAGTCGTCTACCACTTCCTGCCGGCATATTTCTTTTATATGGAGGTAAGCTCCACTGGAGATATTGGCGGATATTTCCTTTTTTCTGCATTCGAGAAGGAATACAGTCTTCATTGGCAGCAGCCCGAGCCAGTCTTTTTCCGTCCGGGCTTTTTGCATCCACTGAATAAACTCCTTTGATCCGTCTTTTCCCGACATTTCTTCAAGGTAATTGTGGAGGTCTGCAGGGAACAATGATCCCATAAGATGGGTGGTTCCCGGAAAATCTTTTTCCAAGAAAATCTTTTTTGCATCGAGTGCAGAAAGGCTGATCCAGGGATATTTCACGGCTTCATCCAGATCGTGCGCTGTCATTGTCAAACCAGGTACAGGCAAACCGAAAGAGAGGCCTGAGACAGCCAGAAGGAAAAGGCCTGTTCCGGCCAGCCCGTTGAAAAGAGAAAGATCGTCATCGTTGCCGGAACTGCTATCAAAAAGGGTGCGCTCATGAAGATCTTCGGCTATACGTAATGCAAATGCCTTGTGTGCCGGGTCTTTTGTCATTTGGAAGGCCTGAACAAAAAAGAGCCCAAATCCGGCCTTTCCGCCATCCAGGAAGGAAGGCCCGTTGTCTGCGTAAGCCATCATCAGTTTTTTGCACACCCTGTCGATGTCCATAAGATACGTATGGTCATTCGTCATTTGAAAAGCCCGTATTCTCACCAGCCCAATACCTATAGCCCCTCTTGATAAAGATATGTCATCGTCAGATGCAGAAAAATACTCAAAATCGCCGGATAGAAATTGTGCCTTATGTATATTCAACATTTCGGGTGTAGTAATGTTCTTCGTATAGCCCGGCCAATTCTTTTTTTGTTCATTGTAATACCAGTCCTCATATTGGAAGGCCTTTTCAGCAATGTAATAAAAAGCTTCGTTTCGGAAATAGTACCCCAATTCCAGAAATACACTGGCCGTTCCGGATGCACCATATCCGTAACCGCATTCACCACGAACATTCGTATTGGAAGTGCTCCAGAACAAACCTCTCCCATCAGATTTTGCATTTTTGATGATCTTCCCAATAAATTGATTGATCATATTTAGCAGGCGCCGCTCGCCGCTGATGGCATGTAAATGCAACAATGCCTGGAGAATACCGGCTCTCCCATTGAAAAGCGTGTCTGAGGCGTACCCATAATGCAGGAGATATTTTGCACTTTTGTCTGCCAGTTCCAGGGCCTTTCCTTTGTGCTTTTCATCACCTGTCAATTGATATATCCGCATGGATATATATGCTGCACCCATATAGCCCTTGTACAACGAGGGGTTGTCGCAGATATATCCGGCTTCGCCTGATAATTTATCTATACCTTTTTTGGCGGCGGAAATATATTTGAGGTCCGGATTGATCTCATATAGCTGCAGTATAAAAATAAGGATGCCAGTCAGACCTGAGATGACATCTTTCTCCTTTACATTGTCCCTTTCCAATGCGGTCAGCAGATGGTCTCCTATCGTCAGCGCTTTGAATAAAAATAATGGATACCTGTTGTGTTCCATATACGAATTTCGGAAGGTTTATTATAATTCAAATTCATCGAGTGATAGCATTATTTTGTAATAATGGTCGGGAAAGCTGGTTCTTAAACGATGTTCCAGCTGACGACAGGTGCTATCATTTTTCTTATTATACATCGGATGAACAGCGCTTCGATCCCGTGAAGCCACGATCTTTTTGGTTTCGTCGATTCTGGTAAACTCCTGTTCATCAAATATAGTCATTACATCTTTCCGGGACGCTGCGACTGATCCCGTGAAGAGATAAGACCCAAACAATATATTGATCAAATCGCTCAATCCAATCTCCTCATATTTAAAAAAATCCAGGCCAAACCCGAAATTATTGTTTGCCAGTCGGGCATTTGCATTTATTAATTCCAAGGCTTCGATGGCAAAGGAACGGATATACGGAATGTCAGTGCCACCAAATATACCGGTGCTATAAACAGTTGATGACATTTTCGAAGGCGGTAATAAATAACCGGGTTTTCCCGAGAGGTTCTGGATGACTTCTGTTAAAACTCCCTTTAAAGTTGTGGAAACGATCTTCATTTCATTTTCAAGCACCAAGGCTGCCTTTGACACCGCGGGGATAAATTTACCTGGGAGAAACACGTCTCCGTCTATATGGATAAAGGGATCCTTCTGCAGGCTGTAAACAAAGAAATTTTTTAAAGGCCAGCATTCTCCGGGATAGTCGCCAAAAGCGTCCAGATCGACATGCACCTTATCGTAGGGCAGCTCCAGCTGTTCTATCAGCAACCTCTTGCCCATGGTATCAGTGAATAGTTCTAGATTGGAATAAATGTTTTTTAACTGCAGGCAGCTTAACGCCTGACTCATATAGCAATATTTTTTTTCCGGCCAGCCAGCTGTTGTACACCTGATAACGTCGTTGGCCAGTGCTTTTCCCAAAAAACTTTGTATTATTTTCACAGTTTTAATCTTGAATGAGGGAGTCTTGAATTCCTGCTAACCTTACCATTTTCCCATTTGAGTACGTAAATACGTCGCGCCTGTACCCGAAAGATCCATGATTAACTATCAGATCGCCTGCATATATGTTGGCTCTGGAACGCCGTTCGTTCCTTCTTTCCATCTCTACCCAGGGCAAGGAAGAGCCACAATATTTAATACTTTCCTGCTTTGTATTGGGTATGCTCCTAAGATATTTAGGGTGTGTGAAACACCTGTATGTCAGGCCAAACTCATACAACCGTCTGATAAGGTCTACATCCTGGCAGCCCATTGGTTCAAACGATTCATCGTAGCCTCCGATGATATGAAAGAATTGCCTGTGCATTCCTATCCGTCCGAAGGTTCCCTGCCCCGGCATTCCATTGTATTGATGTAGCAATAGCTTATTCCCATATTTTGAAAACTGGTTAATTACGTAAGCGCCCCCGTTCCTTCCGGTGAAATTGTCACCATCCAGATTTACCAGGAATTCTCCGCATGCATAATAATGAGCTGTATTTTTTGCCACGGATGCATGCCAGTTCACCATTTTGTCCGTAAAATAATAGCGTAAATAACCATCATCCAGCTCTTGCCTGAAATTAGCCAGGAGCCATTCCCCGAGTCCATCAATACTGCCAAAATCAACTACCACAAATTCCACTCGGTCTTTGTGCCGCCTATTATCTTCAAGGTTTGCCGGCAAAGTTTTCGAGATCTGATGAAATCTGTTCTTGCAAGTGGTGCAAAAGGAGATCTGTTTCATTTATTGTTTTGTTACTCTTTGATCATCATATTTTTTTTGAACATCCCTTTTTATCTGAATGATCCTTTCGCTGCCGTTGTTGCCATAATTGTTGCCATCTCTTCTCGGAGACCTGGCCAGTGGAATATCGTGTTTGATTGCCAGAAGAGACAGGACGGACTGGTCCCACCGGTGCTGTCTGAAAGCCGGATGGTTTTCTCCCGTAATATTAGGAGCATCTGTAAGGATGTGAGGATTTGTACAATAAGACACTAGCTCCCTGAGGAATGTTATATTTTGCGGAGTCTTTTTATAGACCTGTATCGCAGCATCGGCTTGCCTTCCGTAGACATACTTCCGGGTGTTTAGCCCCATCAGATTAAAGCAATCGGCTTTTGTCCAGGCGTAATTAAGAAAATGGGCATTATCAAAAAGAAGGGTGCCATTATCCACGATACATAATTCAATGAGAATCGCAGGTGAAGAAAGAAAAACAACCGTTGCATCCACATAGAAGCAAACGTCATTGTCATCCAGGGCCTCCAGCGTCTTCAATATGAAGTAGGGCTTCCAGAGCCAGTATCCCCAGCCCCTGGGCTGCTGGAATATAGCATAGTTAGCTGAATAGAAAATCCCGTCCACGTCGTTTTCACCATAAAGAATGACCTCGTCAAAATAGCCGGACGCGCTTGCCCTAAGGCGTTCTTTTGAAACCTCGTATCCCTCACTGCCGAATGTAATCAGTACTTTTCTCATGAGCGGCCTGTGTTATGTATTTTTCCAAATGCTTCTACTGCGGTCCAGGAGGGTAACAAAATATTCACAGGGTATTCTTTCCCGACCTTAAAACCCAGCCAGTATTTAGGCGCAAAAACTCTTTTTTCGGGTTTGGGATTCAGATAGGCTCCCCACCAGGCAAAAGAGCTGTTTGAAATGATCAATATATCCGCATTTATTAATAACTGAAAGTCGATTATCTCCTCATTTTGCTCGAACTGTGCCGCCGGGTACCTGACGGAAAATGTAGTTTTTGCATAATGTATGTCGTCACTGATGAAAATAAGGCAATATTCATCCAAGCATCCAATCATTTTGAGACACTTAATGACGTAGTCATCGGGCAGACACATGCCGGGACCTCCAAGATTCGCTTTTCCGTATTGCAAATAGTCTGTTCTTCTGATATGGACAACAATTGTTTTTTTATCTGAAAATCCGGCGTACTTTTTATTATATTTTGTAACAAATCCCTGTTTTATAGTGAATATCTTTCGTATTTTTTGTTCATCCCGGCTGAAATATTTCAAGGCCTGGTAATATCCTGAATATTGCATGTAATTATGAGCAGATGATAGCACTTCATCCGGCTCCATAGCATTAGTCTGGTGCAGGTGGCGAAAAACCCCTGTATTTACCAGGAGTCTGCAAGGCCATAAGAACACGACGGTCAGGAATTTATCCAGCCGGCTCAAATTAAAGTACCGACATATAATATTTCCGTGCCTGGCATTTGAAGTATCGAGAACGAAGAACGTTTTCCATCTCCTTGAAATGGCAAAGCCAAATGCATATTGGAATAGCTGATTACCTAACCGGCTTGTAAGTTTTATCGTGACCATACATACGATTTGACGCTTCGGGATTGCGAAGAAAAACAGTTAATGGTACTTCGAGAACACTATTCGCAATGGCGGCGGTAGTGGGGAAGGCACTAGATTTTGACCAGCATTTTTGTATGATCGCCCTGACGGAGTGGGGAGCGCCGGATGAGCTATCAGTGAAGTAAAAATAATTTAGAAGTGAAAATTCTTATTAGCGGAAGCCCTAAAAGACTGTTCGGGTTTTACTAAAAATCCACCGATCATATAAAATCACCTTAGTGCGACAAAAAGTAGTGACTTTCAAGTTGCCGTATTTGAAAAAAATACCATTCTTCCATTATAGGGGAATTATCGCCGCTTTTTTAATCCCATCTTAATCTAATTTTTAATCAATTGTTAACCGCAGGGCAGTGCTAACTCCCTGGAAATGAAATCATCCCCCCGGAGGAGGCCTCATATTGCCATTCATGGAAATACTTAGGCCCGGGAATTTAGAGCATGTCAAATCTGTTTATATTTGGCATCTTTCAATTAATACCATTTATGGCCCGGCTACTACACGAAGCAGCACCGTTCACAGGTAATACATTCACTATTCCATCACTTTGGCTGGTACTTTCCGTTCCTTTGGTCTTCATGTCCTGCAAGGAGAAAGCCGATGCTGCGAAGACCGCCCGACCCCAGGGCAACCAGCCCGTCATTGTGGATGTCATTGTCGCCAGTTCCCGGAGCGTCGAGAATACGGTAGAGGCCAATGGGACGGTGGTGGCGAATGAATATGTGGAATTGCATCCCGAGATCAGCGGCCGCATCACCTACCTTAATGTTCCCGAAGGGGCCCAGGTGCAAAAAGGCACCATTATCGCCCGGATCAACGATGCGGACCTGCAGGCTACCCTCGAAAAATCAAAGGTGCAGCTGGACCTGTATCAAAAGACATTGGAGCGGGACCAGAAGCTGCTGGACATCCAGGGGATCAACCAGGCGGATTATGACCTGGCGCTCAATAATGTCAACAGCACCAAGGCGGACATAGCCTATACACAGGCCCAGATCGATAAGACCATTATCCGCGCTCCATTCAGCGGCGTCGTGGGACTTCGCCAGGTGAGCCCCGGCGCCTATGTCACCCCTGCCAATATCATTGCCACCGTCCAGCAGCTGGACAAGATCAAAGTGGATTTCACCCTGCCCGAACAGTATAGCTCCGTTATTAAAAAAGGCTCGCTGGTGGAGGTAGAGATAGACGCGGCCAGCAAGACCCATCGCAAAGGGCTGATCATCGCCACCGAGCCGCAGATCAGCCAGACCAGCCGCAACCTGAAAGTAAGGGCGATCCTGCAGGAAGGGAAGGGGCATCCCGGCGCCTTTGTCAAGGTATATGTCGATGCCGGCGCGGACAAGCAGGCCGTCATGGTGCCTACCAATTGCATCATTCCTGAGGACAAGAACAACCAGCTGATCCTGGTAAAGGGCGGCAAAGCCCAGTTTGTCAACGTCCAGACCGGTGTCCGTGAAGCCAATAATGTGGAGATCACCAAGGGAGTGAGTCCCGGCGATACGGTGGTTGTCACCGGTGTGCTTTTTGCCCGGCCCAAATCTCCGCTGCATGTGCGCAGCGTGAAGAACCTGGAAAAATTGACGGATGCCAATCAATAAGCATATCTCATATCTAGTATACCTGAAGTATGAATATTTCTGAATTATCTCTCAAACGGCCGGTGCTGGCGACGGTGATGAACCTGATGATCATCCTGTTTGGCGTCGTAGGCTATAATTTTCTGGCCGTAAGGGATTATCCTGCCATCGATCCTCCTATTATTACGGTAAACACCAACTATACGGGTGCAAACCCGGACATTATAGAAAGTCAGATCACGGAGCCCCTGGAAAAGCAGATCAACGGTATTCCCGGCATCCGGACCATTTCTTCCAACAGCAGACTGGGAGCAGCTATATCACGGTGGAATTCAACCTTGGAGTTGACCTGGAGGCGGCCGCCAGCGATGTGCGGGATAAGGTGGGCCAGGCCCAGCGGGGCCTTCCTTTGGATATCGATGCCCCGCCGGTGGTCACGAAGGCCGACGCGAACAGCGATTTCATCCTTATCCTGGCTGTGCAAAGCCGGACCAAGAGCCTGATGGAGCTGAGTGATTATGCGGACAATGTATTGCAGCAGCAGCTGCAGACCATTAACCAGGTGAGCTCCGTCAACGTCTTCGGGGACAAGAGCTATTCCATGCGCATCTGGCTGAACCAGGACAAGATGAATGCCTATGGCATTGCCTACAACGATATCTCCACGGCTATGAGCACCGAGAATGTGGAGCTGCCTCCCGGCAAGATCTATGGCAATAATACGGAACTGACCATTAAGACCCTGGGCCGGCTGACCTCGGAAAAGGATTTCAGGGACGTCATTCTCCGGGAGGATAGTTCGGGAATCGTTCGTATGAGCGACGTGGCCCGCGTAGAGCTGGGACCTCAGAATGAGGAGCAGAGCTGGAAGTACAATGGGGTCAATGCCGTAGGATTGGCCATCGTGCCTCAGCCGGGGGCGAATAATATCGCCATCGCCGATGAGTTCTACAAGCGGATGGATGAGTTGAAAAGTTCCAACAAGTCCGACATCGAGCTGAACGTACTGATAGATAATACCAAGATCATCCGACAATCCCTGTCCGAGGTGAAGGAGACCCTGGTGATCGCGTTTTCGCTGGTGGTATTGGTGATCTTTTTCTTCTTCCGCAGCTGGCTGATCGCCTTGCGTCCCCTGATCGATATTCCCATCTCGCTGATCGCCACCTTTTTTATTATGTACGTCGCGGGCTTTACGATCAATATCCTGACGTTATTGGGTATCGTGCTGGCTACGGGCCTGGTGGTGGACGATGGCATCGTAGTGACAGAAAACATATTCCGCAAGCTGGAGCAGGGCTTTCCCATTCATAAGGCAGCGCTGGAAGGGAGTAAGGAAATATTTTTTGCCGTCATCAGCACCTCATTGACATTGGCTGTAGTGTTCATGCCCGTAGTCTTTCTCCAGGGCTTCGTGGGGCGCCTGTTCCGTGAGTTCGGTGTGGTGCTGGCCGCAGCCGTGCTCATTTCCTCCTTTGTATCGCTGACCATCACCCCTGTGCTTAACGTATACCTGACGAGCAGCAAGTCCGGACATGGGTGGTTCTATAATAAGACCGAGCCCTTTTTCGCCGGCATGGAAAATGGTTATTTACGCCTGCTGAAAAGTTTTATGAAAGTACGGTGGATGGCATGGGTGATCATTGTCGTTTGCGGCGTCATGATCTGGATGATCCTGGGCAGCATGCAAAGCGAGATCGCGCCGCTGGAAGATCGCAGCAGCATACGGTTCTCTGTCACTTTACCGGAAGGGGCCAGCTATAGCTATACGCAGAAGGTCACCGACCAGATCGCCAATTACCTTTATGACTCTATTCCGGAACGGGATTTCGTCTTTGCCCGTACGCCGGGCCAGGGTTCGATCAATACTTCCCAGCCCCGTATAGGCCTGGTGCAGCCCGATGAGCGTCACCGGAGCCAGAATACCATCGCATCCGACCTGCAGCGAAAGCTCTCCCGATTTAACGACGCCAGGGTTTTCGCCATCCAGGAGCAGACGATTGCCGTAGGGTCCGGCAGCAAGACCAGTCTGCCTGTGCAGTTCGTCCTGCAGAACCAGGATATGGAGAAGCTGAAGAAAATGATCCCTGCTTTCCTGGATGCGGCCCGCAAGGACCCTACTTTCTCGAATGTGGATGTGAACCTGAAATTCAACAAGCCTGAGCTGCAGATCAGTGTGGACCGGATGAAGATCAAGGACCTGGGACTGTCCACCAATGATGTCATCTCCGCTATGCAGGCCGCCTTCAGCGGAGGCCGGCTGGCCTATTTCATCATGAACGGCTATCAGTATTATGTCATTGCGCAGGTGGAAAGGGACGACAGGAACAAGCCTGCCGATGTCAGCAAAGTGTATGTTCGCAACAAATACGGGGACAATATCCCGCTTGATGCGGTGATCCGTATCGAGAATAACAGTAATCCCTCCACGCTCTTCCATTTCAACCGTTACAAAGCCGCTACGATCTCTGCGTCGCTGGCGGAAGGCAAGACCATCGGGGATGGGATCGAGGCGATGCAAGCCATTGCCAACAAGCAGCTGCATCTGGATCCCAGCTTCCAGACGGCCTTGTCAGGTTCTTCCCGTGACTATGCCGAGAGCTCATCCAATATCCTGTTTGCCTTTGGCCTGGCGCTGGCGCTGATCTACCTGGTGCTGTCGGCACAGTTCGAAAGCTTTATCGATCCATTCACCATTATGCTGACGGTGCCGCTGGCCCTTGCAGGCGCTTTGCTCAGCCTGTGGCTCTTTCACCAGACCCTGAACATCTTCTCTGAGATCGGGATGATCATGCTGATCGGGCTGGTGACGAAGAACGGGATCCTCATCGTGGAATTCACTAACCAGAAAAGGGAACACGGCATGCCCCGGATGGATGCGGTAGTAGAAGCCGCTTCACAGCGTTTGCGTCCCATCCTGATGACCAGTCTGGCCACGTCGCTTGGCGCCCTGCCCATCGCCCTTAGCCTGGGCGCTGCGGCTACCAGCCGCATTCCCCTTGGGATCGTGGTAGTAGGGGGGATCATGTTCTCGCTGATATTGACCCTGTTCGTTATCCCGGCCGTATATACATATGTATCCGGTAAACATAAAGCGCATTTGACAGAGGTCACTGATTAGAGAATGACCAACAAAAAAACTATGATCAACATTTGTATGAAGGCTGCAGCATTCCGTATAGTCCTGTTACTATTTGCCGGGATCATACCGGTGGTCCGGCTGTGCGCGCAGACCTCTCCGCTCACGCTTCCGGATGCCGTCCAGATAGCGCTGAAGAACAACCTGGGGATCCAGCTGGCTAAGAACAATGTTACCATTGCGGGCATTGCCAATGACTATGGCTATGCCGGCGGACTTCCTGTCGTCAGCGCCACGGCTACGGACCAGGAGCAGGCCACCAGCCTTAAGCAGCAGTATGCCAACCCGGCCAATAACAAATCCAGCAATAATGCCTTTTCGAACAGCCTGTCCGCCTCTGTCAACAGCAGCATGCTGCTGTACAATGGAGGACGTATCGCCACGGCGAAAAACAGACTGGGTTCCATCGAGGCACAGACACGGCAGCAGCTGAGCTCCCGGGCGTTGGTGCTGATCAACAATGTCATGCTGAAATATTACGACATCGTGCGGCAGCAGAGCTATGCCAGGACCCTGCAAAGGTCCATCGATGCTTCCCAGCAGCGGCTGGACATCGTAAAAGCGCAGCAGAATGTGGGGGTAGCGAACAATGCGGACCTGTTCCAGTCCCAGGTGGACCTGAATACGCAGGTACAGAACCTGCAGGCCCAGCAGCTTGTGGTAGATCAGGGCAAGACGGACCTGCTCACTTTGCTGACGCTGAATCCCGACTCGGCCATCAGTGTGGAGGATACGATCGTTGTCGACAGCAGCATTCAATTGGCCACTATTCTGAATGCCGTGCAGTCGGCCAATCCGGATGTACTGGCGGCGGATGAACAGATCACCATCAACAAAGATATCGAGCGGGAAACCGGCGCCCTGCGTTATCCTTCCTTATATGTGAATGCCGGATATAATTACAACCGGACGAAGAACTCTGAGGGCTTCTCCCTGTTGAACCTCAATTATGGACCTTATGCGGGCGTTTCGCTCAATGTGCCGATCTTCAACGGAGGAATCTACAAGCGCCAGGAGCGCATAGCGGGTATGAACGTTAAAAATGCACAGCTGACGCGGGATACGCTGGTGTTGAGCTATACATCCAATGCTGTCAAGAACTGGCAGGCTTATAATAACAACCTCAAACAGCTGCAGACGGCCAAGGCCAACTACGACCTTTCGCAAAAGCTGTTGAACCTGGTATTACAGCGGTTTCAGCTGAGGCAGGCCACGATCGTGGACGTAAAGAATGCGCAGCAAAGTTTCGAGAATGCGGGGTATATCCTGATCAATGTAAGCTTTGCCGCGAAATCGGCTGAGGTACAGCTGCGGCGTTACGCCAACCAGCTGACGAATTAGGTCAGAAGAGGGTTTGAACGCCGTAATGGATCCTTGTTTCGTGATCCAGCAGCCACTTTTTCCGCCAGAGCCCGCCTGCATAGCCCACCAGGTCTCTTTTAGAGCCAATGACCCGGTGGCAGGGGACGACGATGGCTATATTGTTCCTTCCATTGGCGGATGCTGCGGCGCGAATGCATTTTGGGTCGCCCAACCGGCGGGCCATTTCCAGGTAGCTGAGGGTCTTACCGAAAGGGATAGCCGTCAGCTCGTTCCAGACCTTTTCCTGAAAGACCGTTCCTTCCTGGTAGACAGGAAAATCAAACACTCTTCTTTGTCCCTGGAAATATTGGATCAGCTGTTCAATGCATTGTATGATCATGGGGGGAACGGGGCCCTGCAGCTCCCCGGGACCATCGATGGCCCTGTCCAGATTGTCCACGAAGCTGATCTCGCTGATATAAGCATCTGTTCCGCCTATCCGGAGAAGGCCCAGGGGTGACTTATACCAGGTGGATGTGACCTCCAGCGTCGTTGCCATTGTAAGGGGTTTTGTCAGCCTACTTTCCAGCCGTTGTGCACGTGCCGTTCAGGCTCTAATAAAACTACTTCTTTTTTGTCAGTATACACACCCAGCACGAGACATTCACTAAAAAAATTTGCTATCTGTTTGGGAGGGAAATTGACTACGGCCACTACCTGCCGGCCCGAGAGTTGTTGAGGATCATATAGATCTGTGACTTGTGCCGACGACCTTTTTATTCCCAGCTCTCCAAAATCGATGGTCAGCTGCCAGGCGGGTCTGCGGGCCTGGGGGAACTCCCGGACGTCTATGATGGTACCTACCCGCATATCGATCTTTTCGAAATCACTCCATTGAATGGTCTCCATTGTTTTGCAATTTTAGCAGTGTTTCTTAGTGTTTTTTAATTCGTTTTTATATTCTGTCCGATGTCTTTGACGTAAATTACCGGATAAATTTTTAAACCGATTAGCTTAGCAAATTTTTTCTATGACTGACAAACTCAAAAACCAGCATTCCAGGCGTGAATTCCTACGGGATGCATCGCTTGCAGCCACCGGATTTTTTATCGTTCCCCGTCACGTACTGGGAAGAGGTTTTATTGCTCCCAGCGACCGGCTGGCCATTGCCGCCGTTGGCGCCGGTGGCAAGGGCGGTGACGATCTGAAGAATTTTTTTGGCAGCGGGAAGGTCGATGTAGTAGCGCTTTGCGATGTGGATGACCGCCAGGCTGCAAACTCCGTCAAAAAGTATACGAAGGCGAAGTACTATAAGGATTTCCGGGAGATGCTGGAGAAAGAGCATAAGAGCATTGATGCCGTGTCTGTCTCTACGCCCGACAATACCCATGCGATCGCGGCGCTAACGGCTATGTCTCTGGGAAAACATGTCTATGTGCAGAAGCCATTGACGCATGATATTTATGAGGCCCGCATGCTTACGGAAGCGGCGAAGCGCTATAAGGTGGTGACCCAGATGGGCAACCAGGGCTCTTCCAGCGATGGAGTGCGGCAGATGCAGGAGTGGTATAATGCGGGGATCATCGGAGATGCAGTGGCCATCCATGTATGGACTAACCGTCCCGTGTGGCCGCAGGGTTTTGGCAGGCCGAAAAGCACGGATGCCCCTCCGGCAGAGCTAAATTGGGACCTGTGGCTGGGACCGGCACAAATGGAAGACTACCATAAGGAATATGTACCATTCAACTGGAGGGGATTCTGGGCATTCGGGACAGGCGCTCTGGGAGATATGGGATGCCACCTGATCGATCCTGCGTTCAAGACAGTGGGGCTGGGCTATCCCTCCGAAGTGGAATGCAGCGTCGTGGACGTTTACGAGCAGATGTGGACGCCTGCTTATTATCCTGAAAGCTGTCCTCCTGCAAGTTCTGTAAAAATGAAATTTCCGGGTAAGAACGGCAAACCGGATGTGGACCTTCATTGGATGGACGGCAATCTGCGTCCTGACCGTCCTGCCGAGCTGGGGCCCGACGAGATGATGGGCGGGGATGACGGCGGCGGCGCGATCATCACGGGAACAAAGGGTAAGATCATGTGCGGTACGTATGGTAGTAAAGCAACCTTGCTGCCTACCTCCAGGACGAAAGAGGCAAATGTGCCGCAGACACTGGCACGTGTACCCGAAGGGCACTATGTGCAGTGGGTGAATGCCTGTATCGCAGGGTATGGAAAGAACCAGGTGAGCTCACCATTCGAATATGCGGGTCCGCTGACGGAGACGATCCTGATGGGTAACCTGGCGTTACGCAGCTGGAATATCAGGGAAGGCAAGAATGGTTTCCCCGGCAGGAAGAAACTGTTGTGGGATGCACAGAATATGAAGATCACGAATTTCGACCCGGCCAACCAGTTTGTGAAGCGTGAATACCGGGAAGGGTGGAAGTTACCCGTATAATACTCAGAAAAAAACCGGCATCTGCCGGTTTTTTTTATTCATTCAGGAGCTTAGCGAGCTCCAACAGTTCTTTTTGTTTATATGCGTTGCGCTCGTCTTCGAAGCACTTGCTGAACTCCTCCAGGGTTGTCTGGATGATGCGATTGTGCGACAGGGGTTTGAAATAGGACGCCACCGGCGGGACTGATACCCGTTTGAAATAGCTGTCCACGTCCTTATGAGAGAACACCTGTCCGCTCATGGGGTCGATGAAAAACTCGATGCGCTGCTGTGCGCTAAGCCTCTCGGGATTCTCGTCGTACGTAGGTTTGATATAGGCCAGCACGAACTGGCGGGGGATATTGATCGCTTTTACCGGGATATCCAATAATTCGCTGAGCAACAGGTAAAGGATCCCATTGGCGATGGAATTGCCTCTCTTCGTCTCGATCAGCTTGTTGATGAGAAATTCTTCAGGCTGCTGGTAGGCTACTTCCGTACCTTTTAATCCATAATAATTATACAGGATGCTCGTAAGCACATTCACCTGTTCCAGGGGAGTGAGATAGCTGTTCAGCTCCAGCCAGATATTACGGCGTAATTTTTCCACTTCCTGCAGTACGGGAGTCGTCACAAGGTCGGGATACTGGAACTTGGACACCAGCAAGGCAGCCGTGAGCAGATCCTGGTAGCTACTGTTCTTCCAATGGATGAAATCTTCCGTGAGATCGTGGTAATGCAGCTTGTGAATGAGGAGTTCGATCCGCTCCTGTACTTCTCCGCTGATGGTATTTTCCCAGAGATTCTCCAGGTTAGGGATAATGCCCCTTCCATAGCTGACAATACGGCTGCTCACAGAGTCAAACACCTCCTGATCCGGGTCATCGATCAGGTGAAAAAGAGCCTTTATTTCTTTGTTTTCTTGCATGTAGATGGTTCTTCCCTGAAATACGGAATCAATATCGGGGAAGTTTGTAAAACTTTGATAAAATTCTTATCCACAAGCACGTGATAAGTGTTTATTACTACACTCCGGATGGGCTGTGCGGGTAAGGGGTGTCCTATGGATAACGACGATCCTTCTGATAAAATTGTGATGCCGGGGCAGGGCTATCAGGAGCTTTTTTTCTTGCGGGGTACGCGTTTCGGAGGGTTAGCCTTCACATCTTCGATGATGGCTTTGACCTCTTCGATGCTCAGGTCCGCAGCTGTCTCCTGCTTTTCCTTGGGCAGCTTGTAGTTGCGGAGTCCCTGCTTGATATAGGGACCATAGGGACCACGCAGCAGCTGGATCTTTTCTTTTTCGAAGATCTTAATGGTGCGCTGCTCTTTGGCGGCCCTTTTTTCCACGACGATCGGAGCGGCTTCATCGAAAGTGATGCTATAGGGGTCATATTCCTTCCCCAGGGAGTAGAATTTCTTATCGTGTGCGATGTAGGGGCCGAAGCGTCCGATGTTGACCACTACGTCGGAGCCTTCGAACTGGCCCAGGTTGCGGGGCAGGCGGAAAAGCTCCATGGCTTCATCATAGCTGATGGTCTCGATGCTTTGGGTATTCTTCAGCTTGGCGAACCTTGGTTTTTCTTCGTCATTGACGTCCCCGATCTGGACCATGGGGCCATAACGGCCCATCCGGGCGATGACTTTTTTGCCGCTGGCAGGCTCGATGCCTAACTCTCTTTCACCCTTGATCCTTTCGGCATTTTCGATGGTATTATCCACATCCTTTTTGAAAGGGTTGTAGAAGTCGTCGATCATTTTATTCCATAGGATCTTACCCTGGGCAACCTCATCGAATTCTTCCTCGATGCGGGCCGTAAAGTTGTAATCCATGATGTCGTCGAAATATTGTTTGAGGAAGTCCGTGACCACCAGGCCGAGATCGGTGGGGAATAATTTGGATTTTTCCGCGCCGGTGTTCTCCTGTTCGACCAGTTTCTCCACATTGTTATTCTTCAGCATGAGGATCCTGTAATCCCTCTTTACGCCTTCTTTATCACGCTTTTCCACATAGCCTCTTTTCAGGATGGTGGAGATGGTGGGCGCATAGGTGGAAGGACGTCCGATGCCCAGTTCTTCCAGCTTTTTGACCAGGGAAGCTTCCGTATATCTCGGCAGTGGGCGGGTGAAACGTTCGACGGCCCGCATTTCCTTCAGCGGCAGTTGCTGCTGTACGGCAAGAGGAGGCAGCATGCCTTCCTGGCCGTCTTCTTCGGAGATCTCATCCTCGTCCCTGTCTTCCATGTACACTTTCAGGAAACCGTCGAATTTCAGGACTTCGCCGCTGGCGGTCAGCTCTTCTTTATTGGTGGAGATCTGTATTTTGGCGATGGTCTTTTCCAGCTCGGCGTCCGCCATCTGGCTGGCCATTGTCCTTTTCCAGATAAGCTCGTACAAGCGCCGGCAGTCGGCATCTTCCACGGTCATGGCATCCATATACGTAGGGCGGATGGCCTCGTGCGCCTCCTGGGCGGATTCATTCTTATTCTTGAATTTGCGGGACTGCCTGTATTTATCACCGTATTGGCTGCTGATCTGGGTGCTGATGGCGTCCATCGCTGTTTCGCTCAGGCTGACGCTGTCGGTACGCATGTAGGTGATCTTACCGCTCTCGTACAGCTTTTGGGCCAGGAGCATGGTGCGGCTGACGCCATAACCCAGTTTGCGGCTGGCTTCCTGCTGGAGGGTAGAGGTAGTAAAAGGTGCGGCAGGTGTCTTTTTACCCGGCTTGACCTGTATGTCCGTTACCGTGTAGTCGGCGCCTTTACAGCCAGTGAGGAAGGCTTCCGCATTTTCCACCGAAGCTTGTTTCTTGCCTTCGGCCGAAAAGGTCACCTGTTTACCGGAAACATCTTTGGCTGTGAAAAGGGCTTCTATCTTAAAGGAACTAACGGGGAGAAAAGCATTGATCTCCCGTTCTCTTTCGGCGATGATCCGTACCGCGACGCTCTGAACACGGCCCGCGCTCAGGTTGTTCTTCATGCTCATCTTACGCCAGAGCACCGGGCTCAGCTCGAAGCCTACGATCCTATCCAGGATACGACGGGCCTGCTGGGCATTCACCAGGTTCATGTCCACGGTGCGGGGCTTTGTGACAGCCGACTGGATGGCCGGCTTTGTGATCTCATGAAAAACAATGCGTTTTGTGGTCAGCGGGTCCAGGCCCAGTACTTCGCACAGGTGCCAGCTGATGGCTTCCCCTTCACGGTCCTCGTCCGTTGCGAGCCATACTTCACCAGATTTTTTGGCGAGGCTTTTAAGTTCTTTTACGACTTTTTCCTTGTCTTCCGGGACAATATAGCGAGGTTTATAATTATTCTTTATATCAATCCCCATATCGCCTTTCTCCAGGTCGCGAATATGACCGTAGCAGCTCTTTACCTCAAAATCTTCACCCAGTATCTTCTCGATCGTCTTGGCCTTCGCCGGAGACTCCACAATCAATAAATTCTTAGCCATGTGTTCATTAAAGTGGTTTAAAATAGGATTGCCCGCTCACCGGGATACTCTATGTCCGCGTGCAAGTTTACAGTATAACCGTCAAATTAAAAAATTAGTACCTGAGGAAAGGGGACACAAATAGAAAAATTATAACCTATTTTTAGTTGTATAACAATAAATTATACCGGTTGGTGCAGAAAGGTTATAAGTTTATGAATGTAATGGAGAGGAGGCTGGCCAAAAAACTCTAATTTGAGCGGGTATCGGAGCAACCTTGGACAAACCATTTGCTATATTTCCCCTTGGGGATTGCGCCATTACCCTGGAACTGGGTCATCTCATTGATGAACAGCTGAATAGAAAGGCTTTGGACATCCAGGAATGGTTGAAGGCCCATGCTTTTCCCGGCATGAAAGATATTATTGTCGCCTATAGCTCGGTGAGTATCTTTTATGATCCGGTCGTGGTGCGGAGGCAACCGGCCTGCCGGAACGGCGTATATACCTACATAAAAGCATTGCTGGAGGAGGCATGGAGCGCCGCTGTGCTTTTAGACCCTCCGGCTTTATCAGGTGAGCTTATACGGATACCTGTGTGTTATGGCGGAATGGAAGGGCCTGACCTGGAGGAGCTGAGCAGGCTTAAAAACATGACCAACGAAGACATTGTTCAACTACATTGCTCAATAATATATCGTGTTTATATGATTGGCTTTCTACCCGGCTTTCCGTACCTTGGAAAGGTGGACGCCCGGCTGGAGACAGGAAGGAAACAACGGCCGGCGCCTGTCAGGGCCGGTGGTGTGGGAATTGCTGGCAATCAGACAGGGATCTACCCTGTGAACAGCCCTGGCGGATGGCAGATCATTGGTCGTACGCCCATAAAATTATTCGATCGTGCCGCATCGCCTCCCATAAAATTAGCCATTGGCGACAGCGTACAGTTCTATCCCATCAGTAAGGAGGAGTTCCGTTCATTGTGTCTCTGATAGTATATCTTTTAAAATAATCGATCACCGGTGAGGTAGATGAAATCAGTAGCTTAGTTCACTTGTTTTTATCCTGTGTATGTTTATCCTGCCCCTTCGTACCCGCCCCTAACGTAACAACTTACATCGGACGCTAAACATTTATCATGTCTTTGTCTATTATTAAGCCAGGTTTACTCGACACGTTACAAGATCTCGGCAGGAATGGCTATGGCAGCTGGGGTATCAATCCCGGCGGCGCCATGGACCGTTATGCGGCGCAGGTGGCAAATCTGCTGGTAGGCAATTGCTGTGATGAGGCAGTTATGGAGATCCATTTCCCCGGTCCGCAGATCCTTTTCGAGCAGAATACGCTGATCGCCATCACGGGTGCGAATTTTTCCGCGACGGTGAATGATGAGCTGATCCCCCGCTGGCAGCCGGTGGTGGTCAGGAGGAATACGGTGCTTCAATTCTCCTCATTGGTGGAGGGGGCCCGTTGTTATCTCAGTGTGCATGGCGGTTATTGCGGAGAAAAATGGCTGAACAGCTATAGTACGAACCTCAAGGCCGGGATAGGAGGCTGGCATGGACAACCCCTGAGAAAAGGGGATGAGCTGCCGTTTAAGGAGAACACCATTTACTTTGCGGGTTTGCTGAAAGACGAAAGCAATTTCGAGGCGTTGCCCTGGCGCGTGAATACAGAAAAGATCTATCGCTGGCCTCATGAGGTTGGCTTTATACCGGGCCGCGAATGGGATGGGCTTTCCCCTGCGTCACAGGAGAATTTCATCCAGAACAATTTCCTCATACATCCTTCCTCCGACCGGATGGGGTATCAGCTGAAAGGCGGCCCGATGGTGATGGAACATCCTGTCGAGATGGTGTCGTCTGCGGTCAGCTTTGGGACCGTTCAGTTACTCCCCGATGGTCAGCTGATCGTTCTAATGGCGGATCATCAGACCACAGGAGGCTATCCCCGCATTGCGCATGTTATTTCGGCACACCTGCCCAAGCTGGCCCAGCTGAGGCCCTGCGATGCCATTCAATTCAAGCGGATAGACATGAATGCCGCTGAAACGCTGCTGACGGCACAGCAAAAGGAACTGCATATCCTTCAGCGGGCCTGCCTGGATCATTTAAACGAGCTGGTATGCTGATCGACCTCAACTGTGACATGGGGGAGGGAATGGAGACGGATGAAGCTATTTTTCCCTATATCAGCTCAGCCAACATTTCCTGCGGTTATCATGCCGGGGATGCCGACACCATGCGCAGGACTGTGGAGATGGCCCTGCGGCATCATGCAGCGATCGGTGCGCATCCTTCCTATCCTGATCGCACCAATTTCGGCAGGGTGGATATGCTGGGGAAAGGGGTCAGTATGGAAGAGATCGTTGGTCTTGTTGTCGACCAGCTGATCATCCTCCAGGCTATCTGCGAAGAGTTCGGCTCACGTCTTCATCATGTGAAACCGCACGGGGCTTTGTACAACAGGGCAGCCCGGGACTTTGAAGTGAGCGCGCTCATCTGCCGGGCCATCCGGGAATTCGATCCTTCTTTACAATTATATGGACTCAGCGGCAGTGCGATGCGGGCGGCAGCCGACCGGCATGGACTGGTCTTTGTCAGTGAAGTGTTTGCAGACAGGACTTACCAGGCGGATGGAAGTCTTACACCACGTACGATGCCGGGCGCGATGATCGAGGATGCCGCGGTGTCTTTGGCGCAGGTGAGGCGAATGGTGGAGGAGGGGAAAGTGGTGGCGGTGACTGGTGAGGAGATTGATATTGTGGCGGAGACGGTTTGTATACATGGGGATGGAGATCATGCGGTGGAGTTTGCGAGGGCGATCTATGAGGGCCTATCACCGCTTTAGCATTTCCTTTGCAATTTCTCCCGGGAATTCCCGTTCTTTGCTTTGTTCCCACTTCAATTTCAAGGTATAAAGCCCGGCGGCGGTAACGCGTCCGCACGGGTATGCCCACACCGCAGCGGGCGGGCTGATGGAAGCACCCAATGGGTGGTAACAGTGTATTGACCTATAACAGACAATTTATGGCATCAACCGATAATACCAACGGGCAGAGCGGCAACGGACGCTATCGCAATGAAAGTCTTTTGACCTATGATTCCTTCAGCGGGCTGGGGGAAAAGAAAAAAAAGCCAAGGGAATCTCATTTCCTCTGGTGGTGTGCCGGCGCTTACCAGGACCTGCTGAAAGACTGCCCGAGCGAGCAGACCAAGTACGCCGGTCTGGGCGGCGTTATCCTGGCGACCTTTGTCCTGGCGGCGCTGTCGGCAGGCTATGCAATCTATAGCGTATTCAACGAGCCAGTCTGGGCCGTCGTCTTCGCCATCATCTGGGGCCTGGTGATCTTCAACTTCGACCGGTTCCTCGTCGCCACCATGCGGAAATACGGGGTATCCCGGAATAAGCAGCTGTGGATGGCGGCGCCCCGGCTTGCACTGGCGCTGCTGATCGGGTTCACCATTGCCCGGCCGCTGGAGTTGAAGATATTTGAGAAAGAGATCGACGTGCAGGTGACTGAGAACAGGCATAAGAAGATCCTGCTCAATGACAGCCTGCTGACCCTGGAGAACCAGCACACGCTGGCCACGGCGCAGCAGGAACGGGAGAGGCTGATGACCCGTAAAACTTCCCTGGAGGACACGCTCCACCGGCTTCAGCAGGCCTATGTGCAGGAAGCCGATGGCACGGGGGGCTCGCAGCAACGAGGCATTGATAAGCTGACCCGGCTGAAACAGGAGGCGTATGAGACGGCATTGCGGCAGGCAAGTCCGGAGCTGGGTCAAATACAGGGGGCTATCCATTATCAGGATAGCATTATCGCCGGGGTGCATGCTGCGAAGGAGCTTAAGAACCGGGGTTATGAGGCGCAGGTGACGGCCGATGTAGGGTTCCTTGAAAAGAACAAAGCGCTCTCCGACCTGTCCGGCAAGGAGGGTAGCGTATTCTGGGCCAACCTCCTCATTTCACTGCTGATCATTCTCATTGAGACCGGGCCTATCCTGTCCAAGCTGATCATGAGCACAGGACCTTACGACCTGGCGCTGGCAAGAGCAGAATTGCTGCAGATGGCCGATGAGGAGGATCAGATGCGCAGGGAAAAAGAGCTGATGCAGGATAAAAAGAAAGGGATCTATCAGCAGAAGAAGGAAATGACCGAGGAGCTGACAAAGAAGCTGGGCGCCCTTCAAAAGAAACATATCCAGGAAGAGTTGGACCAATGGGAAAAGGGACAGGATAATATCCCGTCCCGGACGTCCCTGGAAACAATCACGCGTCGCATCAGGGAACGTTATGATTTCCGGGAAGAGGATGTATTATAATGCTGTATCGATGTAATTCTCGGCCAGGGTGGTAAGCAGGTCTTCTGCCTCTTTTTCCTCAAGCAGGGTCTCTTCCAATAGATCGAGGATGTCATCGTAGCCCAGCGTCCGGCACCATTGCGCCAGACTTCCATACGAAGAGATCTCATAGTGCTTCAGTTTCTGCACAGCTGCCACCAGCCCCGCATCGCGGGTGGCTGAACCTTTTTCGCTCGTCTCAATCACCGTTTCCGCCTTACGGATAATTCCAAGCACCGCCTCCGATTGGCTTGTTCCGGGATCTTTTCCCAGCATCCTGAAGACTTCTTCCAGACGACTGATCTGCTCACGGGTTGTACCCAGGTGGTTGGCCAGCATATTTTGCAGCTGCAGGCAAGTGGCTGCTTTTTTCAGCAGGGGGAGAACTACAGTCTGGCGCGTTTCCGCTCCATATATTTCCCGTAGTTCGTCAAGGAATAACTTTTCCATAATAGCAAGATTGAGTGTAGAGGGTATGGCGTGAATTTTTATATCATAACAATAAAAAGAGTTATATGGAAAATCTAATGACGCAGTCAATCAAAATGCAGCTTCAAGGCATGTCTGAAGAATTTCAATTAACTGAAAAGGACCATGGAGACCTTGTAGTTTATGATATTTTCAAAAAAGGGCAGTTCCTCATGACCATTGCTAAAGAAGGGAGCATCCTGTTCATGAACTTCGATGCTCCTGATGCCGATAAGGAGGTCTTTAAACTTTCCTTCCTAAATCAGTTCGTAGAGAAGATAAAGTCAATTTCCTAGAACGGCAGCTTTCTGATGTGTAGAAAATGATCCTTTATAACAGGGAATTTTTTCTACAGGGCAGCGCACTACAGCATGTCGTGCCGGCGGACTTTGCGGAACGCACAGAAAGGACGCCGGGATGCCAGTTCATTGAGTTCCCTTATTGTTTTTTCGTTCGGGGGGGAGACGGGTGGCATCAATTTGACAACGCCTTGTTTTTGTCGTTGGGGTTTTCCGGGATTGTAAGCTGTCAGGGCTTTTTCCGGTAAATGGGCTGGCCAGCTGGCCAATGATTTTGTTGTCATCTGTCTAAAGGTTTTTTGGGGTCGGTAGCGTGTGACTCCGGCCGATCGTTCTATGAATGTTTTTGAACTGAGCTTTCATTTATTATTATTCAAAAACGATACCACGCCCCGATGCAGCGTGTTAAGTATCAGCAAACAAGACTTTATAACAATACCGTAACAAATACGTACGGATAAATAGAAGAAATTGAAACCGAAAGGAAGATGATCCGCAGATTTGAAGCTATTATACCTTATATTGGACCTCTATATGATTACTAAACGACGACCCCAAATTAGTGCTTGAGAAGACTGTCATGATACGATTTGTTGCTGTATTGGGTAGCTGCTTGGTTTGTCTCAACTGTTTTTGCCAGGTGACGGACACTACCCAAAAAGGGCATCCTCCGGCAGACAGCTCCCGGCGGGCGCACCACCACGCGATCGACAGCGTTCGCAAGGGCAACCGGCTGATGAATAATAACATTTTCCAGTTCTTTCGTAATGCCATTAGCCGTGGCGGTGGGGTGGATACGAATATCAAGCCCATCATTGCGGGGCAGGTGGATTCAACCCAGCTGGCATCGGCGCTGAATACCAAAAGTGAAAGTCCCTTTCTGCCTGATGAGGGGAAGATCATCAGGCATATCATTATCAGGACCTATGGATTCGAGCAGACTTTCACGGATACTTCCAAACGCCTGCAGTATTTCGGCACCAAGCTGCTGAACCAGGCGCACCGGAAAACCAGGGACTGGGTGATCCGTAACTCCCTGTTCATAAAAGAACGCACTCCGCTGAATGCCTTTAAAGTGGCTGATAATGAACGTCTTTTCCGGAGTTTAAACTATGTACAGGATGCGCGTATCCTGGTGAACTATCTTCCGGACGACCAGGATTCCGTGGACCTGGTAGTGGTGGTAAAGGATCTTTTCAGCATTGGAGGGGAGCTGAGCAGTCTGGGGGTTGGGCCCACCAGCATCCGTGGCAATATCAGCGAATCGAACTTTTTGGGCATGGGACAGAAGATCCAGGGGGGCGTCATTTTGGAACAGACCAGGCACCCCAGCTTTGGGTACCAGCTGCTGTATAGCAAGATCAATATGTACCGTTTTGTAAACGTTTCGGCGTCTTACACGCAGATCAACTCCAACCTGAAAGATGGGACGCCGGATGAGGAAGCCTGGTTCCTGCGGTTGGAGCGGCCCCTGTATGCGCCTTACGCGCACCTGGCCGGGGGGATCAACCTGGGCACTTTTGAGTCCATCAACCGGTACCAGCGGCCGGATAGTTTATTCTTTAAGTACCGGTATTGGACCCACGATATATGGCTTGGGTGGAACCTGGGTAACAACCGGTTCCTTTCCAATACTTCAGTCCGCGACCGTAAATTCGTCAGTCTCCGGTATTTTAAGAACCATTTTACGGATGTGCCATACCAGATAGCCGATCAGTTCAATTTCCGCTTCAACGACCGGGAGGCCGTATTGTCGCAGTTCACTTTTTTCCGGCAGGACTTCTATAAGACCAACTATATCTATGGTTTTGGTACGACGGAGGACGTTCCATCAGGATATAACGTGGCTTTGACGACGGGGTATTACCGCCAGTTCGGGCAGACGGACCTGAAAAGGTTCTACAGCGGAGTGGACGCCAACAGCTATGTAGTGACAAAAAGAGGGGGCTTTATCCAGTATTTTTTCCGGAGCGGCGGGTTTATGCGATATGGACGAATAGAGGATGCCAGCGGATTGATCGGGGCCAGCTATTACAGTCCGTTGTTCTTATTCCGCCGGCTGAAGGTACGGCAATACATCAACTTCAGCTATACCCGGCAATTCAACCGGATAGGCATTGATGCGCTGACGTTGAACAATCCGTTTGGTCTGCGATATTTCAGCGGGGATTCGGTGATTGGATCTCAGCGGGTGACCCTTCATTCGGAAACGAGCTTTTTTATCAATTACAAGCTGTTCGGGTTTAAGTTTGCCCCTTTTGCTTTCGGGGATGTTTCTCTGCTGACCCCGGAGCGCCGGTCGTTCTTTGACCGATCCTCACTTTACCACGGCCTGGGCGCCGGCATCAGGGCGCGTAATGAGAACCTCGTCTTTAATACGATCGAGTTCCGGATGGCCTGGTTTCCCCGTAAGACCGAGCAGAACCAATCGTTCAAGATCTTTCTGGACACGGGAATCCAGTTCCGCTACAGGAGTGTGTATGTAAAGGCGCCGGATGTCGTTTTCCTGAACACGGACGGGCTCAATAGTATATACTGAATATTTAGTGACCGGGGAGCTGTTGGGTAATTTGCGCTACCAGCTCCTGGGCCCAAAAACGATATTGTTCATCTGCGGGATGGAGGCCATCGGCAGCAAAAGGCTGTTCTTGTATCCTGGCGTGCGGGGTGATATCGATGAACGGAGCCTGATGCTGCCGGGCTATGCGCCCCGCGGCGGCATTGAATGCGTCGATCTGGCGGGCGATAGCGTTCCTGTCACGGTCTGCTGCAAAAGGGGAGACGCCCCAGTCCGGGATGGAGAGAACGATTACCCTGCCGGCCCGACCGCCCGTGAAACCGATGGCCTGCAGCAGGAGGGATTGGAACTGTTCCGTATATTCTTCGCAGGTACGACCCCGGTATTGATTATTCACTCCGATCAGCAGCGAGACAAAATCATACGCAGGCAGAAGGCGGGTGGCTGCGATGGCATTGTCCAGCTCATCGGTGGTCCAGCCGGTGCGCGCAATGATCTCAGGCGCCGCAAAAAGATGCCCCTGCTCACGCAGCAGCTGTATGGCCTGGTAGGGATATGTTGCGGCGAGCTGCACCCCTTCGCCAATGGTATAGGAATCGCCCAGGGATAGGAATGTATACATATACAACGGGCCGGTTTTTGCCGGCCCGTTAAGGTACGTTTTATTGTTGTGCTCCCTGCAGGCCGCCCTGGATGCTTTCCATTTCGCCTTTCATATTCTTGCGTTTGAAGAGGCTCATGTCGAATTTGCCGAACCGCCAGTTGAACTGCAGCCGGAAGAACTGCGGGTCCCGGCGGCGGAAGGCTTCCTGGGTAAAGGACACGGAAGTGGTGTACACGTCATATACCCTTGAACGGAAGATATCGTTGACACTGAGGGTAAGGGAGGCTGCCTTGTTCTTAAGGAACTCATATTTCAGCGCTGCGTCCACACCGCCCGTGGGTTTGGAATATCCCTGGGCGCTGCCGCTGACCGTCTGCCCAAAGCCTCTGCCGCCACCACCGCCTCCGCCACCTGTGCTGGCGCTGCCGCCGGGCGGCAAAACGGTCTTTGAAGTAAAGTCGCCCGTCAGCTGGAGCGTAAAGTTCTTCGGCAGCTTGAAAGTGTTGTTGATCTTACCAAACCAGCTCCAGGTCTGCCCTACGGTGGGAATGGCGATTGAGCCGGTATCTATCACGTTTATCTTTGACGTGAAAATATTTATATTGCCCGTCACATCCCACCATTTGGTGATGGTGTTGCGGCTGATCAGCTCCAGTCCACTGACGAAGGAGGATTTAGCATTGATAAACGTATTGATGAAGACGGCCGAATCATTGACGGGGTTGACACCCGGAAATTGATAGCGGGTGATCAGGTTAGTGGTATATTTATAATAGACGGAGGCGAGGAATGTATTATTACCAGCGTAGGTTTTCTGGTAAGCGAGCTCCAGGGAGTTGGTGAACTGCGGCTGCAGGTTCGGATTTCCTCTGCTGAGGTTAAGCGAGTCGGAATAATCCGTGAAAGGGAATAGCTGGAAAAAGCTGGGCCTGTCGATGCGGCGGGTATAGTTCAGTGAAAGGTCCTGGTCCCCGCCGAGTTTTTGAGTTAGGAATACGCTGGGGAAGAGGCTGATGGGGAATTTATTGCTGAAATTACCAACGGTGTCGACCAGGCCGCCCCCCTGATTTTTTACGGCATAGGTTTGCGCGCCTTTGTAATCAGAGCGTTCGCCCCTCAATCCCAGCTGGTAAGTAAAATCCTTGATGGCGTTGCTATAGGTCACATAGGCTGCGTATACACGGTCGCGGTATTTGTAATGGGAAGAGAGGAGGGGTTGATTGTGATAGTTCCCATCCTCGCCAAAGATATCGATGTTATTCAGGCTGGTGATATTTCGGATCGCGACGCGGGCGCCTGTTTCGAACTTGGACTTTTCGCCCAGCGGCTTGACGTAATCCGTCTGAGCCGTGATGAATTCATTATCCCCGTTGCCCGTCTGCCGCTGGTTGTACGTATAAAACTGGGATTGTCCTTTTACGGGGTAAATATCGGAGTTGACAAAATTAAGATTGTCATTGCTGCCCTTGCCATAGTTGGCGTCGGCCGTCAGCTCTTCCCCGGCTTTGGGAAAGGTATGTTTATAGCTTAGCATGGCGCCATGGTTCCTGAAATTCCCGGAAGAGTTGGATACGCGGCGGGTAAAGGAATAGGCGGTGCCGGAAGGGAAGAGGGTATCCACATCGAGCTCGCTGGTGGTATTGGGATTGAAATGACCGTGGACAAGGTTGCCGGAAACAGAGAGGGTATTGCGGTTGTCCATCAGGTAGTCGAGGCCAAAACGGCCGAAGGCAAAATAGCCTTTGTTGACATTGTAGTCATATTGATGCAGGCTGTCCTGAGGTTCTTTGGAAAAAGTGTACCGGTCGGTTGTGCCGGGCGAGATGGATTTGCGCTGACCATAGTTGGCATTGACAAATACGTTGATCTTACCTTGCTTGACGTTGATATCGCCTCCGAGGTTGAAGCGGCCCCGCTGGTCGATGCCAGCACGTACATTACCATTATAGCCTGCCTTACGGTTCTTTTTGAGGACGATATTAAGGATGCCGGCTGTGCCGCCGGAGGCGTCATATTTTGCACCGGGGTTGGTGATGATCTCTACGCTTTGAATAGCATCGGCGGGGATCTGGTCCAGGGTGAGCGTAGTGGGCCGTCCATCTACGAAGATGGTGGGTGAGCTGTTACGCAGGGTGACATTCCCGTCTATGTCTACCTGTACCGAAGGTACGTTCTTCATGACATCCACGCCTGTGCCGCCTTGCGCAGAGATGTCCTTTTCCACGTTGTAAATTTTGCGATCGACCCCCATTTGGATCAGGGGTTTGGACGCCGTTACGGTCACCTGTCCCAGGGTTTGGGCATCTTCGGTGAGCCTGATGTTTCCCAGGTCTTTATCCACGGCGTTGAGCGCTTGCTGCATATCTCCGCGGCCGCCGGCCCCCATCTTCATTTCGAATGCCACTTTTTGCTCGTAGGTGCCATAGCCGATGGCGGTGATCTTAAGGCGGAAGTTGCCGAAGAGGGGAAGGTTTTCGAGGCTGAAGTTCCCTTTGCGGCCTGTGATCATGCCGGAGATCACCGTATCACGTCTTTTGCGGGTGACGGTGTCGAACTTACTTTGTATAAGCTGGATGGAGACCCCATCCAATCCCTTATCCGACTTTGCATCGACTACCCGGCCATAAAAATGCCCGATATTGGCGGCCTGGCCATTGCCAAAGCCTCCGCGCTGCCTGCCACTTCCTCCCATATCCGGCACCTGCGCCTTAACGGCCAGGGCTGCTACCATTACCATAAACATTAACCAGATCTTTCCCATGAGCTTAACATCAATTTGGAGGCAAAATTGAGCTAAAAACAGGATGAAATGCATTCATTCTATACGAGCGGTCTCAAAACGGCCATAGTAGGGCTAGCGCATCAGGAAGGTCAGCATGATCTGCACTACCCCGATGAGGAAACCCAGGACGGCGCCGATGACCTCTACGAAACGGAATTCTTTGGTGAGTATTTGATTGAGCATGGTCTCCAGTCTGTCGGAAGAGAAGTTGGAGATCTTATCCACCACGATCTTTTCGAGGTCGAGATCATTTTTCAGGTGTGATACATAGTTTTTCATAATGATGGGAAAGAGGTCTTCCAGCTCTTTCATGAAGACGCCTTTTAACTGGCTGATGGTCTTGTCGCCGATGAACATGGCGATCATGGGCATGCTTTCCTTCAATTTATTGCGGAGAAAATTGTCGATGTGCTCTTCCACCAGGGGCAGCATTTTCTGAACGTTGGCGGGGTTTGCGATCGTCTGTTCGATGTCCTGGTAGGAGAGGAGCTCCTGGCCGACGATCCTTCCCAGGCTTTCAGCTATCTGCTGCTGGCGTTTGGGGAAGACGCCGTGAAGAGTAAATCCCAGTATCTTTTTGGGCTGGCGGGGGTGAAAAAGCAGCTTCAGCGCCATCCAGATCGTGAGCCAGTGTATGAAGGCGGATATAAAGGGAATGGTATACAGCCACCAGCTGATAGTCGTCATATTGATCGCTTTTTTAATAAAAAAGCTCCTCGTTTTGCGAGGAGCTTCGGGTGGATGATGGGGCTCGAACCCACGACCCTCAGAACCACAATCTGATGCTCTAACCAACTGAGCTACAACCACCGTATCGGGATGATTCCCGTTGAACCGGACGCAAATTTAAGTCAATTTGAAATTCCTCCAAAACAAACTTTTTCGAAACCGCGGGAAATTATGGAAAGGGTGGTTAAAAGGTTTGGCATGAAAACTGACTTAGGATGGGGAAACGGTTGGCCCGGGCGCTTTCCGCTCATGGAATTTATGACAAAACGGATGTTAATAATGGGTTTTGACGACAACATACCATTGAGATAATCGTTACATTTGATTAGTTATGCAAAAAGTGATTATGTATATGTTTAGTAAAAGAAACTTGCCGATCGTTCTATTGATTCTTGGAGCGGGTATATTCGTCGCGTTCAGGACCTTAGGAATAGGGGAGAACCCTCCCACCAAATACGAAAAGATCCTGAAAAATGTAGGGGAAATGCTCGAACAGATACATTATAGCCCCAAACAGCTGGATGATAAGTTCTCCAAAGAGGTGTTTACAAAGTACCTGGCGGATGTGGATGTGGAGAAGAATGTCCTGCTGGCTTCTGACGTGGAGACCCTGCGTGCCAAATACGAGACGCGCATTGACGACGAGATCCAGGGGAAGGCCCCTATCCAGTTCGTGCCTTCTGTAAGCGAGGTGTACAGGAAGCGCCTGACGGAAACCGAGCTGCTGTACAAGGATATTCTCTCCAGGCCGTTTGATTTCAACGTCAACGACTCTGTCGATCAGAACTATGATAAGGCAGCCTTCCCGAAGAATGAAGCCGAAAGAAAGGAATCCTGGCGCAAGCGCCTGAAATACCTGACGCTGGAAAGGTATTCCGACCTGCTGGACCAGCAGGAGGCCAGCAAGAACAAGCCCGGCTTTGTGGCCCGCAGCAATGAGGACCTGGAAAAAGAGGCCCGGGCGAAGGCATTGAAAGTAATGGACCGTTTTTACGATCGCCTGAAAGTGAAAGTTAATGACGATGACCGTTTCAACATGTTTGTACAGACCATTGTACAGTCAATGGATCCTCATACCGATTATTTTCCGCCGGTGGAGAAAAGGTATTTTGACGAGCAGATGAGCGGGCATTTCTTCGGCATAGGCGCCTCTCTGCGGGAAGAGGATGGCAATATCAAGATAACAACCCTGGTGACGGGCAGTCCTGCCTGGAAGTCCGGCCAGGTGACGGTGGGCGATATCATTACGAAGGTCGCACAAGGGGGGCAGGAGCCTGTCGACCTCACCGGGTTCCAGGTGGAGGATGCTGTAAAGCTGATCCGGGGCACCAAGGGTACGGAAGTGCGGCTGACCCTGAAGAAGACAGATGGTTCGACAAAGATCATTTCTCTCATCCGGGATGAGATCGTGCAGGATGAACTGACCTTTGCCCGGAGCGCAATCGTCAACTCCTCCAAAGGGAAGATCGGGTATATCTATCTCCCTGAGTTCTATGCGGATTTTGACAATCCCAAGGGGAATCGCTGTTCGATAGACGTAGCGAGGGAAGTTATGAAGCTGAAAGAGCAGAAGGTGGATGGCATCGTGCTTGACCTGCGCTTCAATGGAGGTGGTTCCTTATATGATGTTGTGCAGATGGCGGGCCTGTTTGTTGAACAGGGGCCTATCGTCCAGGTGAAAGACAGGGATGGCAAGCCACAGATCCTGCCTGACCATGATAAGAACGTGCTGTATGACGGACCTTTTGCCGTAATGGTAAATGAATTGAGCGCCAGCGCTTCCGAGATCTTTGCGGCAGCCATACAGGATTATCACAGAGGTGTGATCATCGGCAGCACGTCCACTTACGGAAAGGGTACGGTGCAGCGTAATATCGGCCTGGACAAGACCATGGGCTTTATGGAGGCCAACAGCGAACTGGGCACACTGAAGCTTACGCTGCAGAAGTTTTACAGGATCAGCGGCGGCTCCACGCAGCTGCGGGGTGTTGCTTCGGACATCGTACTTCCCGATCTGTATGAGTTTTCCAAGATACGTGAGAGGGATAATCCCGATGCGTTGCCCTGGGATGAGATCCAGAAAGCGGACTATACCCCCTGGAAATATGCTTATGACCTGAATGTCATCAAAGGCATGAGCAACGAGCGGATGAAGAACAATTCCGCTTTCAACCTGATCCGTGCAGATGCGGAATGGCTCAGCAAGGAGAATGACAAGGTGTTTCCGTTGAGCCTGCAAAAGTACAGGGAAGAGCAAAAGCAGATCAAGTCTACGATCAAGCAGATCGATGCGCTGAGCAAGCTGGCGGGCGGGAATGAACTGAATGTTACGGCGCTGCCCCAGGATGTCCATAAATATGATAATGACAAGGATAAGGGCACTCGTTTCCAGGCATGGCTGAAAGACAAGCGGAATGATATTTACCTGGGAGAAGCGGTAAACGTCCTCGACGATATGATCACACAAAAAAATCTGGTGTACAACAAGTAAAAACGAAAAACCCCGGGCGATTGCCCGGGGTTTTTTTATAGATATCTTTCTTTCAGGATCCGCATATGATGGGCTACGTGCCCGGGGATAATATAGCCGATGGTAAAGGCATTGAGCGGGCGACCATTGGCCTGTCCTCTGAAGCCCAGCTGATGGTCTGTAAGAGAATCATACAGCAGTATGGTGGCTTTTCGGATCGCTGACCACTCCTCCTGCAGGTCATTCCAGCGGCGTTCCGAAGCCCCGGAATTGGCAGCCCATGTATTTTCGTCAAAGCCGGGCAGCGGGTTGGCATCCAGACGGGAAAAGGTCACGGCTCTGTAAGCGAAGACTCTTTCGGCATCTATGATATGCTGTAACATTTCCCGGATGGTCCATTTGCCTTCGGCATAGGCATAATCTATTTTTTTACGGGGGATCTTTTTCAGGAACTTCCGGAACTGCCGGGTATTTTTTTCCAAAGCCTTTTGAATATCCTCTTCTTTTACCAGGTCAAGATAAGGTTGGTAGAACTCGGCCGGTATGATCTCTGAACGGGGAAGCATGCTTTTTTGGGGTAAAAATAAAGAAAGCCGGGCGAATCTAATGAGATGGCCCGGCTTTCTCTTTTAGTCTTTTTTGTTGCTTAGCGTGGACCTTTGCATTTTATCGTTGCGATGTGCATCCGTTGCCGAGAGGGTAGCTGCCAGCTTTATGGCCTCATAGGCATTGATAATACCACCTGAGCGGCTGATGTCGGAAAGGCTGACCATTTCGTCCTCGGACCCCGGTTTTTTGACCTTGACAGGGGGAGGCACTGCAGAATGTTCTATGCAGTATTTCACCTGCTGGGGGCTTAGGCCCGGATAGTATTCCAGGATGAAGGCCGCCAGGCCGGTGACGACCGGAGCTGCCATACTGGTGCCCTGGAGGTTGCCATAGTTCTTTCCCCCGGGCAGGGTGGAATAGATACGCGTGCCAGGAGCGAATACGTCGACTTCCTGCTTGCCATAATTGGAAAAGGAGGCGGTGTAGCTTTTAAAACCTGGCTCAGCCAGCGGGTCGCTGCTGGCTCCTACGGTGATCCAGTTGGAGGCGGTGTAGTCGGAATGCAGGATATTGGGACTGGGAAAGTTATCGGCGGTATCTACGTCTGCATTGTCATTGCCGGCTGCATGGATCAATAAGACCCCTTTGCTTTCTGCATATCTGACGGCCGAATCCACCCATTTCTTTTCGGGGGAGAGATTTTTACCAAAGCTCATATTGATGACCCGGGCGCCATTGTCCACCGCATAGCGGATGGCCAGGGCGATGTCCTTGTCATGTTCGTCCCCATTGGGAACGGCACGGATCATCATGATGCGGACATTATCTGCCACGCCATCCATGCCTTTACCATTGCCTCTTTCTGCGCCGATGATGCCTGAAACGTGCGTGCCGTGCATAGGGTCTTCGGCCATTACGTCATTGTTGCCGTAGTAGCGGTCGTTTATATCCTCCTCATTGTCTTTTACAATTTCTTTGCGGTAGTCCCTGGGGGGTGTTTTTTTGGCGGAAGCTTTTTTCTCTTCCTGGTCAACCTGTTCACTGAACTCGTTGAGGAAGGCCTTGTTGGTCATATCCATGATCTTATTGGCCTTGAAAGGATAGAGGAACACGGACTTTGCGCTTCTTGTTTCCGGGTTCGCTGTCTGGAAAGTATCCAGGTCATTTCCTGTATATTCTGCTTTTCCCATCGCCTGTTGAAGGATGCTATCGCTTTTTACACAGGCTGAGAGCACGCGGTGAAGCATCATCAGGTCTACACCGCTCTCAATGCCGTCACCCATTACGGTCTTGCGCGCCTTTACCCACATATGGTAATTGTCCCTGTCATCCTGGTTCCACTTGCTGGAATCGAGCTGCTGCACATCAAATTGCTGCTTGAATTGGTAATATACCCTGGCTTCTTCCTGTGCGTCGTCCTTCACATTATGACCGTCCTTGCCCCCGATGAAATTCCAGCCATGGACATCATCTATATAGCCGTTGTGATCGTCGTCGATACCATTGCCCGGGATCTCTTTGGGATTTGTCCAGATAATATTCTTCAGGTCCTCCTGCAGTGTATCGACGCCGGAATCGATGACAGCCACCAGGATCTGTTTGCTTTTCAATTTTTTGGTCCTGGCGAATTCATAGGCTTTGTCTATGCTGATGCCATAATAGCCGTCCTGGTCCTTATCCAGGAGGTGCCAGCCTTTTGGCAGCTCTGTCTTTACGGAATTTCCTTGTGCAAACATCGTTAGCGGAAAGGCTCCCAGCAGGAGCAGACCCATTAACCCCTTAGAACTTAGCTTCATGTGTGTATGTAGTTTTTTTGACTATCATGTAAAATAATAAAACATAGGCCATCACATGTAAAAAATTACATGGATGGCCTTATAGACTTGTTAAAATTGGTGCCGGCGGATTTTACTGGTTTTCCTGGCTTAGCTTCAGCTCCACGCGTCGGTTGGCAGCCCGGCCGGCGGCGGAGTTATTATCTCCGATCGGCTGTTCCTGTCCCAGTCCGGCTGCAGTCAGATGGCTTTCCGGGATTCCTTTTTTCACCAGGTAATCTCGGACTGCGCTGGCTCTGTTCTGAGAAAGGAGCTGGTTGGCCCTTGGGTTTCCACTGTTATCTGTATGTCCTTCGATGGTAAGGTGCCATTCCGGATGATCCTTCATCAGCGCAGCCAGGGTATTAAGCGCCAGGTAGGAGCTATCGGTAAGGCGATCGCTGGCCGAGGTGAACAGGATATTACGGGCGATGTAATTGATCTTCTCCCTTACTTCTTTTTTGATCATGGGGCAGCCCTGGTTTTCCTTCGCTCCGGGCGTATCCGGGCATTTATCTTCCTCGTCATTGACGCTGTCGCCGTCCCTGTCGGGAATGGGGCATCCGTTGTACCGGGCCAGGCCGGGTTTGTCGGGGCATTTATCCTCTTCGTCATTGACGCCGTCGTGGTCCGTATCAGGGATCGGGCAGCCATTGTAGCGTGCCAGGCCCTGGATGTTCCTGCAGGAATCATGTTCGTCATCTATACCGTCACGGTCCGCATCGGGGATGGGGCAGCCGCGTGATCTGGCTGGCCCGGCCATCAGGGGGCAGTAATCCTGGTCATCCGGTGTGCCGTCATTATCGCTGTCTTTGGGGATCTTCTTTTTTGGAGGCACAGGGCTGCTGGTAGATGTCAGCCATATACCCAGTGAGACACCCGCCAGCTGATGGTGAAAGGAGCCATCGTATGATGCATTATAAAAGCTGGTCAGACCCTGGCTGAAATAAGCGCTGAGCATAATGCTTCCCAGCTCGAAGCCTGCCCGGCCGTTTATGCCCAGGTCCACGGTCTTATAGGTATTGATACCCTTGCCCACAGTGACCGGGGTGGACTCGTTGGTATATTTGGTCCCGGTGTGCCTGAGGGTTTCATTGGTCGTTTTGCCGCTGTAGAAAAAGCTGATCTGGGGGCCGGCACTGAGGAAAAAGCTGTTCTTATGACTTGCCGAGAGATAGAACTTATAGGTAAAGTTCAGGGGAACGTCGATGTAATTAATATTCAGGTTCTGCCGGGTGTAGATGGTATCTTCCAGGTAGCTGGTGGCTGAATCGTTGTTCTTTGTGAATTTTTTACCTTTTGAAGTGTAAGTAATGGCGGGCTGGAAAAAAAAGCCTTTATGTCCAAGGGGGACTTCTAAAATAAAGCCCAGCTGAAAACCGGATCTCGACGACTGGAATTTTTTTATGGTGGTGTCCCATCCAGGTATATTGTTCTTTTCCAGTACTTTAGCGCTGTGGAGGCCTCCAAGGATACCTAATCTCACCTGGGCCCTGGAATGGATGGATCCGATAAGCGCCAGGGCCAGCAGGAGTATAAGTTTCTTATATGCAGCAGAGGCTTTGGTACCGGAATTCATCATAGTTTATGGGTGATCTGTAGGCAATAACGTCCAAATGAATGAATTATTATTTGAATTGCTATTGCCTACAGGGGGTTCGTCCCTTTAAATATCAAACTTTATCCCTTGTGCCAGTGGCAGTTGGGTGGAATCGTTGATGGTATTGGTCTGACGGCGCATATAGGCTCTCCAGGCGTCGCTGCCGCTCTCCCTGCCGCCGCCAGTCTCTTTTTCTCCTCCGAAGGCGCCGCCGATCTCGGCGCCGGAAGTACCGATGTTGACATTGGCGATCCCGCAGTCGCTGCCGCCTGCCGAAAGGAACTGTTCGGCTTCCCGCAGATTGAGGGTCATAATGGATGAGGAAAGGCCTTGCGGCACTCCGTTCTGGATGGCGATGGCTTCATCAAGGGTCCTGTATTTCAGCAGGTAGAGGATGGGGGCAAAGGTTTCGTGCCGGACAATGTTATAGTCAGGTTCGGCTTCTGCAATGCAGGGCCGGACATAACAGCCGCTGTCAAAACCCTGGCCCCGGAGAACGGCGCCTTCTATGAGGAAGCGGCCGCCTTCCTTTTTGCAGGCTTCGATGGCTCCGAGATAATTTTGGACGGCATCTTTGTCGATGAGGGGACCAACATGATTTTTTTCATCCAGGGGATCGCCGATGCGTAATTGCTGGTAGACAGTAGCCAGCTTTTCTTTTACCCTGTCGTAAATGCTTTCGTGAATAATGAGTCGCCGGGTGGTGGTGCAGCGTTGGCCCGCTGTGCCCACGGCGCCGAATACGGCGCCCGGGATGGCAATGTTCAGGTCTGCATCCTGAGAAATGATGATGGCGTTGTTGCCTCCCAGTTCCAGCAGGGTCCGGCCCAGCCGTGCAGCTACGACAGCGCCTACCGCTTTGCCCATGCGAGTGGAACCCGTGGCGGATACCAATGCGATCCTTTCATCAGCGGCCAGCCATTCGCCCGTGTCCCGGGCGCCTGTGATAAGATTGCTTACGCCCTCAGGCACGTTGTTGCGGGCAAAGACGTCCGCTACGATGTGCTGGCAGGCCAGAGCGCAGAGCGGGGTTTTTTCAGATGGCTTCCAGATGCACACGTCGCCACAGATCCAGGCCAGCATACTATTCCAGCTCCAGACGGCGACGGGGAAGTTAAAGGCGGAGATAATACCAACCAGGCCGAGCGGATGCCATTGTTCGTACATTCTGTGGGCAGGCCTTTCGCTATGCATGGTCAAACCATGCAATTGGCGGGACAGGCCGACGGCGAAATCACATATATCGATCATTTCCTGCACTTCGCCATATCCTTCCTGCAGGCTTTTGCCCATTTCATAGGAGACCAGCTTACCCAGGGGCGTTTTGTAATGCCGGAGCGCTTCACCTATCTGACGAACTACTTCACCTCTGCGGGGCGCAGGCCAGGTGCGCCATTCCAGGAAGGCTGCCTCCGCGGTGCGCACCACGGTATCATAGCTTTCTTTATCTGTGGTAGTGACATTGGCGATGGTCTTGCCATCCACCGGAGAAACGGAGGTGAGGGAAGGCGTTTTGGCAGCTATCCATCGGGCACCGGTGGAGGTTCCGGTGTTATCTGCACTGATCTTTAAGTCTTTGAGGAAGTCCATAATTAAAATTGCTTGCGTTTTATGCAAAACGCAAGCAATTTAGGGAAAACTAACCACTAACCGGTGGCCTCAACCTTAACTTAAAATCTACTATGAAAAAACTGGTCCTTTTTGCCGGCTTCTACCAGGCCGGCATTTATCAATACGTAAATTTTGAAATAAGGGTTGTGTCCCCTTTTGGGAACACGATACGTGAGGATCAATTAGTTGAGTTTGTTTTCCATCGCGGCGAAGAAACTTTCGCTATAGCTTACCCCGATGGGGATGTCTTTGTCCCCAATCCTGATCTTGCTTTTGCTGATGTGTTCGATCCTGCTGATGGGCACGATATAGGAGCGATGGGCGCGGATGAATTCCCGGGCCGGCAGTTTCAGCGCGATGGTCTTCAGCGTCATCAGGGTGAGAATGGACCTTCCGGGGAGGTAGATCTTGATGTAATCGTCGAGTCCTTCGATGTAGAGAATCTCTTTGAGGTTGACCTTTACCATCTGGTAATCGGACTTGACGAAGATATATCCTTCCTGCAGTTCCTGGCTGGTGAGATAGTCGACGTATTCCTTGGCTTTATATACGGCTTTGAGGAAGCGATCGTATTCAATGGGCTTAAGCAGATAATCGATGGCATCCACGTTAAATCCTTCCACGGCATATTCACTGAAGGCAGTGGTGAATACGACAGCGGTGTTCTTCTTATTGATGATACGGGAGAATTCAATCCCATTGATGTCCGGCATTTGAATATCCAGGAAGAGGATATCCACCGGGGCGGTATCCATCACTTTTTGTGCTTCGAAAGGGTCGGTGAAAACACCTTTCAGGTCGAGGAAATAAATTTTTGCGATGTATTTCTTCAATACCTCCAGCGCAAGGGGCTCGTCGTCGATGGCTATACATGTCAGCATTATACCTGAATGTTTAGATGAACAGTAAATTCAACCGGTCCGTCGTCAATGGTAAGATCATATTTATCCGGATAGAGCAGATCCAGTCTGCGCCGGGTATTTTGGATACCAATACCCGTATTGTCTGCCATCCTAAGCAAGGTATTGATATGCTTATGATTCGTTACACTAAAATACATCGAATCTTTCTTTATTTCCAATAATATGCAGATGGGGGAGATCTCCCTGGTGCTGACGCCGTATTTAAAAGCGTTTTCCACAAAAGGCAGCAGCAGGAGCGGGGCGACCTGTCTGCCCAGCGGATCGCCTTTTACGTTGAATGCGATGCTGGACTTATCGGTAAGGCGCATCTTCTGCAATTCGATGTAATGCGTGGTGAACTGGATCTCCTTTTCCAGCGGGACCAGGTCATTGCGGGCTTCCGTCAGCACATAGCGCATGATGCTGGAAAGCTTCATGACGGCAGGGGCGGTCTTTTCAGACTGTGCGGAGGCCAGTGCATAGATATTATTAAGCGTATTGAACAGGAAATGAGGATTGATCTGTGCTTTCAGGAAGGAAAGCTCTGCATTGACCTTTTCGTTGGCGATCTCTTTGTTGCGCTGCTCGGACCGGAGCCACTGGTTGATCACTTTAATGCCAGTGCTGAATACGAAAATGAGCAGGAATACGGCAATATTGCCGGGTTGGAGCAGCGGCTGCTGGAAATTGCGGGGCCTGCCGGGCGGCCGAAGGCCTGGCGGAGGCGTTTGCCAGCTGCTAAAAAAATAATGGTAGATACGGGGAAGGCAGCCAAAGAAAATGAGCAGTACCAGTATGATCAGTCCATAGGTAAGGAATTTTTTTTGATCCAGCCATTTGGGAATGAAAAAGAACGTATTGAGATAATAGAAGGCGATCAGCAGGCTATTGGTGATAATGAAAGAGACGAGGAAATATCTTTCCGTAAAAAAAGAAATTTCCCGGGGCCTTGGGTAGAATACAAATGGCACCATGAGAAAGCAGACCCAGGCCGCGATGTGAATGATGATCTGTACAATCCTTTTCTCCATATCCACCTCAAATCTATGGGCCGTGGATGGTAGAGAAGAAATAATATAGATGAATGGAGGAATTACACCGGTGAATGGAGGAACGGCCCTGGCGGGCCGTTCCGTTGAAGGTTAGAAGGTCAAAGCAAGCTTACCAAACAGGCGCAAACCGTTGAAGCCCATCTGGACGCTGTCCCAGGGCCCGCCGGATTCATTGTCGCCAGCCCATCCTTTTGCCAGGGGATTTACGCCCAGGTCGGGATGAACATTGAATAGGTTGTCCGCCCCGATGAAGACAGTTGCATGTTTGCAGAGCTTGTAAGAAGCGTAGATATCCGTGACTGTCTTACCGCTGAAGTTGAACACTTCCGGTACCAGCACTTTGTCGTCCGCATCGCTGGGCACCATGGGATTGATCCCTGTCTGGTTTGGATTGTCGTCAGTGGCATCGCCAAAGCCCATCAGCTTGATCTTGCCGTAATAAGTGAAATGGGTGCCAAAGCCGAACTTATCGAAATTGTAATCCAGGCTAAGCGCGAATTTGTGGTTGGGCGCCGAAGCCAGCAGGAACGCTTTTTCCCTGTCGCTATAAAATGTCTTCTGGTTGAGCGGAGTCCCGTTGAGCGCTGCGGGGACATGGATCTCGTCGATGGTCATTTTTTGGAGATTGCCGGCCAGCAGGACATGGAAGCTGTTCTTTTCCCAGCGGGCAGTGTAATCGGCGATGATATCGATGCCTTTGTTGGTTGTATTAACCGCATTGGAAAAGAATTGCACGGTAGATACGTCTGATGGGAACTGCGAAGTAAAGGAAGCGGGCAGGGTAGCATCTTCCTTGCTGAAAAGGCCGGAGAGCACGACCCTGTTCTTCATTTTAACCCAGTAGCCATCCACTGTAAAAGTGAGCCCTTTTGCCGCCTTCCAGCTAAAACCGGCGCTGGCATTGACCGAGGTCTCTTCCTTTAGCTTAGGGATGCCTGCAGCACGGGTGATAGGGTCATTATTGTCTGCGATACGGCTTTGCACCAGGGCGCCGCCACTGAAAGAAGTAAGGGTATTGCTGAAATTGATCTGCTGCAGGGAGGGAGCCCGGTAGCCTGTACTGATGGAGCCGCGGATACTCAGGTTCTCCAGCAGCTTATAGCGGGTGGCCAGCTTAACGGTGGCAACGGAGCCGAAATCGGAATAATGTTCAAACCGGACGGCGCCGTCCACGAGCCAGGCTTTGGTGATATTCAATTCAGCGTCTGCATATAATCCCAGGTTGGTGCGATGGGCGGTCTTCACATCGGCCGGGCTGAAGCCGGGAAAACCCTGAGCGCCGGCGGCGGGAGCGCGTAAAGAGTCCTCGGAGAGATTGTTGTACACGCGTTCGGTCGAGTCATACGCTCCGTAAGAGCCGAATTCCCCTTTATAGATGGCATATCTTTCGTACCGGAACTCGGCACCCAGCCCCAGGTTGAGGCCGCTGGCCACGGTTTTGAAAGATTTTCCGAAGTCCAGGTTGAGGGTGTTCTGCAGAAAGTTGAAACCGCCGTCATCAAAATGAGTAGGGGTGGTCTTACCGATGCTGGAAGCATTAAAAGTCTTGTCGCCGTAGTAATGGAAATCATTTCTTCCCAGGGTATTGCTCAGGTCCCAGGTCCAGGCATTCCCTGTCATGCCTTTGATGCCCAGGGCAAGGGAAGCGTCCTGGATATGCGTTTGTATATGAGGGTTATAGTAGGTCTCCCCGTCATTTGTTCTCCGCATGATGCCGGGCACGAACAGAAGATCGGCATTATTGTCTACGGGAAAGCGTTCGGGTTTGCCGCTGAAGTTACGGGAATAGGCGTATGCGTCGGACGCCTTGTAATTATATCCGCCGAAGGAATAGAATGTTGCACCGCCGGCAGGCAGCTCCATATTATACATGATGCCGCCTGTTTTGAGGGACCCGTCTCCAAAGGCCCTGCGGCCGCTGTTGATATAAGGCAGTGCATTCTTGTCGGTCTGCCAGTTGGCAGTATCGGCCTGGCGATAAGTTTTTCCCTGGAGGAGCAAGTCGGCCCCTATGTTAATGAATCCACCTTTTTTGCCGAGTGCGATGCCGTCGTTGAGCGCGAGGGTAAAGGTATTGCCATCGATGGCGCTGCCGGAATAGTATTGGTTGCCGGCGTTGAATTTCCTCGAATTGAATTTATGGTCGTAGTAGCCGCTCCAGCCTGCGTTGACACTCAGGTGGCCGGGGTCTTTCTTTAGGATGATATTGATGACGCCCGCGATGGCATCGGAGCCATATTGGGCGGAAGCGCCGTCCCGCAGGATCTCTATCCTGTCGACGGATGCTTCGGGGAAGGCGTTGAGGTCTACCCCGGAGCTGCCTCTGCCGCGGGTACCGAACAGGCCGACAAAGGCTGTCTGATGTCTTCTCTTTCCGTTGATGAGCACGAGGGTCTGATCAGGGCCCAGACCTCTCAGGGTTCCAAGGTCGATATGGTCTGCGCCGTCCGCGCCACTCTGTTTGTTGTAGTTGAAAGAGGGGGCAGCTATATTCAGGACAGACGTAAGGTCCATTTTGGCGGTGGGCAGGTCTATCTGGTTGATCTTAATGACATCTACCGGGACGGGCGTCTCGGTCTTGGCCCTTCCCGCTCCCCGGCTGCCTACGAAAACGATCTCTTTCAATTCAGTGGAGTTAGGTTCCAGAACAATAGTGACGGTGGCGACGTCCGATAGGGTGACCGTTTGGGTGGTATAACCGATGCTGCTGACCTCCAGGATGTCCCCCTGTTTGGCCTGCAGGGTGAAATTACCGTTATTGTCAGTGGAAGTGCCTGTTTTTGAGTGCTTTACCTTGATCGAGGCGCCGGACACAGGGCTGCCTGTCTTGCTATCCGTCACTTTTCCCGTAAGGGTGTTTTGAGCGTGCCCATAAGTATAAACAATTAACATAATAAATAGGAGGATCGGTATTCTCATACAATTTTCTTTGGTTACTTCAAGTTACCAATAAATGATTATAAAAAATCATTCAACCTGCGTTATGTATGAAAAAGTGCGTTTACCGGGAAACTAGTATTGTTCCTGATCGTTAGGAAAGCTCCGGGATTTTACGTCGTGGATGTATTGCTGGATAGCGGCGGTGGTCTGTTCGTGTATATCCAGGTAACGGCGGAGGAAGCGGGGCTTGAACTCGGTATTGATGCCTAAGAGGTCATGCATGACCAGTACCTGTCCGTCGCAATGTTTTCCCGCTCCGATGCCGATGGCAGGAATGTGCAGGCTTTCGGAAACCTCTTTGGCCAGCAGGGCCGGTATCTTTTCCAGGACCAGTCCGAAGCAGCCTGCTTCTTCAAGGATGCGTGCATCCTTCTTAAGTTTTTCCGCCTCGGCCTCTTCCTTAGCGCGCACAGTATAGGTCCCGAATTTATAGATGGACTGGGGAGTAAGGCCCAGGTGGCCCATGACGGGAACCCCTGCAGCCAGGATCCTTTTGACGGATTCGAGGATCTCTTCGCCGCCTTCCATTTTGACGGCATGTGCGCCTGTTTCCTTCATGATGCGAATGGCGGAAGCCAGGGCTTCTTTCGAGTTGGATTGGTAGGAGCCGAAGGGGAGATCTACCACGACGAAGCTTCTGTTGACGGCCCGCAGCACGGAGGATGCGTGATAAATCATCTGATCGAGGGTGATCGGGAGCGTGGTCTCGTGGCCTGCCATTACATTGGAGGCAGAGTCGCCGACCAGGATGACGTCGATGCCGGCAGCATCGAAGATCCTGGCGAAGGAATAATCATAGGCGGTGATCATGGATATCTTTTCCCCTGTCTGCTTCATTTTCTGCAGCGTATTGGTGGTCACTTTCTTGACGTCCGTGTGTACTGACATATTGGGGCAATAATTTAAGGGGAGGCTAAGTTAGGGAGTTTTAGTCAGGTGATACCCTTTTTTTTCAGGTCGGCGTACAGGTGCTGTATAAGGCCGTCCGCGAGACCTATTTTGGGCACATATATTTCCTGTGCATTGGCCCATCGCATGACATTGACGTAGATCTGCAGGGCGGGGACGATGACATCGGCCCGGTCTTCCCGGAGTTTGTAAAGCCGCATGCGATCGGCCAGGGAAAAATTAGAGAACTCTTTATGATAGTCTTTCAGCAGATCGATGTGAAGGGATTTGCCTTCTTTGCGTTTAGACAGGGAGAATACTTTGTTGATATTTCCTCCCGAGCCGATGGCGATCATATTGTTTGGAAAGTCCTTCGTCTCTTTTTTGATGAAGTCTTTCATATTATCCCATTGGGAGTCGGCGACCTGGCCTTTCAGCAGCCGGATGGTGCCGATGTTGAATGACGCGGAAAAGACCAGCTTATTGCCTGCAAAAAAAGTCAGTTCGGTGCTGCCTCCGCCTACATCGATATAAAGATAGGCGTGGTCCTTGTCCATATTTTCCGCGATGTGGTTCTCATAGATCAGTGCCGCCTCGTTGCCGCCGCTGATGACCTCGATAGGAATGCCAGTCTCATCCTGGACGCGGGCGATGATCGCCCGGGCGTTGACGGCGTCACGCATGGCGGATGTGGCCGCTGCTTTAATATGAAGAACACCATAGGCATCCAGGAGATGTTTGTATGCTTTGATGGTATGAAGGATCATGTCGGTCTTTTCCGGGGAGATCTCCTTTTTTTCAAAGACGTCGAATCCAAGGCGCAGAGGGACACGGACCAGGTTGATCTTATTGAATTCTGTCTTTCCGTTGTTGATGGATACATCAGAGATCAGCAGCCTTGCCGCGTTGCTTCCGATATCAATAGCTGCCAGTCGCATGAGTTATGGGTGGTATTTGCGGTATATCAGATGGTTTTGTTTCTTCTCCGTGGACAGCTTTATGGTATAAATAATTATAGATCTCGATCTGGGATCTTACCTTAACCTCCGGGTTGTCCTTTTTGTATTTGTTCAGCAATTCGTTGTCCAGCCATCTGGCTTTGACGTTGTCCGCCAGCTGGATGTCCAGGATCTTGTTCAATTCATGCCGGATAGTGGGGTCAAGCACCGGACAGGTGGCTTCCACCCGGTGGTCCAGGTTGCGCACCATCCAATCGGCCGAAGATATGTAAACTTTCTCTTTCCCATTGTTGCCGAAGATAAAGACCCTGGCATGCTCGAGATATTCATCAATGATGCTGATGGCTTTTATGGGAATGATGAACTTGCTGTTCTCGGAGAACATGCAGAATATACCACGGATGATGAGCTTTATTTCAACCCCGGCCCGGGCAGCCTCGTAGAGCTTGTCGATCAGTTCCTCGTCGGAGAGCGAGTTCATCTTTAAGGTCATGGTAGCGGGCTTTTTTTCTTTAGCCAGCCTGATCTCCCTTGTGATCATCTTTATCAGCTCTCTCCGCAGGCTGGTAGGGCAGGGGATCAGGGTTTTGCAGCCTTTCAGCGGATCGGGGCCTTCCTTCCATTTTTCCAGGTAATTGAAGATCCTGTTCACGTCAGCCATGATATGCCGGTCCGACGTCAGCAGGCAATGGTCTCCATAGACTTTCGCCGTTTTTTCGTTGAGGTTGCCTGTACTGACGAAACCATAGTGGATGGTGAAATTGTTGATGCGTTTTTTTATCAGGCAGATCTTGGCGTGGATCTTCATGTTGGGAATGCCGATGAGGACCTTCACGCCTTCGTCCTCCAGTCTTTCCTTCCATTCCAGGTTGGCTTCTTCGTCAAAGCGGGCCCGGAGCTCCAGCATGACCGTGACATGTTTGCCATTCCTGACCGCATTGACGAGGGTATTGATGATCTTGGAGTTGCCCGCCAGCCTGTAGCAGGTGATCTTGATGGTAGTGACATTGGGGTCGATGGCAGCTTCCCGGAGCATATCGATCACGGGGTTGAAGGAATGATAGGGGAAGTGCAGCATTACGTCCTGGTCCAGGACCACATCCGTCACCCGGGGTGTTTTTACCAGCAGCGGATGGGTGAATGGTTTTTTACGCTGGCCTTTTTTGTGGAACACGTCAGGAAAGTCCATAAAGTGCCGGAAATTATGGATGCGGCCGCCCGGCATCAGGTTGTCCTTATGGGCGAGATTCAGCCGTTTCATGATGTACTCCAGCAGGTGGGTATCCATCTCCTTGTCATATACAAATCGAACGGGCTTTCCCCGGCGGCGGTTCTTCAATCCTTTTTCGATCTTTTGGATCAGGGTGGTGGAGATGTCATTGTCGATGTCGATCTCTGCGTCGCGGGTCACTTTGAAGACCCAGGAGCTGTAGGTATCGTACCCGAAATAGGCGAAGATGCTCCGGAGATTGTACCGGATAATATCTTCCAGCAGGATGATGTGATGCTCGTCCATGGTTGCCGAGGGCAGCTGGACAAAACGGCCCAGTACCCTGCTGGGAACTTCTATCAATGCATACTTGCGCTTCATGCTGCCGTCCTGCCGGGAAAGCACCACACCCAGGTAGATGGATTTATCTCTCAGGTAAGGGAATTGAGGGATGCTTTCGATCATCAGGGGGATGATATTGGAGCGAACTTCTTCCTCGAAATAATTCTGGATGAACTGCTGCTGGGTCTGGTCCAGGTGATCCTCGGACACCAGGAATACTTTCTCCTTTTCCATTTCCTTGCGGATATCGCTCCAGATGGTGTCGAACTCTTCATTTTGTTCCAGGACCATGGATTGTATATCACCCAGGATCTTATCAGGAGATACTTCCAGGTGCATATTGATCCTGGTCTTGCGGCCGCTGTATTCACTCATCCTTTTCAGCGTGGCTACCCTTACCCGGAAGAACTCATCCATGTTGTTGGAGAAAATACCTAAGAACCGTATCCTTTCCCTCAGAGGCACCGAAGGATCGGCGGCTTCCTGTAAGACCCTGTTATTGAATGAAAGCCAGCTAATGTCCCTTGCTATCGTTTTTCTTTTCATTACTACTGCCATTATACCCATTTTGCGCAAAGTAGAGAATGCAAAAGGGAATGGTAAATTAATTAATTATTATGAAATACGAAGTATTGACAACGGCACCATTATTTTCAATGGAATTGTCGAATTCGGTTTGACGTTGTCAAATCCCTCATTTCACGAACACCATATGAAAACCAATATGAAAGTGAGTAATTCCCATTTGTCACTCCGAACCTGCTATTTGTCAAAGATAGCGGAATGTGGATGTGAGACTTATTAGATTTGAATAAAACCGATCTATATGGAATTAAAAACATGTTGGACGCTGGTATGTACTGCGCTATTGATCTGCGGATCCTGCGCGGGGCAGGCCCCGGATGCCGCCTGGCCTTTTTACGGACACGATGCGGGAGGAGGGCGTTATGCCGGGTTGAAACAGATCAACGAAAGTAATGTCAGCCGGCTGAAACCGGCATGGACCTACCAAACAGGCGAATTGAAAACTTATGCCGGGACCAGGATCACAGAAAAGGCCGCGTTCGAGGCGACGCCGATCATGATCGGAGGGATATTGTATTTCAGCACGCCTACGTGCAGGGTAATTGCGGTGGATGCAGCCAACGGGCGGGAGATATGGGTATTCGATCCGCATGTGGACCTGCGCCGGGATTATTCGGAGGTCTCTTCAAGAGGTGTGGCGGCCTGGCCTTCAGGGGCATCTCCTGAGAAAATATTCGTAGCGACGATCGATGGCCGGCTGATCGCCCTCCATGCAGCGACGGGTAAGCCGGTAGCTTTTTTCGGCAATGAAGGTGTAGTGGATCTGAAAGAGGGGCTGGGAAAAGACATTGCGGAGACGTCTCCTCCCGCCATCATTGGCGACCTGGTGATCGTGGGATCGTCCTTAGGGGACAACCAGCGGATGGATTATCCTCCGGGTGTAGTCCGGGCTTATGATGTGCAGAGCGGGAACCTGCGCTGGAGCTGGGATCCCATCGCGATCCATGATCCCGGAGATACGGCGGGCAAGACCTGGACAGGACCAAATGCTGCAAGAACGGGCGGGGCCAATGCCTGGTCGGTATTATCGACGGATGCAGAAAGGGGGCTTGTTTTTGTTCCCACTACCTGTCCAAGCCCGGATTATTATGGAGGGGAACGAAAGGGCAGGAACCTGTACGCCAATTCTATTGTCGCGCTGCATGCAGCCACAGGTAAAATGGCCTGGTATTTCCAGGTAGTACATCATGATATCTGGGATTATGACATTGCGGCCCAGCCGATGCTGATCACCGTGACGAAAGGCGGGCGCAAGATACCGGCAGTGGCGGTGGGCACGAAGATGGGGCATATTTTCATTCTTAACCGGGAGACGGGGAAGTCCCTCTTTCCTGTGGAAGAGCGGCCCGTACCTGCTTCTACGGTCGACGGGGAAGAAGCCTGGCCTACGCAGCCTTTCCCGGTACTCCCGGCGCCGCTGGGATTGCAGGGATTTAGCATCGCGGATGCATGGGGGCCTACTCCAGCTGAAAAAGAGAAGGCAGTCCAAAGGGTCGGGAAACTACTTAACAAGGGACCATTTACACCACCCAGTTACGAGGGCAGCATTATGGCGCCAGGCAACGTCGGGGGAATCCATTGGGGGGGTATGTGCTATGATCCTGTGCAGGAACTGCTGATCACGAATATCAACAGGGTGCCGGCAGTGATCCGGATGCTGCCCCGGGGGGAAGTGGGACAGAAGGAGAGGGAAAGTGAGGAAATACTAAGGGCAGAAACGGGACGACAGGCAGGTACGCCATATATTATGAAGCGGAACTACCTCTTCAAAACAGGCCCGGAAAAAGGGTTTGTCATGCAAAGCCGGCCGCCTTGGGGCACCCTGCTGGCCATCGACCTGCATACAGGCTTGAAAAAATGGGAGGTACCTTTGGGGTATATGATGGACCTGCAGCAATACCCGGAGGCAAAAAGCTGGGGCTCAATCAATTTCGGGGGTGCGATCGTTACAGGGGGTAACCTGGTGTTCGTAGCGGCTACCATGGACAGCCATTTAAGGGCTTTTGACAAACGGACAGGAGCATTGCTATGGGAATATGAACTACCTGCCGGCGGACAGGCTACTCCTATGACCTATTCCATTGGGGGCAAGCAATATATCGTTATTGCAGCCGGCGGACATGCCAAGCTCCATACGCCGATGGGGGATTATCTGGTAGCTTTTTCGCTGTAAGGTAATGTCAGGACCTTTCCAAGGAAAGGTAATCCACCGGTGTGAACAACTCGTTGAAAAAAGAGATATTTCTTTTTGTTAATTGCGGAAAATTAAGGACCTTTGCCGTCCTAAAAATAGTTTTCATGGCTAGAGTTTGTCAGATCACGGGTAAGGTGCCGGTAAGCGGAAACAGCGTTTCGCACTCAAATATAAAGACTAAACGCAGGTTCTTACCCAACTTGCAGACCAAGCGCTTTTTCCTGGCCGAAGAGGACAAGTGGATCACTTTGAAAGTATCTTCGGAAGGGCTGCGTACGATCAATAAGAATGGTCTGTATGCAATCGTAAAGCAATTGAGAGCCGACGGCGAAAAGATTTAAATTATTTCTAAAAAGTCCACATTATGGCAAAGAAAGGCAGCAGGGTCCAGGTGATCCTCGAATGTACCGAGCATAAGAACAGCGGTAAGCCTGGTACCAGCCGGTATATCAGCACGAAGAACAAGAAAAACACTCCGGAGCGTCTGGAGCTGAAAAAGTACAATCCCATTTTAAAGAAAGTAACTGTTCATAAAGAAATTAAATAATCATGGCAAAAGCTGCAAAAACCGCTATCAAGACCAAGGATGCCAAGGCTGCTGCCGAGGCCAAGAACTGGACGAAGGTGATCCGCGCCGTGCGCAGTCCTAAATCCGGGGCTTATACCTTTAAGGAAGCCATCGTGCACAAGGACAAGATCAAGGAATTCCTGGCACAAAAGTAATTATCGGGTTTAGTAAGATCTATAAAAGCTGTCTCTCGGTAGGGACGGCTTTTTGTTTTGTTAAGTATATTTAATCCATAATATCAGCGTATGGGATTTCTCGATAAGCTATTCGGCAAGAAAGAAAAAGAAAGTTTAGACCAGGGACTGCAGAAGACCAAGGAAGGTTTCCTGTCTAAACTGACCAAGGCGATTGCCGGGAAGAGCACGGTGGATGAGGAAGTGCTGGATAACCTGGAGGATGCCCTGGTGAGTGCGGACGTCGGCATTGACACTACGGTAGCGATCATCAGGCAGATAGAAAAGAGGGTGGCGAAGGATAAATATCTCGGTACCGGCGAGTTGAATAAGATATTACAGGAAGAGATCGAAGCGATGCTGGTGGATGCCCCGGAGCAGTCATACCGGGACTTCACTGTCCCTTCCGGCCACAAGCCCCATGTCATTTTAGTAGTGGGAGTAAATGGGGTCGGCAAGACGACTACCATTGGCAAGCTGGCTTACAATTTTAAGAAAGCGGGTAAATCGGTCCTGCTGGGCGCCGCGGATACTTTCCGGGCGGCGGCAGTGGACCAGCTGACCATCTGGAGCGAGCGGGTAGGGGTACCCATCGTAAAGCAGGGTATGGGATCGGATCCCGGGGCGGTGGCTTTTGATACAGTACAGAGCGGGGTGGCCCGTGGAGCGGATGTGGTGATCATCGATACGGCCGGAAGACTTCACAATAAAGCTTACCTGATGGAAGAGCTCAGCAAGATCAGCAGGGTAGTTAAGAAGATCATGCCGGATGCGCCGCATGAAGTGCTGCTCGTTTTAGACGGCAGCACTGGTCAGAATGCATTGGAGCAAGCCCGGCAATTTACGGCTGCAACAGATGTTTCAGCCCTGGCCATTACCAAATTGGATGGGACTGCAAAGGGCGGGGTCGTGCTGGCCATCGCCAACCAGTTCAAGATCCCTGTAAAGTTCATTGGAGTGGGAGAGAAGATGGAGGACCTGCTGGTCTTTGACAAACATGAATTTGTGGACAGCTTATTTAATTTGGAAAAACCCGCCTGAAATATCCTGACGGGTTTTTCTTTTGCATTTTTAAAAGGTATATCTGACACCCAGTCCGCCCCAGACGTCAACGTAGGTGTGGTTAGCTAATTCTAAAAAAGGATTGATATCCAGGCTGAGGGCAATAGGTGCGCCATTGATCTTGTAGTCCAATCCCAATACGCCGTCAATACCCAGGGAAAATCCGCCGTCACTGTAGTAATAGTCTCCATGGTGCCAGTTGCCATTGTACCAACCCAGGTGGGCGCCGGGACCTACGTACCATTTCAGGCCGGGGGCGCCGCTGATATCTCCATGGATCTCATACAGACCGGTGAAACGGAAACCATGGTCCCAGAAACTTGCGAGGCCTTCCAAGGCCCTGTTGTCCTGAACAAAATGTTTGATTGAGAGGGCGCCGGGCCAGAACTTAACGCCCAGTGCTGTTTGATAGTCGCTGCCCATGGATTGGGCTGAAGATCTGCTGATCGTGAATAGAGCCAGTACAGAAAATACGAATAGGGCTTTTCTCATAATTGTTCGATTTGTGCAAAAGTATGGAAAAACTGTGCCAAGTTTCATTCTTCTGCCTATATGAGTGGATGTTTACCCTATTATAAATGATATCATTTTTTAATATGTGAAAACCGAATCAGGCTGAACCCCAGGAAACTGGCCAGAAGGGAGGCTGTCAGGACAGCGATCTTGGAGGATTGAATGGTTGTCGCGTGGCCAAAGGCCAGGTTGGCGATGAAGATGGACATGGTAAAGCCGACGCCGGCCAGCACGCCCAACCCTGTAAGATGGGACCATTGCATGTCTTCAGGCAGGCGGCAGAGGCCGGTGCGGATAGCCAGCCAGCAGCAAAGCAGAATACCGGCCGGTTTGCCCAGTACCAGACCGCAGATGATGCCCAGGCTATTGGAACTGCTCAGACTGGCAGTCCAGCCGGGGGAAAGCAGGATACCAGTGTTGGCCAGGGCGAAGAGGGGGAGTATGAAAAAGGCCACGGGTTTATGCAGCACATGCTGCAGGAACGCTGAAGGGTTGACGGAGGGGGCTTTCCGGAATGGGATCGCGAAGGCCAGCAATACCCCGCTGAGGGTAGCGTGAATGCCTGAGCGCATCATGCAGTACCACATGATGATGCCCGGGATGATATAATACACCAGCTTATTGACCTTCGATCTGTTGAGGATCAACAGGATCAGGAAGATGCCGATGGAAAGGGCCAGCCAGGCGAGGGAAAGCGACTTGGTGTAAAAGAAAGCGATGACCAGGATGGCGCCCAGGTCGTCGATGATCGCCAGGGCGGTGAGAAAGATCTTGACCGAAGCGGGGACCTTATTACCCAGTAAAGAGAGCACGCCAAGGGCAAAGGCGATGTCCGTGGCCATCGGGATCCCAAAGCCGCTTTGGGTCGGCGTCCCCCGATTGAAAAGAAAGTGAATGGCGGCCGGCACCAGCATGCCGCCCACGGCTGCAAGGACGGGAAGCAGGGCTTTTTTAAAGTCCGCCAGCTCGCCTATATACAGTTCCCGCTCGATCTCCAGTCCTACCAGCAGGAAAAATATAGCCATTAGACCGTCATTGACCCAATGTTCGACGGTATGGTCGAGCGGGATGTCTGCAAAGGACAAGTCGAGCCGGGCGTGCCAGAAGTGAAGCCAGGCATCACCGGCGCCGGTGTTTGTCAGCAGGATGGAGGCTGCTGTACAGCCGACCAGGATCAGGCCGCCGGCTTTTTCGCTATCAAAAAACTCCTTGAACAGTTTGGTCAGAGGGAAAGTGGCCATATGTTCCAAATTTACCAAGGATACCCCAATTGTTGGTACCTTTGTGCCCTCAATTATGAAGACAAGAACATTAAAGAAAGACAAGGTCAATATCATCACATTGGGCTGCAGCAAGAACATGGTGGACAGCGAGGTGCTAAGCGGACAGCTGCGGGCCAACGACATCGATGTGGTGCATGAAAGCGGCAAAAAGGATCATAACATCGTAGTGGTGAATACCTGCGGGTTTATCGACAAGGCCAAGGAAGAATCCGTCAATACGATCCTGGACCAGGTGGCGCTGAAGAAAGGCGGCAAGCTGGATAAGGTCTATGTGACCGGTTGTCTCAGCCACCGCTACCGGGAAGACCTGGAAAAGGAGATCCCCGAGGTGGATGCCTGGTTCGGCACGATGGAGCTGCCGCTGATGCTAAAGCAATTCGAAGCGGATTATAAGGCGGAGCTGCTGGGCGAAAGGCTGCTGGCGACGCCTAAACATTATGCCTATCTTAAGATATCGGAGGGCTGCAACCGGACCTGTGCTTTTTGCGCCATTCCCCTCATGCGCGGCGGGCATATCAGCCGGCCAATCGAAGACCTGGTGAAAGAGGCGGAAGGGTTGGTGCGCAAGGGGGTTCGGGAAATACTGCTCATTGCACAGGAGCTGACCTATTACGGGCTGGATATCTATAAACAGCGGATGTTACCGGAATTATTACACAGGCTTGCGGATGTAAAAGGACTGGAATGGATACGATTACACTATGCCTACCCCTCCAAATTCCCGTTGGAAGTGTTAGATGTGATCCGTGAAAGGGATAATATCTGTAAATACCTGGATATGCCGCTGCAGCATGCCAGCGATCCGATGCTGAAGGCCATGCGGCGTCAGATCACCCGGGCTGAGATGACGGATCTTATTCACACCATCCGGGACAGGGTGCCCGGCATCTGCCTGCGTACGACCCTGATCACCGGCTTCCCCGGCGAGACCCCGGAGGATGTAGAGGAATTGAAAGGCTTTCTGCAGGAGCATCGTTTTGACAGGGTCGGCATCTTCACCTATTCCCATGAGGAAGGGACTTCTGCTCATGGGCTGGTGGATAATATCCCGGCTGCGGAGAAACAAAGGAGGGCAGAGGAGATCATGGAAGTGCAGCAGGAGATCTCGTTTGAGAAGAACCAGGAGAAGGTAGGGCAGGTGTTCAGGACGCTCATTGATAAGAAAGAGGCCGGCAGATGGCTGGGCCGGACAGAATTCGATTCGGTGGAGGTGGACAATGAGGTGATCATACACAGCAAGGATAAACTGCCCATTGGGGAGTTTGTATATGTGAAGATCACGAAAGCTTACGATTATGATCTGGAGGGAGAAGTAGTAGATCCGCCTGAGAAGAGTTAAAATCTGTAAAGAAGTGATTAATTGATGCTATGAGTGCTGCTCCCAGAACGTATAGATTTGCCAACGAATAAAATTTTATCATGCCATTCAAAGATGCTACTGTACAGGAAATAGATCAGGTGATGCAGGATGCCTGGAAGGCTTTTCTGCAATACCGGAAGACTACATTGAAGCAACGTGCCGATCTCATGCGGACCATTGGCGCAGAAATGGAGGCCATTGGCGATGAGCTGATACAGACGGTGATGGAAGAGACGCATTTGCCGGAAGCAAGGGTAAAGAATGAGCGGGCAAGGACGATCTTTCAGCTCACCAGCTATGCGGCTGCCTGTGAGGCCGGGCATTGGCTGGAAGCAAGGATCGATACGGCTAATCCGGAGAAAGGGGATCCGGATCTCCGCAAGATGCAGGTGCCGTTGGGGCCTGTTGTCGTGTTTGGCGCCAGCAATTTCCCCTTCGCTTATTCGACGGCGGGAGGAGATACGGCTTCGGCGCTGGCGGCAGGCTGTCCCGTTGTGGTGAAAGCGCATCCTGCGCATTCCCGTACTTCGGAGCTGGTGGCGAAAGCCATTTTCAGGGCTGTTGAAAAATGCGGCATGCCTAAAGGTGTATTTGCCCATGTACATGGGGCTGGTTTTGAGACGGGCAAAGCGCTGGTGACGCATCCGCATACACGCGCAGTAGGGTTTACGGGATCTTATGGCGGCGGTAAGGCTTTATTTGACTGGGCTAACCAGCGTAAGGCGCCGATCCCCGTATTTGCAGAAATGGGAAGCATCAATCCGATCTTTCTTTTACCTGATAAGCTAAAACAATCGGCTAAAGATACCGCTGTACTTTGCGCCGGTTCAATCACACTGGGAACGGGACAGTTCTGTACCAACCCCGGTCTGATCGCAGGCATCGATAACGAGGACCTGCAGGTCTTTATCAAAGAACTGGGCGCCGCCGTCGCTAAAACAGCGCCGGGAACGATGCTGCATGCCGGTATTGCCAAAGCATATGGTGAGAAACGGAAGGCTGCGCTGGAACAGCAGGAGGTAGAGACGGTGGCTGTATCGGAAGTGCAGCCTCAGCAGGAGCAGGGCGTACCCACAATAGCATCGGCTACGGCAAAGGCATTTTTCAACAATCCTTTGTTGCACCAGGAGGTGTTTGGGCCTTATTCCCTTGTGATCCGCTGTACCGATAAAGCAGAATTACTGGCAGTGGCCACCCACCTGGAAGGGCAGCTTACCTGCACGATGATGGCTACTGAAAAGGATATAAAGGAGCATGCGGAGCTGGTGGACCTGGCACAGGACATCTGCGGACGGCTGATCCACAACGGCGTTCCCACGGGCGTTCGGGTGGCGTTGTCCATGCAGCATGGAGGGCCTTTCCCTGCGACTACGGACAGCCGCTTCACCTCAGTCGGAGCCGACGGGATCAAACGTTGGGTCCGTCCGCTGAGCTTCCAGAACTGGGAGGATAATTTGCTGCCGGATGCGTTGAAGAATGCCAATCCGCTGGGCATCTGGAGAATGGTGAATGACCGGCTGAGCGACGGAGCGCTGGCCTAACCCAACTTTTTATCAGACTTACATGAAGAAGACTTTTTTCTGCATCGATGCACATACGTGCGGTAACCCTGTGCGGCTGGTGGCCGGTGGAGGCCCTGTATTGGAAGGACGGAATATGAGCGAGAAGCGCCAGCATTTTTTAAGGGAGTATGACTGGATCCGTAAAGGATTGATGTTCGAGCCCCGGGGGCATGATATGATGAGCGGCAGCATCCTTTATCCCCCTCATGATCCGCTGAACGATGTGGCTGTGCTGTTCATAGAGACCAGCGGCTGTCTGCCCATGTGCGGGCATGGCACTATCGGGACGATCACCATTGCGCTGGAAGAAGGGCTTATTCAACCCAGGCAGCCAGGGTTCGTCCGGATGGAAGCGCCTGCGGGATTGGTCCTGATCGAATACAAGCAGGAGGGGAGTAAAGTGAGATCTGTCAAGCTGACGAATGTCCCCGCTTATCTGGCGGCGGAAAATGTAGCTGTGGAATGCCCCGATCTCGGAACATTGCGGGTGGATGTCTCATACGGGGGGAACTTTTATGCCATAGTTGATCTCCAGCAAAATTTTAAAGGACTGGAATATTATACTGCTGATCAATTGATTAGCTGGAGCAGAGTCATGCGCAAACGGATCAATGAGGCCAACCAGTTCGTGCATCCGGAAAATCCCACCATTCATAGCTGCACACATATTTTGTGGGCCGGAGCGACCATTGATCCGGGGACTACGGCGCGTAATGCCGTATTTTACGGGGACAAGGCGATCGACCGCAGTCCCTGCGGGACAGGCACATCGGCGCGGATGGCCCAGTGGTATGCCAAGGGTAAATTGAAGGAAGGGGACCGTTTTATTCATGAAAGTATCATTGGCAGCACTTTTACGGGGCGTGTTGAGAAGGTCACGACGGTTGCGGGCAAGCCGGCGATCGTACCCAGCATTGAGGGTTGGGCAAAGGTATATGGATACAATACCATTACCATTGATCCCGAAGATGATCCGTATGCGTATGGTTTTCAGGTGTTGTAAACAAACCAGTCACTTGTCTGTTGAGGTGTCCGGTAACCAGGAATTCGCCTGATATCCCTATTTTTACTTTTATGGAGTGGAACCCGCATCATTTGCCATACCAGCAGACAGGCTATTTTTCAAAGATCATTACCGATTATCTGGACGGAGCGGCTGCGCTGTCCCCTTTTTATCAGCATCCTGTGCGTATGGAAGGCATGAGGGCTTCGCTGGAGGCGCGAAAGAAAGCGCCGGTAGACAGAAAAGCGCTGGTGGAGGCTCTGAGGGAGCAATACCAGGCTGTGGAGGTGTCGCCATTGGTGACGGCAAATATTGACCGGCTGCTGGAAGAAAATACTTTCACCGTGGTTACGGCCCATCAGCCCGCCATCTTTACGGGCCCTCTATACTTCCTCTATAAGATCATCCACATTATCAAGCTGGCGGACCAGTTGAAACGGGAATGGCCCGATGTACATTTCGTGCCCGTCTTTTACATGGGCAGCGAGGATGCCGACCTGGAGGAGCTGGGCAGCATTTATCTCAATGGAGAAAAGCTTGAGTGGGGTACGAAGCAGAAGGGAGCCGTGGGACGGATGAATACAAAGGGCCTGGAACAGATACTGAACAGGGTGGAAGGGGAGCTCTCGGTTCAGGCATATGGGCGCGAGCTGATGGAGAAAGTAAAGGAATGCTATCTGAAAAGCCCTGATATCCAAACAGCCACTTTCCGGCTCCTGCACTGGCTTTTTGCGGGGTACGGGCTGGTGGTGCTTATTCCGGACAGGGCCAGCCTTAAGCGGCTGATGATCCCTGTTTTTGAAGACGACCTGTTTCAGCAGACGCCCTGTAAGATCGTAGAGGAGACCATCGAACGTCTGCCTGCCCAATATAAGGTGCAGGCCAATCCCCGTCCCATTAACCTTTTCTATCTGGAAGGGGATTTACGGGGAAGGATCGAGCGGGTGGGTGATATTTTCAAGGTGCACGAGTCGGATCTCACGTTTTCGCCGGAAGCGATGCGGGAGGAGCTGCACCGCAGACCGGAACGGTTCAGTCCGAATGTGATCCTGCGGGGACTTTACCAGGAGACCATCCTGCCTAACATCGCGTTTATCGGAGGCGGTGGAGAAACGGCTTACTGGCTGGAGCTGAAAGCCCTCTTTCATCATTATGGAAGACCATTCCCCATGCTGATCCTGCGGAACTCTTTTTTGCTGGTGGAAACGCTGTGGGCCGGGCGGGCTGCCAATGCGGGCCTGGAGATAAAGGACCTTTTTCATTCGGAGGAGGCCCTGCTGAATGAGCTGGTGAAGCGGGAGGCGCAGCAAAAGGTGAGCATGGAAAAGGAGATCGTCGAAGCGGAACGGTATTATGATGCGCTGAAAGACCGTGCCCGCTCCGTAGACCCCACGCTCGTGCAGCATGTAGAGGCGCTGCAGGCAAAGGCATTGCATCCATTGAATGAGCTGGAGAAGAAATTGCTGAAGGCGGAGAAAAGAAAATTCGGTGACCGGCAGCGGCAGATCCACGCTTTACGGTCTGCATTATTCCCTGGCAATGGGCTGCAGGAGCGGATCGAGAATTTTATGCCCTGGTATGCTTCCAGGGGGCTTGCATTCATCAAAGATATTTATGAGCATTCGCCGACACTGGAGCAGGAATTTGTCGTGCTGACGGAAGGTCACAAATAGACGACATTTTGCAGCATCAACTGTCCGTCGAAAGTATATAGCCTGGGGGTACCTGTGGGCAAGTCCACAGTGGCGATGGTATCTTCCCCGATGTGTTCCAGGTGCATCATCAGGGCGCGAAGGCTATTGCCATGCGCGACGATCAATATATTCTCTCCTTTTTTCAGATAAGTCTCGATCTCTTTTGTATAGTAGGGTATGACACGGGCGGCGGTGTCTTTCAAACTTTCCCCGCCAGGAGGGCGAACGGAATAGCTTCGGCGCCAGAGCGCCACCTGCTCGTCACCATATTTTTTTGCTGTCGCGGCCTTGTCCAGTCCCTGCAGCTCGCCGTAGTTGCGTTCATCGAGCGCTTTGCTGCGGATCACCGGCAACTCCTTCGCATGGATCTGCCCTAAAATAAGGTCGAGTGTTTCTATCGCCCTTTTCAGAATGGAGGTAAAGCAACGTGAGAACGGGATATGCGCCAGCTTTTTGCCGGCGGCAATTGCTTCCTGGCGACCCAGGGGAGTGAGGTCTACATCCACTTCTCCGGTGAATCGATTCTCCAGGTTCCAGACGGATTGTCCATGACGAACGATGGCTAATTGCGGCATAGACTATAAAGATAATGAATCATGTATTGCTACCCGTAAGCATTGCCACGGGATATTTCTCCAGGAGGCTGCCGAGATCGAGACGGATGCCGGAAGTTTGAAAAGTGGCGCCTGTGAATATATCCGTCCAGGCGGCAGGCGCATCATCCGGGAGCAGGACAGACAGGTTGTCCTCACGAAGTGCTGTCATCCGGATCAGCGGAACGATGATCAGCGCCCAATCCTGCTCATGACGGCGGATGCAAGCAAGGTGGGCGCCAGCAATATCAACGGGCATGTAAGCGCCCGCTTCGAAGACGGCACGATGGCGGTTGCGATACGCCAGCGTTCTATAGATGGTGTGAAGCTTAGCTGCTCCGCTGGCTTGATGGGCGTTGACGTAATCGAGGACAGCCGGGCTTCCTTCCTTTTCATTTTCCCGGATGTCCTTCAGCATTTGACGGCGCAGGTCATAGTCCACCGGACGGCGGTTGTCGGGGTCAACGAAGCTCAGGTCCCAGCATTCGGCGCCCTGGTAGATATCAGGTACGCCGGGGGCGGTCAGCTTCAGTAAAAGTTGAGCGATCGCAAAGGGGGCGCTCTCATGTATACATCTATAGGCAAAGGGAATAAAGTCTTCCATGAAGGGTGATTCCGTATCCAGGATGGCATCCACGAAAGCATGGCATTTTTTTTCATAAGGCTCGTCCGGCGCATCCCAGCTGGTGACTGTCTTAGCTTCCCGCAAGGCCTTGGTAAGCATGTCATGAAAGCGTTGCCGGAAAACATCTGAAATAACCAGGTCCGGCGGAATGCCACCCAACAGGGATTGATAAATAAAATATTCGTCATTGAACTGAATGTCGGGCCTGTTGATCCCATGCCATTTGGTGACGGCCGCGATCCATTCGTCAGGTATGGAGCTGAGCCAGCAAAGCCGGATACGGCTGTCTTCTCCTCTTTTCGTATCATGGGTGGTGCCTGCGTTCATGGCGTGGGGCCATGTCTTTTGACGGATGATCATCTTTTGGTGGAAGGCTGCTGCACTCAGGCCTGTTACAGCCGGTGAGTCTCCTACTTCATTCCGGGCGATGAGCGGATTGTATACATAAAATACGGTGTCTTCAATACCCTTGGCCGCCAATGGGCCGGTGAATTGCATGAGGCGGGTCAGGAAGCTGCCATCGGTAAGCGCCGTTTGCAGCAGGAGCCGGTCTTCTTCCGGGACGGCCGCGAGAGGGCCGGCAATATCGGGTAAGGCGGGATCTCCGCCGGGTTCGGGATAAAGCCGGTAAACAGGAAAAGAAGACATGAAGAGGGCAAGGGCGTTCCTGAACCTGTCTTTGTCTGCGTCGGAGACGCCGGCGCGGAGCACCAGGTTATCCAGTTCACCGCCCATGTAAGTGCGGAGGAAGTGGTGTTTTTTTTCAAACACCAGCGTGGCGTATTCCGGCATGTCCGGGACGATGTGCTCCCGGTAGAAGCTTTTTATCCGGCGAAACCCGTCGGGATCTGTGAAGAGGGCGCCGGCGGCGGCAAGGAACTCATAGCCAGTGGTTCCCTGGAGCTGCCAGTCATCGGGAAGCGGCTCATCTGCCGCCAGGATCTTTTCCGCGACGATGTAACAGTCATTGCCGAATGTCTGTCGCAGCCGGCGTATATATTGCCCCGGTGCGGCAAGCCCGTCGATATGATCTAAACGAAGTCCCTGTATATATCCTTTATCATACCAGCAGCGGACCTCCCGGTGATACGTGTTAAAGACATGCTCATCTTCCATGCGCAGACAGATAAGGCTATTGACCGTGAAAAAGCGCCGGTAATTAATAACGGAAGCTGCCAGGTGGGCATGGGTCAGCACGTAGTGCTGGATATCCATCAGCTCTTTCAGCAGAGAAGCATGCTCGTTAAAAAAGACTACCTGCGCATGGATAAATGCGAGCGACTCCTCATCGAAGTTCACAGGCGGATCAGCCGGTGAAGGGAAGGCTGCCGCCGGATTCGGATCATCGGCATGGTGACAGGGCTCCTGCTCCAACGCATCGATCGCTTTCAACAGGGAAGTAGGGCATCCGGGGCGGACGGTACAGATCCATTTATAAGAAGAAATGGCCACCGGGTATTCCTGCTGGTAATAGCGGAGAACAAATTTTTCATCTGTGAAATCCAGCCGGATCTCTTTTTTCTGCAGGCATTCGGTGAGCGTAC
>Ga0163162_10000168_pt1 | contig 60425 bp, 61 predicted proteins | sample S55metaG_FD_115310 | JGI IMG/M metagenome (GOLD analysis project Ga0163162, IMG submission 115310) | Switchgrass rhizosphere microbial communities from Kellogg Biological Station, Michigan, USA - S5-5 metaG | ecosystem: Host-associated > Plants > Roots > Rhizosphere > Soil | place: USA...
ATCGAGACCGGACCGGATTTCCCGGGACCGGACGGCGACAATTCGCTTCCTCCTTCGGGCGTCATCCATGCGGCGTCCGAGTCATACTAGGCACACCCCCGAGGGCGCCGGTGCACGATCTCTTCGTTCACTGTCGACGGGCCGGCTTCGAAGGAGACCGAGATGGCTCAGTGGCGCAAGCAGACTGTCGACGAGGTGTACGCCGCGGACGAGATCGCCGCGCGGCTCGCCGATGAGTTGCCGAAGTGGTATTTCGAAGACGGCTGGATCCGCCGCAAATACAAGACCAGCGGGTGGAAGAGCACGCTAATGGTGGTCAACACCGTCGGCCATCTCGCCGAGGCCGCCTGGCATCATCCCGATCTCACCGTGTCGTATGCGTTCGTGACGGTGAAGCTGATGAATCACGCCGCCAAGGGCATCACCGACAAGGACTTCGAGCTCGCCAGGAAGATCGAAGAGGTCGTGATGTGGCAACCCGGCGCAGGCAGCGGATCGGCGCTCGAAGGCACGCCGGACGATCCGCGTTTCAAGTACCTCAAGTACGAGTGAGCGAGAGCTGCAGTCAAGAGTGGCCGCGGCCCAGCGGGTCGTCGCTGCGGCCGCGATGCAGGGAGGCGGCGACCGGGCGCCGGGAATGACACAGTGTCCCTGCGGCGGTACAGATCGGAGCCGGCGCATGCCGGCGCCGGCCGCGAACCGGGTCCGCTCGACGGAACAGGGCTTGCTTTGTCACGCTGATTCTCTGACGTTATCCTGTCCGCATCGAGCACGATGGACTACTCGAGCAATGTCCCGGAATCCACGCTCGCCGACCTGCGGCCGGCCCTGACGCTGCGCGCACCGGCGCGCTTGCATCTCGGCTTTCTCGATCCGGGCGGGTCGCTGGGTCGCCGTTTCGGCAGCCTGGGGCTTGTGATCGGCGGGTTCGAAACAGAGGTCGAGCTGAGCGCGGCTGTCTCGAATCAGGTGAGTGGGAGCGGGCCTGCCGAAGCCGCCGAAATCGATCGTGCGATTCGCCACCTGAACGTGCTGCAAGACCGCAGTGGCGAGCGGGAGCCGCTCGGTGTCAGGCTGGTTCGCGTGCTGCCCGCGCATGCCGGCTTCGGCTCCGGCACGCAGCTCGCACTGGCCATCGGACGAGCCTTTGCGCATTGGCATGGGTTGGAGGTCAGCACCCCGATCCTGGCGCAATGGCTGGGCCGCGGACAGCGCTCGGGCATCGGCATCGCCGGCTTCGACCAGGGCGGACTTCTCGTCGACGGCGGCCCCGGGGCGCAGGGCGCACCGGCGCCGATCCTGTCGCGCATCGCGCTGCCCGAGGCGTGGCGCGTGTTGGTCGTGCAGGACAACACGCATCGGGGTCTGTCGGGGGCAGCCGAGCGGCACGTCATGGCGACGCTGGCACCGATGGCTCCCACGCAAGCCGCCGAGATCTGCCACCAGGTGCTGATGCGCGTCTTGCCGGGTGCCGCCAGCGCCGAGTTCGCGCCGTTCGCGGCTGGCATCACGCGCGTCCAGAAGCTGCTTGGCGAACACTTCGCGCCGCACCAGGGCGGCAACGCCTACACCAGCGCCGCGGTCGGGCGGCTGGTCGAATGGGTCGCTCGCTGGAGCGAGGGCGGGCAGGGCCCGCAGCAGGGGGCCGCGGCGGGTCAAAGCTCCTGGGGTCCGACCGGCTTCGTGATCCTGCCTTCGCAAGCGCAGGCCGAAGCCGCGGTCCACGCTGCCCGGCGGGCCGATGTCGTCGCCGCGTCCCTGTCGTTGCGCATCGTCTCCGCTCGCAACGCCGGCGCGACGGTTATCGATCGTCGTCACCCGGCGCCATCCGCGCGCTGAGCGCGTCCGGCGCGCCCCAACCACGTTCAGCGCGGAGGTCCCATGGAACGCCCGTATATCCTCCACATGTTCACCCCGGGCCGCCAGATGAGCCCGTTCGACATCAACATGGCCGCCGACGCCGGCTATCAGATCATCGTGCCGTACTGCGAGGTCGGCCTGGAGGGCATCGCCGCCTTGACCCAGGACACGATCTTCTCGCGCGGCCCGAAGGGCGCGAAGCGAACCGGCATCTTCATCGGCGGTCGCGACCCCTTGCTGGCGGCCGACATGCTGGAGCGATCGAGGGCGTCGATGGTCGAGCCCTTCATGGTGTCCTTGCTGGCCGACCCGAGCGGCTCGTACACCACCGCTGCCGCCTTGATCGCGTGCGTCGAGGCGTCACTGCGGCGCCATCACGGCCACGGTCTGGAGGGGCAGCGCATCGTCATTGTCGGCGGCACGGGCCCGGTGGGCCGTGTCGCCGGCGTGATCGCGGCAAGCGCCGGCGCCGAGGTCTTGCTGTCGAGTCGCAGCGGCATCGATGCGGCCGAAGCGGCTGCGCGCGCGACCGGCAGGCGCTTCGGCGTCAGCCTGCGCGGCCTTGCTGGTAGCGACGCGTCGGGGTTGGGCGCCGCGCTCGCCGAGACCGATGTGCTGCTGGCCTGCGCAGCGGCAGGCATGCAGGTCGTCACGTCGGAAACCCTGAGGTCTGCCAAGCGGCTTAAGGTCGCGGCCGACATCAATGCGGTACCGCCCGAGGGCATCGCGGGCGTGGGTGTGATGGACGATTCCAAGCCGCTGCCCGGGACGGCCGCGGTCGGCATCGGCGCGCTTTCGGTAGGCAATGTCAAGTACCAGACCCAACATCGCCTGCTGGTGCAGATGCAGCAGGCCGAGAAGGCCGTGACGGCGAGCTTTCCCGAGGCGTTTGCCCTCGCGCGCACGGTGCTGGCCGAGGCGAAGGCCTGACCGGTCGCGCCCGGATGCCTGTGCTCGCCGTTGCGGCGCTTTCTGCGCGGGTGCTCGCCGAGGCTGCCCATGCCGACGGCTTCGAAGTCGTGGCGCTCGATCTGTTCGGCGATCTCGATACGCGTCGTGCCTGCGCACGATGGTGGCCGATCGGCGAGCCCGAACGCTTGCACATCGATGCCGAGCGGCTGTTGGCGGAACTCGGTCGGCTGGCGCAGCGCGCCGACGTCGTGGGCTGGATCGCGGGCGCCGGCTTCGACGGCCGTCCCGAATTGCTGGCCCGCGGCGCCGCGCTGCTGCCCCTGCTCGGAACCCAGGCCGACGGCGTACGACGGGTGCGGGACCCGCACGCATTCTTCGCCTATCTCGACGCGCATGGCATCGCGCATCCACCGGTGCGGATGACCGCCCCTGCGGATCGCGCCGGCTGGCTGCTCAAGGACGCCGGCGCTTGCGGCGCCTGGCATATCCGCCGCGACATCGGCGCCATCGCGACGGAGCACGACGATGGGCAAGGCGGCACGGTCGCTGGCCGGCGCTACTTTCAGCGCGAGATGGCGGGCGCGCCGATGTCGGCGACCTTCATCGCCAACGGCAGCGATGCCTGCGTGCTCGGCTTCAATCGGTTGATCGTGCGCTCCCTGGCGGCGCGGCCGTTCGTGTTCTGTGGGGCGATCGGCCCGTTGCATGTGCCGTACGAGGTGGCAGGCCGTGTCATCGTTGCGGTGCGCGCCCTCGCGGCGGAGTTTTCGCTGCGCGGCCTTGGCAGTCTGGACTTCATGCTGGACGGCGATCGATTCGGCGTGCTCGAAGTCAACCCGCGGCCACCGGCCACGATGGCCTTGTACGGCAGGGGCGTCGGTCACGACGCGCCGCGCGGCATCGTCGCCGCGCACGTGCGTGCATGCCTGCACGACGAGTTGGGATCGCCGATGCGCTCCGGGGAAGACGCCGTGGACGCAGTGCAAGGCACCGAGATCCTGTTCGCGCCCCGCCCTTTCTGGTTGAGCGAGCGCGCCGCGGCGCAGCTTGCGGAGCGGGGCGGATGTCACGATCTGCCGTACGCGCCGGCTCACTTCGAGGCCGGCGATCCGGTCTGCAGCGTGAGTGCCAGCGGCTCGGATCCCGAACAGGTGCTCGAACTTCTGACGGGCCGCCGCGAGGCCCTGCGTTCCAGCCTGGAGCTTCAACAATGACCGAGACGACGCCACCGCTGGCGACATCGGCGCTCAGCGTCAACCGCCTGACCCAGCCCCTCGTCGAACGCTTGCTCGCGCAGGCCGAAGCCCTTGAGTTGCTTGTACGCCGCGACGACTCGGGCGTCTGCATCGTCGATGCTGGCATCGACGCGCGCGGCAGCGTTGCCGCGGGCCTTCTGATCGGCGAAATCTGCATGGGTGGCCTCGGACAAGCGAGCTTGCGGGCCGCCGGCCCGGAGAGCTGGCCGACCTGGATCGAGGTGCAGAGCGCGCAGCCGGTGCTGGCCTGTCTGGGCAGCCAATACGCCGGCTGGAGCCTCTCGGCGAGCAAGGAAGAGACCGGCGGCAGGAAGTTCGCCGCACTCGGGTCGGGTCCGGCACGCGCGCTCGCAGGCAAGGAGCCGCTGTACGCCGAGCTCGGCTATCGCGACCGCGCCGACGTGGGCGTGCTGGTGCTCGAGGTCGATCGTCTGCCGCCCAGGGTAATCGTCGACAAGCTGCTGCACGACTGTCAACTGGGGGCAGCGGGGCTGACCCTGATCCTCACGCCGACGACCAGTCTGGCCGGAACCACACAGGTGGTCACGCGAGTGCTCGAAACGGCGTTGCACAAGGCGCATGAATTGGGCTACCCATTGGGCCACATCGTCGGCGGTGTGGCGGCTGCGCCCTTGCCGTCTCCGGGGTCCAACGGCGTCGAGGGCATGGGCCGAACCAACGACGCCATCCTGTACGGCGGCAGGGTGCACTTGACGGTGCGCGGCGACGACGCGGCGTCGCGTACCTTGGCTCGACAACTGCCGTCGCGCAACTCCCGCGACTACGGCCGCTCGTTTGCCGACATCTTCATCGCGGCCGAGTACGATTTCTACAAGATCGACCCCGCCTTGTTCGCGCCGGCCGAGGTGTGGGTCAGCAACCTCGAAAGCGGCAACACCTGGCATGGCGGCGCACTCGACATGACGCTCCTGAGGGGACTGTGGCTGAAGGAGTCGTGATGACCGGCCTGACCGTAGCCCTGATGACCGACGAGACCGGCTGGCACACGCGCCAGCTCCAGGCGGCCTTGCGCGCTCGCGGCTGTGTCGGCCGCTGCGTCGATCTGGCTGACTGCCGCATCGACACGACGGCGGCGTGGCACGGTCTGGTCCTGCCCGGTTTCGGCCGCGGGCTGCCCGACGCAGCGCTGGTTCGCGGCATTGCCGCCGGCACGTTCGAGCAGGTCACCAAGCGGCTCGGCGTGCTGCACGCGTTGCGCGAGCTCGGTGTGCCGGTCTACAACGATGCCCGGGCGATCGAGCGCAGCGTCGACAAGTCGATGACCAGCCTGCTGCTGCATGCGGCACGCGTCCCCACACCTCCCACCTGGGCCACGGAATCGCTGGCGCAGGCGCAGCGCATCGCGATGCGCGAAGGCGCCGCGGGCCACGCGCTCGTGCTCAAACCGCTGTTCGGCTCCCAGGGCAAAGGGCTGCAGCTCGTCGGCCGGGTGGACGGCGTCCATCGCGCGCTGCCCGGGATCGACCCGGCGTATGGACGCCTTGCCTACCTGCAGCGCTTTGTCCCTGCGCTCACCTCGCCCGGTTTCGATTGGCGCGTGCTGGTGGTCGGCGGCCGTGCCGCGGCCGCGATGCGGCGAGTCAGCACGCACTGGATACACAACGTGGCGCAAGGGGCGCGCTGCGAGCCCGCCGAGCTGCGCCCTGAGCTGGCGCAACGGGCCGAAGCTGCGGCCCGCGCGCTGGGCCTGGACTACGCCGGCGTCGACCTCATGCCTTCGCCACCCGACCCTGGCTCGGACGCGGTGCCAGGCATACAGGTGATCGAGGTCAACGGGGTCGCGGCATGGCAGGGCTTGCAGCGCGTGACCGATTTCAACATCGCGCGCGCCATCGTCGACGACCTGCTCGACCGCTGCCTGGCGCGCGCAGCCGAGGGCGTGCGGCCGAGCGTGCCGGCTCGCGCATGAACACTGCAGCGGGCGCGCTCCAGCACGTGACCGCGGCTTGCGCCTCGGCCTGCTTTCTGCGCGCCTGCGAGCTCGACGTCGCAGTGCGCAAACCGGGCAACGTAAGCCGGGCGTCGGCCGGACACGGCATGCAGGCCGAGCTGTTCGTCGCCAGCGCGCGGGCGTCGGTCGGCCCGCTGTTCCAGCCCGGGGCACGCGTCGGCGAGCGCATCGAGGGGGCTGTGCACGCGACCTGGGCCGTCGCCGGCTGCAACACCAATCTGGGCATCCTGCTGCTGTGCGCCCCGATCGCCCGGGCCATCGAGCAGCGGCCCGATGCGACGACCCCGGCCGCCTTGCGCGCAGCGATCGAGGAGGTGCTCGCCGAGCTGGACCTGTCCGACGCGCAGGCGACCTACCGGGCGATCGCCCACGCTCGCCCGGGCGGGCTCGGGTCGGCATCGAGCGAGGACGTGCGCGGGCCGGCGCAGGTCGATCTGCGCGCCGCGATGACGCTCGCCGCCCACCGGGACAGCATCGCGCGCCAGTACCGCGATGGCTATGTCGATCTGTTCGGTCTCGGTCTGCCTGCCCTGGGTTCAGGGTTTTCACTCATGGCGATGCCCGGGGCCGGTGGCGCCGATATCACCAACGCGGCGGCCGTGCTGCGCCTCTATCTCACGCTGCTGAGCCGCTGCGTCGACTCACACATTGTTCGGATTCACGGCGATGCGGTGGCACACATTGTCATGGCGGCGGCGCAGGGGTGGCGAGACAAGGCATCCCGTCGCGACGACCTCGGCGACGATCCCGAATTCGCGGCCTGGGATGCATCGCTCAAGGCCGACCGGATCAACCCGGGCACGACCGCCGACCTGACCGTGGCGACGCTGCTGATCGCCGGGCTGAGCGCGGTGCCCTGAACCGGCGCGAGCCCGAGTGCTCGCACCCCGTTGCGACCCTTGCCTCGATGGCACGGATCGTGATACCAAGCTGCCTGCGCCGGCGCGGCGCCACTGTCGACATGACCTCACAACGCAACAAGGAGATCGAAAGCCATGCCAAAAATTGATCGCATGATGGTTGGCGAGTCGCTGGTCGGCGAGGGCAACGAAGTCGCCCACATCGACCTGCTGATCGGGCCGCGCGGCAGCCCTGTCGAAGCGGCATTCGCGAATGCGCTGACCAACAACAAGGACGGTTTCACGTCGCTGCTGGCCGTGATCGCACCCAATCTGCTGACCAAGCCCGCAACCGTGCTCTTCAACAAGGTCACGATCAAGGGCGCCAAGCAGGCGGTGCAGATGTTCGGTCCGGCCCAGCGCGCGGTGGCAATGGCTGTGGCCGACTGCGTCGAAGACGGCACGATCCCCGCGGATGAAGCCGACAACGTGTTCGTCTGCGTCGGCGTGTTCATCCACTGGCTCGCCGAAGACGACAAGAAGATCCAGGACTACAACTACCGTGCCGTCAAGGAATCGATCAAGCGCGCCGTCGCCGGTTCGCCCACGGCGGCCGAAGTGGTCGCGAAGAAGGGCAGCGTCAGCCACCCATTCGCTCCGAACTGAGTCGGCGAACACCAGGAGAAGGCCGCTGCCGTGGGGCCGGCCTTTCCTGACCGGGGAGCCGTCGAAGCCGCGCTGGCTTGCCTTCAGCGCTCGCCCGGGACCATGCCGGAAGCGAGCAAGCGCAGCACCGCCGAGTGACCCGAGGGCCGGTCTCCGGGGGGCGGTGCCACGCGCTCGATCTGTACGCCCACCGCGTCCACATCGCTGAACTTGTTGGGTTTGACCACCTTGACCCGGACCCACTGGGCGCCGAATTCGCGGATCAGGATATCGGCGATGGATTCGGCAAATGCTTCGAGCAGCTGCAACTTGTGCTCGACCATCAGGTCGCGCAAGCGCTCGCAGACGACGCCGTAGTCGATCGTGTCGGCGATTTGGTCGGTGGCGCAGGCGCGCGCGCGCCTCAAGCCCATGTGCAGGTCGATGACCAGCGGCTGCGGACGGAGCAGTTCCGTCTCGTGGATGCCGATCACCGTCTCGCCGACGAAGCCCTCGATCAGGATCAGGTCAAATGCGGCGTCCTCCCGCGCCGCGATGGTCGCCGCGGGCACGGCCCACGGATTCGAGAATGGGCGATTGACGTTCAGCATGCGGGCGGGTTGATCAACGCGTGTGTCGGATGTATCTTTGTACGCAAGCAGAATCAGAACGCAAAATATGGGCCAATATCGGGCACCCAGTAAACGGGTGACGTTGCAACTCGTGTTTCACCCGGTGCGCGGGCTGATTCCCGCGCCTACAAAAACGAATGGTCCGCTGCCCGCCTGGCAGTAGGTCCGTGCTGGAGACATCGATGACATCGACACTGCGAAATGGTGGGCAGTCGGCCGATCGGCACGCCGATCGCGTACTCGACGTGGTACGCAGTGGGTTTGACGAGCAGGCTAACGACGTGGTGACGCACTCTTGGAGCCGCTGCCTCAACGAATATCGCCTCCATCCTGCCAAGCCCCGTGAGCCGACCGTGCTCGCACGCCTCGCGCTCGAAGAGAGATGCGCACGCAACGCCGACGTGATTGACTGCGCGCGCTACGAAATGACCACGCTCTACCAGCAACTGGCCGACAACGATTCGGCGGTCGTGCTGACCGATACGGACGGCGTGATCGTGCACATGGTGTCGTCGCCGGAGTTCGCCGCCGAGGTCGGACCCCTCGGCTTGCGCGCTGGCGGCATGTGGAGCGAAATCGAGGCCGGCACCAACGGGATGGGCACCTGTCTGGCTGCCGCCAGCCCGGTCTCCGTCCGCCGCGAGGATCACTTCTACACGCAATTTACCCAGCTCACGTGCTCAGCTGTGCCGGTGTTCGACCCGGCTGGCGAGATCGTCGCCGCGCTCGATGTCAGCAGTCGATCCAGCCTGATGCAACAGCATCTGCTGGTGTTGCTCGGCATGACCGCGCGGATGATCGAGAACCGGCTGATCGACAAGCGGTTCCGCTCCGCGCATCCGCTGCATTTCCACAGTCGCCCCGAGTTTGTCTATACGCTGCACGAGGGCAGGCTCGCGGTGGGAGACGACGGTCGCATCCTCGCTGCCAATCGTAGTGCCTTGTTCCAGCTCGGGCTGCAATCGATCGAGGAGATCCGGACGCGGCGCATCGAGGATCTCTTTCAGACTTCGCTGGCGGACATGCTGCAACGCAGCGCGTCGTCGTCGTTCCATCCGGTCGTGACCTATAGGGCCAACGCCGCGCTGCGCTTCTTTGCGGTGGCGCGCCGTCCCGCCGCCGAGGCCGACGCGCCGTACGGCACTGCCTCTGCGCCGGTTGCCGCGTCGGCCCTGCCTTCGCGGTCGCAGGGGCGGCTGGCCGCGGGGCGCGCGCTGCCCCCGGCCCGCGCATCCGCGCCCACGTTCAAGGACCCGCACCTCCTGGCGCAATTCGACACCGCGCAGCGTGTGATCGCCCGGGGTACGCCGGTGCTGCTGTGCGGCGAAACGGGCTCAGGGAAGGAAGTCTTCGCACGTGTGCTGCACGAGGCAAGCCCGCATGCCGCGGGCGCGTTCGTCGCCCTGAACTGTGCGAGCCTGCCCGAAACCCTGATCGAGTCCGAGCTCTTCGGTTATCGCGCCGGCGCATTCACCGGCGCGCAGCGAGCCGGGCGGCGCGGCAAGATCCTGCAGGCCGATGGCGGAACGCTGTTCCTCGACGAGATCGCCGACATGCCGCTGGAGCTGCAGGCACGCCTGCTGCGCGTGCTCGACGAGCGCCGCGTCACGCCGCTGGGCACCGAGGAAACGCACGCGGTGGATTTCCAGCTCATCAGCGCCAGCCATCATCATTTGCCGGCGCTGGTGCACGACGGTCGCTTCCGCGAAGACCTGTACTACCGGCTGGCAGGCATCGAAGTGCTGTTGCCGGCATTGCGCGATCGCAGCGACCGGCGCGACGTGATACGCGACGTGCTGGCGTCGGAGGGCGGCACCGATGCGAGTCTGAGTCCGGAGGCCGAGCGGCTGCTGATGGAGCACAGCTGGCCCGGTAACGTCCGCCAGCTGGGACACGTGCTGCGCACTGCCGCAACGCTGGCCAACGGCAAGCCCATCACGCGCGAGCATCTCCCCTCGATGGCCATCAATCTGCCTTCGAATCATCCGCGCCAGGCAGCGCCCATGGTTCCGACGGGGTATGGGGCGGGCACAGGGAACGGCTCGAGCGGGCGCGTCGATCGGGCGGGGTCCGGCGCGAGATTCGCGTCGGCCGCCGGAGCCGATGAAACCCATGGCCACGATGATCCGTCCCCTGTCAAGCTCAATCCGATCCAGGCCAACGAGCGGCAAGTGCTGTTGCAGATGCTCGAGCAGCACCGCTGGAATGTGAGCAACGTCGCCAAGGCGCTCGATGTCAGCCGCAACACCCTGTACCGCAAGATCCACAAGCTCGACATCCAGATCTCGCACCCAGAGCCAGGCGGGTGAGGGATCCGAAGTCGAGCCGCGCCCCGCGGCCGCCGCCGAGGCCACGGCGGCGGATGGCCCGGTCCGCGCCCGCTTCGCGTGGTGTGTCACGGGCTCCGGTCATTTTCTCGAAGACGCGCTGGCCCTCGCGGCCAGACTGCCGAACGTCGACCTGTTCGTTTCCAGCGCCGGCGAAGAGGTGCTCGAGATCTACAAGCTGCACATCGACGATCTGAAGCAGCGCTTTCGGGTTTTTCGCGACAAGACTGCCAGCGGTGTGCCCGTGGGCATGCTCTACGAAGATGTCTACCACACGGTCGTCATCGCGCCGGCCAGCAGTAACACCGTCGCCAAGTGCGCTTTCGGCATCAGCGACACCCTGCCGACCAACATGTTCGCGCAGGCCGGCAAGCTTGGCATTGCGGGCATCGTGTTTGCATGCGACACCGAACCGGTGGTCGTGACGAAGTCGCCGCACGACTGGGTGACCTTGCGGCCCAGGCGGATCGAACTGGACAACGTCGAGCGCCTGCGCGCGATCGATTTCTGCCGCGTCGCGGGCTCGCCGGCCGAGCTCGAAGCCCAACTCGAAGCCCGACTGAAAGAGCTCTCTCTGGCATGGAACACATCCTCTTCCTGACCGGGCGCCTCGCGCAGCGGAGCCTGGAACGGGTGCTTGCCGCCATCGATCCGGTGCCCTTCACCTGGGAAGTTCGCGACCTCGGCCTGCAGGTCGCGGCGCTGATGACCGCCGATATGATCCGGCGCCGGGTGACAAGCGGCGCGTCCGGCCCGCTTGCTCCGTTTCCGGGAACGGATGCGCCGCGCCGCGTCGACCGCATCATCGTGCCAGGGCGTTGTCGCGGCGACGTCGATGCGCTGACGCGCCACTACGGCATTCCGGTGCAGCGCGGCCCGGAGGAGGTGAAAGACCTGCCGCTGTTCTTCAATCGCGCCGCGAAGCCGATCGCGCTCGACGAATACGACATCGCGATCTTTGCCGAGATCGTCGATGCACCGCGCCTCGGCGTCGACGCGATCCTTGCGCGCGCCCGGCAGCTCCGCGCCGACGGAGCGGACGTCATCGACCTGGGCTGCCTGCCCGACACGACCTTCGGTCACCTCGTCGAGAGCGTTCAGGCACTGAAGGCCGAGGACTTCGAGGTCAGCGTCGACTCGATCGCCCCCGATGAGCTGTTGCGCGGCGGGCGTGCCGGCGCTGACTACCTGCTGAGCCTGACGCTGGACACCTTGTGGGTCGCCGACGAGGTGGCATCGACACCGATCCTGATCCCGCGCACGCCGCGCGACGAGGCATCTCTGTTCCAGGCCGTCGAGACCATGCAGCGGCAGGGCAGGCCGTTCTTGGCCGATTCGATACTCGATCCGATCCCGTTCGGCCTGGCCGCCTCGATCGTGCGCTACCACCGCCTGCGCGAGCGCTTTCCCGAGGCGCCGATCATGATGGGCGTGGGCAACCTCACCGAGCTGACCGAGGCCGACACGAGCGGCATCAACGCGCTGCTGTTCGGCATCTGCGCCGAGTTGGGCGTGGCCTCCGTGCTGACCACGCAGGTCAGCAACCATGCCCGTCGCGCTGTCAAGGAGGCCGATTGGGCGCGCCGCATCATGCACGCCGCGCGCCATCACGACATGCTGCCCAAGGGGTTGAGCGATGCGTTGATGACGGTTCATTCGAAGCATCCGTTCACCGACACGCCCGAAGAGATCGCGGCGACCGCGGCGCTGGTGCGCGATCCGAATTTTCGAGTTCAGGTCTCGGCGCACGGCCTGCATGTCTACAACCGTGACGGGTTGCGCGCTGGACAGGGTGCCTTCGAGCTCTGGCCGCAGCTCGGCCTCGAAGACGACGCCGCACATGCGTTCTACATGGGCGTGGAGCTGGCGCATGCCGAGATCGCGCACAAGCTCGGCAAGCGCTACGTGCAGGACCAGGCGCTGGATTGGGGCTGTGCGGTCGATCGCAGCGAACCGGACCTGAACACCTGGCGTGCTCCGGGTACCACGCTGGCTCTGCGCGAGGCGCGCGAAGAATAGAATCGGCCGAATGAACGACGTCATCCACGAGACCGTCGTCACCACCGTCGCTGCCGACGGCACGCCGCACGTCGCCCCGATGGGCGTGCGCTACCGAGGCGAGCAGATCGTGTTGATGCCATTCAGGCCATCGACCACGCACGACAACGTTATCGCAAGCGGCCTTGCCGTGCTCAATATCGTGACCGACACGCGGATCTTCGCCGGCTGCGTGACAGGGCGCCGCGACTGGCCGACGCAGCCCGCCGAGAAGATCGCCGGCGTCCGCCTGGCGTGTGCCCTGAGCCACGTCGAGCTGCGCCTGGCCGAGCGGATCGACGATGTCCAGCGCCCCGTGCTGCACATGGCGCGCGTGCACGAGATCAGGCACTCGGCCTTTGCCGGCTTCAACCGGGCCCAGGCGGCCGTGATCGAGGGTGCGATCCTGGTGAGCCGCTTGCGCATGCTGGCGCCGCAAAAGGTGGACAGCGAGATGGCCTACCTGCAGATTGCCATCGACAAGACCGCCGGCCCCGAAGAGCGCGAGGCCTGGGGTTGGCTGCTCGGTGCGGTACTGCGCCATCGCGCCGCGATCGTCGACCGCGGCGGGATCGAGAAGGAACGATCGTCATGAAGCTGCTCGTCAGCGTGCGCAGTGTCGAAGAAGCTCTGCTGGTTGCCGGCGCAGGCGCGGACTTCATCGACCTGAAGGAGCCGAGCGCGGGTGCGCTCGGCGGTCTTCCGCTCGCCACCATTCGTGCCATCGTCGCGGCCCTGGATCGCGGCGCAGGCGCGCTGCCCGTCAGCGCGACCATCGGCGATGTGCCGATGGCCGAAGCGGATCGCCTCCTCGCGTGCGTGGAGGCTGTTGGCTCGTGCGGCGTCCACTACGTGAAGGTCGGCATCGAACGCCTGCCGCAAGCGCCAAAGCTGCTGGATGCTCTGGCGCGCAGCGGCCGGCCTGTCGTCCCGGTATTCATCGCCGACCAGGGGCTGGACTTGCAACACGTGAGTCATGCCTGCAGCCTGGGCTTTCCGGGCGTGATGGCCGACACCGCCGACAAGCGCTCCGGCAGCCTGTTCGATGTGGTGCCGATCGTCGAGCTGCGCCGCCTCGTCGCCTTGGCCCGCGGCGCCGGAACGATGGTCGGTCTGGCCGGCGCGCTGCGGATCGAACATCAGCCGATGCTGCTGGCGCTCGCCCCTGATTTCGCTGGCTTCCGGACGGCGGTCTGCGCTGCCGGCCGAAGCTCGGCGATCGACCCGAAGCGCCTGCGCGCGCTGACCACGCTGATGCGCCGGGTCGTGGCGGAGCCGGGCTGACCGCCACGGACGCTCGACGTCAGCGCGCCACGCTCCTTCAGTCGTCGATGGGCCTCGCTTCGCCGAGCAGCAACGCGCGCACGCGTGCAAGTTCCGCGTGGTGCACGAAGTCGATCGGAAACGCGGCTCCTACCGTCAGCGACGCAAAGCGCCGATCGACGATGCCCGCCTCGGCCAGCTCGACCACGCTCGATTTCGGGTCGATCTCACACGATTTCACCAGCACCAGGCGTTCCGCATTCAGGCGCCGCGCGAGTTCGAGCGCGATGCTGTCCGAGGTGACATCCCAGTTCGTCTGGTGATCAGGCCTGTGGCGCTGCATTTCGAAGGGTAACCACAGCGCCGTCTTTCCGCTGTGCAGGACGCGCCGGATGTCGGCCTTGCTGCGGGTCAGCTGCAGGGCGGGATTCAGGCCGTGCATCAGGTAGGCCGTTTGCGCCATTGCGAGCACCGCCATGTTGTGCGCGCTGAGCTCTCCGAATTGCCAATGCGCTTGCGCACGCCGGACCTCGTCGGCGAAGTTGCCGCCGCCGCTGACCACGGTGACGCGGCCGCCGCCGCATTGCGCGAGCAGATTCAACCAGGCCGGGAGGTTCGGGTTGGTGTTGAGGCTGCCGCCGATCTTGACGATCCACATCAGCGATGGTCCCTGTCGAACAGCGTCGCGGCCGCGACGCACGGAGCGCACACCTGGGCCCAGGCCTGCACTGCGGCGCGCCCGGTGCGGGCATGCGCTGCCACCGTCGCCACGTCGCTGCCATAGGACGCGAGGCGAAGCGTGGACGTCGGCACCGGCGATTCCGCAAGCGCGAACGCCAGCACATCGCGTACCAGGAATGCGCCGCATCCGGCGCTCACCATCACGGCTTGCGGCCCCAGGCGGTGCGCCGCCAGCACGCGGCGCAACTGTCCGCCCAACTCGGCGACCTGGGCGTCGCGCCAGGCCCGCGCAAAGTCCAGCCACTCATCGGGCATGGCTTCGCGCTCATCGAGCCCGATCATCCGGGCCAGGCGCCGGCGCGTCGCGGGCAGGTCCTTCGACGCGTTGTCCGCGCTCGGGTGCAGATCGTGCGCCGGGTCCAGCTCACCGATCAACCGATAGACATCGGCGCTGCTTGCGAAGAACTCGTTCATCACGTTGTGAGGCGTACCGCGCCAGGCGACGCGTTGCGCGACAGCGCACAGCGGCGTGCGTACCACGCCGTGGTAGACCAACTCGCCACAAGCCAGACGCTGGACATCGGTACGGCCGCGGCTGACAACGCGGCCATCCTCGAAAGCGACCAGGTCCGTCGTGGTGCTGCCGACGTCCAGCAGCACGCCGTCGCCGAAGCGCTGCGCCGCGTGGCGGGCGGTCGCGAGCCAATTGGCCGAGGCGATGGCCTGCCAGCGGTCGGCCAGATCCGCGCTGGCGCACCAATCGGCGTCGCCCGCGAAGAAGTGAATCGCCTCCGCGCCGGAGTGTTCCGAAGCACGCGCGCACGGAGGGCCGCCCAATGACCCGACCAGTGCGGCGGCGATGCGCCGCACGCCCTCTTCGCGGTTCGCGAACAGATCGACCATCTCGCCGGTCATCGTGACCGCGTGCTGCGCGCGGGACAGCTCGGGCCAGCGCTCGCCCGCCGCTCGAAGCGCCGCGACGAGATGCTCGAGGCCTTGCCAGAGCGGGCAGGCCCATTGCGCCACGTCGATCACCTCGCCGCGTTGCAGCAGGCAGGCCTTGACATGGGCGCCGCCGATGTCCCAGCCGATGACCCAGCGCTCAGCCATGGCCATGTAGCGCTGCACGGTCATGAATCGCGATGACTTCGCTTGCCAGGTTGCGCCCCAGCACCTGCGACAAGCCGACGTAGGCGCTGGTCGCGCGCGGATTGATCTCGATCACTACCGGCCCGCGCTGAGCATGCCAGACGAGATCGATGCCCACGAAGCCGCGCAGACCCGAGATGCCGTTGCCCAGACGCGATGCCAGCGCGGCCAGCGCGACGCCTTGAGCTCCTGCGATAGGGACCGCGTTGATCTCGACGCCGTGAAACGACAGCAGGCCCTGGGCGTCGATCGCCAGACGCTGGCGGTTGATGCTCAGCAACTCGGTATGTCCCGCGCCGCACAACAGCGACAGGCTGAGCGGGTGACCCTCTACCCAGGGCTCGATCGTCATCGGGCCGGTTCGCGAGTGCTGCGACCAGTCTTCCAGCGCCGCCTCAAGGCTGGTATGCAGGCGGGTCGAGAGGGCGCCGGCGCCGTCGTCCGGCTTGACCACCCAGCGTGTGATTTCCGGTGCGTGTTCGAAGTCCAGCGGCGTCGCGATGCCGATCCGGGCCAGGGCCAGCAACGTGTGGCGCTTGGCCGAGGCAAGCTCGATCGCCGAGCCCGCGCAGCCCAGCCAGCGAGCGGGATCGATACGGCGCTGGAACTGCGCCAGCAGACCATCGGTCTCGGGCGCGACGACCCACACCAGCTGATGCGCATCGGCCTGGCGCGTCACGAAATCGAATGCGGACTCGTGGTGGTGTGGCACGACGATCCGGGCTGGATCAGGCACTTGCGCGGCAGCCTCGCAAGTCGCGACCGACACTGCATAATCTTCCGAACGAAGCAGATCGGCGGTGATCGCATCGCGCATCGCCCGACCCATCGCCAGCAGCTCGCTGCGATGGGCGTCGGTGTCGGCCACCGGGCCGCCGCCGCTCAGAAACTCGTAGACGAAGACCCGTCTCATTGCCCAGTCTCTCGGCAGAACCGCTTTCGCTGCAACGTGATTTGCTCGCCTGTTCGTCGCGCATGAAGCTCATCCCCGTCATCGACCTGATGCGCGGCCAGGTCGTGCGTGCGGTGCGCGGCCACCGACGAGCCTATCGGGCCATTGAATCGCGCCTGTGTGTCGGCAGCGACCCGGTGGCGGTGGCCACGGCCCTGTGTGAACACTGCGCGACCGGGCAGTTGTACGTGGCCGACCTCGACGCGCTGCTCGGCGGGCCTTGGCAAGTGGAGAGTCTGCGTTCCCTGGTGCAAGCCCTGCCCGATGTCGAACTATGGGTCGACGCCGGATTCGCGAACGCGGCCGCAGCCGCGGTGCTGCGGGCCGAACTCGGCGCGGCCGGCACCCCCATCGTGCCGGTCTTCGGCAGCGAATCGCTGGCGTCGCGCAGCGAGCTCGAGCGCTGCTTCGCCGCTTCGAATTCGGGCGACGCAAGCGGCGTGGCCGCGGCCGCCGGTGCTGTGCTGTCGCTCGATCGTCGCGACGGCCAGCGGCTCGACGCTGCCGGTTGCTGGGAGGCGCCGGCCCTGTGGCCGCGACGCGTGATCGTGATGACTCTGGAGCGCGTCGGATCCGACGCAGGCCCGGACCTGGAAACCCTGTCCGACGTGCAGATCAAGGCGCCGCGTGCCTTCCTCGTCGGCGCCGGCGGCATCCGCAACGAGGCCGATCTCGCGCGGGCGGCCGAGGTCGGTGCCGGCGCCTGGCTGGTGGCCAGCGCGCTCCACGACGGTCGCTTGCCCCGCGTGCGCGCTTGAGGGAACCGGAGGGGACGGAGTCGCAGCCGCATGGCGTGTGCCGCATCAGGATTCGTGCCATCGCGATTGACCCTGACGGCACGCCGCCGATGGCCCCGCGGACCGCCAGATCTGCAACACAGGGCGCTACACAGTGTTCCAGTTCTGACCGGCCCCGGCGAGCCCCGCTCGCGGGCTACCGGCGGGACGCAGTGGCATATCGCTTGCGTCGCAGGACGCCGATGACCGAGACCTTCGAGGCCCCGTCTTTCCTCGGCCGGACGTGGACCTGCCCGTTCTGTCCGTTGGCCTGCGATCACCTCGGTGTCGAGGTCGGCGCCGGCGCGGACGCCGCGGCGCTGGTGCTGCGAGGTGGCGATTGCGAGCGTGCGCGCCGCGCCGTGGCACGGTTCGGCGCCTCGCCCTCCGACGCCACCTCGCAGGTCGACGGCGACGCCTGCGATCTCGCCACGGCCGTCGCTGCGGCGGCCCGACTGCTCGCCGCCAGCCGCCAGCCGCTGTTTGGCGGCCTCGGCACCGATGTGGCCGGGGCGCGCGCCCTTTACCCGCTGGCCTGCAGCATGGGCGCGATCTGCGATGCCGACATGGGCGAGGCGCTGATGCGGGGCTTGCGCGCGCTCCAGGACCGTGGCCAGTTCACCGCGACGCTCGCCGAGGTACGGACCCGCGCCGATCTGATTGTGTTCGTCGGCGGCGTGCCCATCGACTTAGCGCCCCTGATCGGTCTGCGCTGCGGCATCGGCGACACCCAGGTGCCGGCGCGCAGGGTGATCGTGCTTGGGCCGGCCGCGGGCGACGCCGCGACGCTGGCGGCCTGGTCCGGCCAGGGCGGCGTGCGCGTCGAGATTCTGCCGCTGCACGGCGATCTGTTCGACACGCTCGCGCTGCTGTGCGCAGGGGTTGCCGAAAGGCCTCTGCCGGCCGCCCCGGAAGCGCTGCGCGCGCTGGCGCTGCGCCTTCGCGCGGCACGCTATGCGGTTCTCGTCGGGACGCTGGCGCGACTGCCGCTGCACGGCGAGTTGCTCGTCGAGGCGATGCACCGCCTGATCGACAGCCTGAATCGCAGCACGCGCGCTGCGGCCCTGTGGATCGGTGGCGGCGACGGCGCCGCCACGGTGAATCAGACCTTCACCTGGTTGTCGGGCCTGCCGCTGCGCACCCGGGCCGGGCCGGCCGGGCTGGAACATGAGCCGCTGATCTTCGGTACGGCGCGGTTGCTGGCTGACGACGCGGTCGACGCGCTGCTGTGGGTCTCGAGCTTCGACGCCGAGACGCAAGCGCCTCCGAACCGCCTGCCCATGGTCGTGCTCGGCCATCCGGCGCTCGCCGCGGCGGCCGGCCGACGCAGCGGCTTGCCGACCGTGTTCATCCCGGTGGCGACCCCCGGGATCGGCAGCGCCGGTCACCTGTTCCGTACCGACGGCACGGTGCTGATGCCCTTGTCCGCCGTCTATCGCGACCGCCTGCCGACCGTGGCCGACGTCGCCGGGCTCATCCTGTCGGCGCTGCGCGAGGGCAAGCCTTCATGAGCAGCGTGCTGTTGCGCGGCGGCCGAGTGATCGACCCTGCCCACGCCGGCAGCGGCCAGCACCGCGACCTGGCGCTGCGCGAGGGTCGCATCGTCGAGCCAGGCGCGGGTGAGACTTTCGATCTGGAGATCGATGCGAGCGGCTGCGTCGTGATGGCCGGCGGCATCGACATGCACACCCACATCGGCGGCGGCAAGGTCAATCTGGCGCGCCTGTTGATGGCCGAAGACCATCGCGCCGGACCGAACCCGATCGCCCTTCCGCGCAATCCTCTGGAGCTCGCTTCCTGTGGCAACTGCGCCCCGGGCACCCTGGCCACCGGCTACCGCTACGTCGAGATGGGCTACACGGCGGCATTCGAGCCGGCCATGGTGCCGAGCAACGCGCGCCACGCGCACATGGAGATGGCCGACGTGCCGATCCTCGACCACGGCGCCTACGTGATGCTCGGCAACGACGAGCTGTTCCTGCAGATGCTCGCCGAGGGCGGCCCGGACTGCCTCAACTTTGCGCAGATCCGCGACTACACCGCTTGGACCCTTCAGGCGACCAAGGCGCTGGGCGTGAAGGTCGTGAACCCGGCCGGTATCTCGGCCTTCAAGTTCAACCAGCGCAAGCTCGACGTCGACGAGCGCCACGTGCACTGGCAGGTCACGCCGCGTCAGGTCGTGCATACGCTGGCGCGCGCCTTGCGCGAGCTCGGCGTGCCGCATCCCCTGCACATCCACGGCAGCAATCTCGGCGTTGCCGGCAATATACGCTCGACGCTGGAGACGATCGCCGCGCTCGAGGGTCTGCCGGCGCACCTGACCCATGTGCAGTTCCATGCCTACGGCACCGAGGGGGCGAAGAAGTTCTCCTCGGCCGCGCTGCAACTCGCCGAAGCCGTGAACGAGAACCCGCAGATCAGCATCGACGTCGGCCAGATCATGTTCGGGCAGACCGTCACCGCCTCGGGCGACACGATGCGCCAGCATGCGCAGTCGGACTTGGCGAGTCCGCGCAAATGGGTCGGCGCCGACATCGAAGGCATGGCCGGCTGCGGCGTGGTGCCATTTCGCTATCGCGAGCAGAGCTTTGTCAATGCGCTGCAGTGGGTGATCGGGTTGGAGATCTTTCTGCTCGTGCGTAACCCCTGGCAGGTGGTGCTGACCACCGACCATCCGAACGGCGGCCCGTTTACGAGCTACCCGCACCTGATCCGCCTGCTGATGGACCGCGGCTTTCGCGAGGAGCGGCTCGCCAAGCTGCATCCCGAAGTGGCGGCGGACTGCGCCCTGCGTTCGATCGCGCGCGAGTTGACACTCGACGAAATCGCGATCCTGACGCGTGCCGCACCGGCGCGTTTGCTCGGCCTGGCCGACCGCGGACAACTCGGCGTCGGTGCGGCGGCCGACATCGCGATCTACCGCGAGCAAGCCGATCGCGAGGCGATGTTCCGGACGCCCGAGTACGTGTTCAAGGACGGCAACCTGGTCGCGCGCGCCGGCCGCGTGACGGCCACACCGGTCGGAGGCACGCATTTCGTCGCGCCCGGCTACGACCCGGCGATCGAAAAGACGCTGCGCCGGCACTGGCAAGCGCATGGCTCGATCAACTTCGACCATGTGGCGATCGGTGTCGAGGAGCTGTGTCGCTGCTGCAACGGGGGCCGGCTGCTGCCGGCCGAATGCCACCCGGGCGCGTCATGACCGTGTCCTCGACGGGCGAGCCCGAGGTCCGCAACGGCGTGCTCGTCGACGCGACCTATGCCGAGGCCTTTCCGATGAAGGCCACGCGCATCCTCATTACCGCGCACACCCCGGTCTGGGCGCGCCATGCCGCGCTCTCCGCGACCGGTTTCGCGACCTCGGTGATCGCCTGCGGTTGCGAAGCCGGCATCGAGCGCGAGCTGACCCGCGACGAAACCCCTGACGGCCGGCCCGGTCTGAGCGTGCTGATCTTTTCGATGTCCGGCAAGGAGCTGGCCAGGCAGGTCGAGCGCCGCGTCGGCCAATGCGTCTTGACCTGTCCGACGACCGCGGTGTTCGCCGGCATCGACGAAGGCGAGGCGATCGCGTTGGGCCGGAACCTGCGCTTCTTCGGCGACGGCTGGCAGATCTCCAAGGTCATCGCCGGCGTGCGCTATTGGCGCGTGCCGGTGATGGACGGCGAATTCGTCGCCCAGGAAAGCACCGCGGTCGTGAAAGCCGTGGGCGGCGGAAACCTGCTGCTGCTGTGTCGTGACACCGAGAGCGCGCTCGCGGTCGCCGAAGCGGCGGTGTCGGCGATGAAGCGGCTGCCCAACGTGATCATGCCGTTCCCCGGCGGCGTGGTTCGCGCCGGCTCGAAGCTCGGAAGCAAGTACGCGGCGCTGAGCGCATCGACCAACGACGCGTTCTGTCCGGGCCTGTTCGGTCTCGTCGACGGGAGCGTGCTGACCGAGCAGATCGGCTGCGTCTTGGAGATCGTGATCGATGGCCTGAGCGAGGCCGATGTCGGCGCGGCGATGCGGGCCGGCATGCTGGCGGGAATCGGCATCGGCGCCGCAGGTGGCCTGCTGCGAATCTCGGCCGGCAACTATGGTGGCAAGCTCGGGCCCTTTCACTTCCACCTTCGCGAGCTGCTGCCGGATCGGGAGGCGGCATGAGCGGGTGGCGTCTCGCGCTCCGACAGGTCCCTGCCTTGCGCGTCGACCTGCGCGGCATCGTGCCGAATGCGCTCGACGGCCTGTCGTGCGCCGAGATCGAGCGGCTACCGGTCGGCCATGGCAACGCGACGCTGCCGCTGGCGGAGTTCTTCCGCGTCGAGGCCGATTCCGGCAACGCCATCGTCGTCGCCGGTGACCTGGCGCGGTTCGACCGCGTCGGCTGGCAGATGGCGGCCGGCTGCATGCATGTCGAGGGCAACGTCGGCCACTATGCCGGTGGCTGCATGAGCGCCGGCGAGCTCGTCGTCGCGGGCGACACGGGGCTTCTGGCCGCCTGCGAAATGGCGGGCGGCACGCTCACGATCGGCGGCAATGCGGGCGACTTCGCCGCGAGCACCTTGCCGGGCAGCATGGACGGTATGCGGGGCGGGCTTCTGATCGTCAGGGGTGACGCCGGCGCGCGGTTCGCCGACCGCATGCGGCGCGGCACCGCGCTCGTGTTCGGCAACGCCGGCGACTTCCTGGCCTCGCGCATGGTCGCCGGCACGATCGCACTGGGTGGGCAGGCCGGCGCACACGCGGGCTTTGGCATGCGGCGCGGCAGCGTCGTGTTCGCCAGGGCGCAGCGTCCGCTTCATGTCGGCGAGACCTTCGTCCGGGCGCTCGGCACGACGGACGTGTACTGGCAATTGCTGGCCCGCGATCTGGCACGCCATGGCGGCCCGTTCGCGGGGCTGGCCGGCAAGCGCACCGAACGCCATCTGGGCGACCTCGCGGCACAGGGCAAGGGAGAATTGATCTTCGTTTCCTAGGCATGCGCGTGGCCGCCGACACCCTGGCTCTGTTCGATCTGGATCACACCCTGATCCCGTTCGACAGCGGCATGGCCTGGATCCGGTTTCTCGTCGGGCGCGGGATCCTGTCCGGCGAGGACGAGGGCCGGTACCTGTCGTACTGCGAACAATACGTGGCCGGCACGCTCGACGTCCATGCGATGCATCGCGCCAGCCTTCGGCCGCTATTGCAGTATCCGCGCTCCGTGCTGGCGGGGTGGCAGCGCGACTTCGAGCGCGAGATGGCGCTGCGCATACCGGCCTCGATGCTGGCGCTGGTTCGCAGGCACCAGCAGGCCGGCGACCTCTGCGCCATCGTCACCGCCACGACCCGCCTGATTGCCGAGCCGTTTGCCCGTCTGTTCGGCATCGATCAGCTCGTCGCGACCGAGGCCGCCAGCGTCGACGGATCGGCGCAGGCAGCGCTCACCGGCGAGATCGACGGTGACCCGTGCTACCGCGCCCACAAGCCGACTCGGGTCGAACGATGGCTGGCGCTGCGGCCGCCAGGCTCGCCCGTCCGCCTGGCCGACTTCGCGGTCACATGGTTCTACTCCGACTCGATCAGCGACCTGCCCCTGCTCGGCGTCGTGTCGCAACCGGTCGCGGTGCGGCCCGACGCTCGCCTGCGGGCGCACGCCCTGGCGTCCGGCTGGCCGATACTCGACCCGGGCTGACCGCCGCCCGAAGCTCAATGCGGGTCGACGGGGAGGGCCGGCGGCCCAAGCGGAGCTGCGGCCTGCATGCTGTCCGGCTCGATCGAGCGCAGCATCGCGAAGCGCTTGCGGGTACTCGGGTGCGTAGCCGTGTCGTTGCGCGCGCCCAGGTTCATGAACACGGCCAAGGCATCCTGTTCCGTCAGGCCGAGCGCGCGCAAGGTGCGCAAGCCGAAGGCGTCGGCCTCGAACTCTTGCCGGTGCGCCAGGGCCGAGGCGTCGTGGCTCAGCGGGACCGCGATCGCGTCGGTCTGGCGCTGCGTCACGCTGCCAGGCACCCACTTCCGGTAGAGGAGCTCCATCTGTGACCAGTGGCCGAGCTGCACATGACCCAGCTCGTGCGCCAGGACGAAGAGCCGACCGCCTTCCGGAAGATCGCCGAGCGCTTCATTGGCGACGACGACGTTGCCGTGCAAGGTCTCGGCCAAGGTTTCGCCGCGGATGACACGCAATTCCACGGTCACCGAGAGCTCCAGGCGGCGCGTCAGAGCGTCGAAGCTGTCACGTACGCGGGCGGCGCGCGAGCTTTCGGCGTCGGCCAGAGGCATCGCGTCGAGCCGCACTTGCTGCGAGCGGTACAGCACGGCGACGATGTCGGCCGCGGTGGCGTCGGCGCATTGGGCCGGACTGCTCAGCAACGCAATCAGTATCGTCAAGAGCCATCGCACGGTGCACCCCTGGATGCAGGTCCGATGACAACGCACGCGCCGACTGCTGCAACGCAGCAAGTATCGTGTACTGGTATTTACCCTGTGTTGAGAGGGGTCGCCAAGTAGTTCACGCCAATCACGCCTGAATCAGCCCCCAACGCAGCGCCACCAGGGTCAGCTCCGACTGGTTGCTGGCACCGAGCTTTTGCTTGACGTGGTACAGATGCGTGCCGACGGTGCTGGGCGACAGGCTCAGGGTTTCGGCGATCTGGGCCACACTCTGGCCGCGGGCGAGCTGGATGAAGACCGAGAACTCCCGCTCGCTCAGAGCGTCGGCGGGGCTGGCGTCGCCTTCGATCTGCGCCAGGGCCAGCGCTTGCGCTGTCGCGTCATCCACATAACGCTGCCCGCGCGCGACCATGCTCACCGCCTTGATCAGCGCGTCGGGCGCGCTGCGCTTGGTCAGGTGACCGAGCGCGCCAGCGCGCAGCACGCGGCGCGGATGCACGGTGTCCTCGTGCGCCGACAGCGCCAACACCCGGGCCTTCGGATCCTGGGCGAGCAGGCGGCGCACCGCCTCCAAACCGCCTATTCCAGGCATCGACAAGTCCATCACCACGACGTCGGGGAGCACGCGCGGGTACTCGATGCAGGCCTGCTCGCCACTGTCGACCTCGGACACGACCTCGATCTTCGCGTCGGCAAGCAGCATGCGAAAGCCCATGCGCACGAGCGCGTGGTCGTCGACCAGCATCACCCGGATCACGCGAGCTCCACGGCCGCGTGCAGCGGCAGGCGGACGTGCACGCGCACGCCGCGCGGCGCGGCGGCGCCGATGTCGAAGTCGCCACCCAGCCCCTGGACCCGCTCGGCTAGCCAGCGCAGACCGTATCGCCCGGTCTGTTGCACGCCCCCGGGCGGCAGCCCGTCACCATCGTCGACGAGTTCCAGCGTCACCTCGCCGGCGCGGCCCCGCACGGTGAGCCGCAGCTGCCGGGCGTGGCCGTGGCGCAGCGCATTGGTCAGTCCTTCCTGCGCGGCGCGGTAGAGCGCGAGCGACGCGTCGCTGCTCAGCACCGCGTTCGCCAGGTCGACCTTCAAATCGATCTGCACTTCGCCATGGCTGCGCCGAGTGCGCTCGGCCAGATCGTTCAGGGCCTCGCCCAGGCCGAAGCTGTCGAGCACGAGCGGCGTCAGGCGCGGAATGATGCCGTGCATTGCATCGTACAAGCGCGACGACTCGTCAGCGATCAGGCGCGCCGCGGTCTCGGCCTGCGGGTCGAGCGCGTGCATGCGCGCGGCAATCGAAAGCGCCATGCTGCGCATCGCGGTCACCGACTGGCCGAGCTCGTCGTGCAACTCGCGGGCGATCATGCGGCGCTCGGCTTCGACGTGCTGGTCGATCCAGCGTGTCAGCTCGCGGCTGTCGGAAAGCTGCAGCTCGGCCCGAACGGCGCGACGCTCGATCTCGATGTGGCCCTGCAGCTCGCCGACCATGCGGTTGAAGGCCGCGCCGATGGCCGCCGCTTCGGTACCGGCCAGCGGCGGCAGCGCGGCATCGAAGCGCCCGGCCTGCATTTGCTCCAACGCCCGGACGATCTGGCCGAACGGCCGCACCGCGTGCCCAACCAGCCAGAACACGGCGGCATTGACGACCAGCAGCAGCACACCGGCACCGAGCGCCAACGCCACCACGTCGTCCCAGGCATCGACCTCGGCGCGCGAGGCATTGGCGCGGACCACCAGCTTTCCGTCCGGGAAGTCGATCGCCTGCACCGTGGGCTCCGGCGCGATCAGTGCGCTGAACCACGCCGGCGCATCGCGGCCGGCCTTGTAGGTCGCCGGCGGCGACCGGTACAGCTCCCGGCCTTGCGTGTCGAGCAGCGTGATGTCGTTCGACCGCACCCGGCCGATGCCCTGCAGGAAGGCCAGCATCGCCGGCCCGCCTTGAGCCGCGTAGCGCCAAACCGTGCGCTGCAACAGCTGCGCCGCGACTCGGTTGGCCGCGACCACCTCCTCGTGCACGGACTCACGCATGCTGCGCAGTTGCAGCGCGATCATGGTCGCGGTGAACACCAGGGTCAGCGCCGCGACGATCAGGTTGATCTTCAGCCTCAGGCTCATGGTGGGGGCGGGCACGCAACGATGGTATCGGCTCGCCGGGTGGTCCTCGGGGCCGATTCATGAAAATCATGATGTTCGAATCATGGTGCACCGGCTTTCCCGATGCTGCGCCAGGCAACACCATGCGTCACGGGACGACAAGGTCCCCACGGGCGCCGATCGGCGTTCGTGCCACCCGAGAGGAGACTATCCAATGCAATGGCAAACACCGACCGCGACTGAAATCCGCTTCGGATTCGAAATCACGATGTACGTCGGCGCACGCTGAACCTGGCTGCGGCATGGCCGGCGCGTCGGAGCGAGGCTGTGGCGCGTCGGCCATCTTCCTGAACCGACAACGGAATCCGACCTTCGCGTGCGCATCACTGTCCTGGGTTCGGCTGCCGGGGGCGGCTTCCCGCAGTGGAACTGCAATTGCCGCAACTGTGCCGGGCTCCGCGCCGGAACCTTGAACGGCAAGGCGCGGACTCAATCGTCGATCTTCGTTCAGCCCGACGACGCCGTCGACGGCGTTCTCTTCAACGCGTCTCCCGACATCCTGGAGCAGATCCGCAGCAAGCCGGCACTTCAGCCTGGGCGCGCGCTGCGCGATTCGGCGATTGCCGGAGTCGTGCTGATGGACGGCCAGATCGATCATGCGACGGGCCTGTTCATGCTGCGCGAACGCAGCACGCCGCTGCCGCTGTGGTGCACCGACCCGGTAGAGGAGGATCTGAGCCAGGGCAACCCGGTGTTGCGCGTGCTCGAGCACTACTGCGGTGTGCGTCGCCATCGCATCGGCCTCGATGGCAGCTCGTTCACGGTGGCAGGTGTCGCCGGCCTGAGGTTTCGTGCCTTGCCGCTGTCGAGCAAGGCGGCGCCCTATTCGCCGCACCGCGATCGACCCGTGCCGGGTGACAACATCGGCATGCTGATCAGCGACGAGCGCAGCGGTACGAGCCTGTTCTACGCGCCGGGGCTCGGCCGGATCGCGCCCGAGGTGTTCGACGCGATGGCCGGCGCCGACTGCGTGCTGGTCGACGGCACGTTCTGGTCGGATGACGAGATGCCGCGCCTGGGCCTGGGGCAGAAGACGGCCCGCGCCCTCGGCCACCTGCCGCAATCCGGCGCGGGCGCAATGATCGAGTGGCTGGCCCGGCTTCCGGCACGGACGCGGCGCGCCCTCATCCACATCAACAACACCAACCCGATCCTCGACGAAGACTCGCTAGAACGCGCGACGCTCACGCGTGCCGGCATCGAGGTGTGCGAGGACGACATGCTGTTCCGGGTCTGACGCAATGCGTGCCGACGTGATCCGGGCGAGCGGTGCCGCGGATGGCAGCTCCGATGCCGCGCCGTGGTCGCGAGGCGACTTCGAGGCGCAACTGCGGGCGCGCGGTCGCTCGTATCACATCCACCATCCGTTCAACCTGATGCTCAATGGCGGCCGCGCCACGCGCGAGCAGATACGCGGCTGGGTGGCCAACCGCTACTACTACCAGATCGCGATCCCGATCAAGGATGCGGCCGTGCTGTCCAACTGCCCCGATCGCGAGGTTCGCCGGGGCTGGGTGCAACGGATCCTCGACCATGACGGGTTCGAATTGAATGGCGTGCGCGACGCGGGTGGCATCGAAGCCTGGATGCGCCTGGCCGAGGCCGTCGGCCTCGCGCGCGCAGAGGTGCTCGATCTGCGCCACGTGGTGCCGGCGCTGCGCTTCGCGGTCGACGCGTACGTGAACTTCGCGCGCCGCGCGCCCTGGCAGGAAGCGGTGTGCTCGTCACTGACCGAGCTTTTCGCACCCGAGATCCACCGGCAGCGGCTCACAAACTGGCCAGAGTACTACCCGTGGATCGAGCCCGAGGGGATGGCGTACTTCCGCAATCGCGTCAGCCAGGCCCGCCGCGATGTCGAGCAGGGGTTGGAGATCACGCTGGCGCACTTCACGACCCGGCCCCTGCAGGAGCGGGCGCTCGAGGTCCTGCAGTTCAAGCTCGACATCCTGTGGGCCCTGAACGACGCGCTGGCGCTGAAGTACGGGGTCGACCCATGACGCCGTCGGGCGCGCCGGGCAGCGCGAGCCGGCCGCGCGTGGGCCACGGTTTCCGCCTGCAATGGGAGCCCGCGCAGGACTGTCACGTCCTGCTCTATCCGGAAGGAATGGTCAAGTTGAACCAGAGCGGCGGCGAGATCATGAAGCGCTGCGACGGGCAGCGCAGCCTGGCCGACATCGTGGCCGAACTGGAGCGGGCCTTCTCGGCCACTGGCCTTGCTGCGGACGTATCGGCGTTCGTCGAGATGGCGGGTCGGCAGCGCTGGCTGGTGTGGGAGTGAGGCAGGCGATGAGCAACCCTGCACGTCCCGGCCCGCCGCTCTGGCTGCTCGCCGAGCTGACCTATCGCTGCCCCCTGCATTGCGTGTTCTGCTACAACCCGATCGACTTCGCGCGGCAGGAGGAAGAGCTCGGCACCGAAGATTGGCTGCGCGTCCTTCGCGAGGGCCGCGAACTGGGCGCCGTTCAGCTCGGACTGTCCGGGGGCGAGCCGCTGGTGCGCGACGACCTCGAGACGATCGTCGCCGAGGCGCGCCGGCTGGGCTACTACAGCAACCTGCTGACCTCCGGCGTCGGCCTGACGGTCGAGCGCGCCGCCGCGCTGAAGGCCGCCGGCCTGGATCACGTCCAGTTGTCATTCCAGGATTCCACCAAGGAGATGAACGACTTCCTGTCGCACACCAAGACCTTCGATCTGAAGAGTCGCGTGGCCGGGATCATCAAGGGCCAGGGCTGGCCGATGGTGATGAACGTGGTGATCCACCGCATGAACATCGATCACGTCGACCGCATCATCGCGATGGCGGCAGACCTCGGCGCCGAGTACCTGGAGCTCGCCAACACTCAGTACTACTCGTGGGCGTTCCTGAACCGTGACCAGTTGCTGCCGACCCATGCCCAGCTGCAGCAGGCCGAGCGCACCGCCGACGCGTGGCGCGCCAGGCTCGGGGACCGCATGCGCATCTTCTTCGTCGCCCCCGACTATCACGAAGGCACGCCCAAGAAGTGCGTCAACGGCTGGGGCAGCATGCTGGTCACGGTCGCGCCCGACGGTACGGCGCTGCCTTGCCACACCGCGAAGATGCTGCCGGGGCTCAGCTTTCCCAACGTGCGCGCGCAGAGCCTGCGCGAGATCTGGTTCGACTCGGAAGGTTTCAATCGCTATCGAGGCACCGGCTGGATGAAAGAGCCGTGCTCGAGCTGCGAGCACCGCGAGCGAGACCTGGGCGGTTGCCGCTGCCAGGCCTACCTGCTGGCTCACGACGCGGCAGCCGCCGACCCGGTGTGCGTGAAGAGCCCGCATCACGCGCTGGTGCTGGAGGCTGTTGCGCGCGCTGCGAACACGCCGGCGCCGGCGGGATGGGCCGAGCACCCTCTCGTGTTTCGCGAGCCGGCCAACTCGCGACGGCTCAGCCCGATGCCGGTCCGCCCCTGAGCCGGCCCTGCCTATTGCTCCAGGCGCAGGATCTCGAGCTGCTCGGGCACGGTCTGGAAGGTTCCGGTCCCGGCCGGCATCTGCATCAGCGGCGTGGCATCCTTGTCGAACAGCCAGACGCTCGGATAGACCAGCATGCGGGCGCGCTCGTCGCCGATGGCGCGCTGAAAGTCGGCATAGGACAGCACCCTGTCGCCGACCCGGATGAACAGCAAGCGGGACGTGACCGACAGGGCACTGCGCAGATCGACGACGATGTACCGGGCCGCGAAGTGCGGCACGAGTTCCGTGGCGTTCTGTTCCAGGAATGCTTCGTACCTGCGGCAGTACGGGCAGTCGCTCGCGCCGAGGTAGACGTAGAGCCACTTGTTCTCGCGCCGGGCGCGCTCGAGCGCAGCACTCAGGTCGAATTCATAGCGCGACGGCACACCGATCGGCTCGATGACGACGGGCGAGTACGGCGCCGGTATGCCGGACGCGGCGGCGGCGGTCGTCACCAGGGCCAGGCACAACACCAGGCACGACGCCATGACGAACGCGCGCGTGTCGGTCCGCCTGCGGTAGACCTTCGCGAGCACGGTCGGCATCGAAGCTCCTAGGGCACCGCGAGCCTGCCGACCCAGTGTCCGTCGATCGAATCCTCGACCTCTGCCTTCAACTCGCCCCGGCCGTGCGGCACGAAGTTGAAGTGCAGGGTCGGGTTCTCGCTGATCGAAAAATCGAGGTCGGCATCGAAGACCTTGCGCCCGGCGTAGCTGACCTTGATGGAACGCACGAAATGAGCCGGGATGTACATCACCGTGACTTGGTTCAACTCGAAGCCGGTGTCGTTGGGATGCACGACGGTCACTTCGGCGGCGTTCGGCTCGCCCATCGTCACGTGCTCGGCAACCTTCAGCACGGTCTTGCCGATCAGGTTCAGCGCATCGCGATTGGGCGGCGCCGAACAGCCGCCGGAGGTCTTGACGTAGCGCGAATCGGTGTGCAGTTGCCCGTTCGACAGCTCCGCGACCACGCGCACGTGGCTGTACTCGTCCACCCGCAAGCGGGTTTCGAAATCGGCCTGACCGACGTCGGGCGTCAGCTCGAGCACCGCAGCGAGCGGCGAAGGGTTCTTGTCCACCAGCAGATACAACCGCTTGACGTAGAGGCTGGGGGTCTGCGGCAGCTTGGAAACGATCCTGACCGGCACCGAGGCGCCGTACGCGGCGCGACGCGGGGCGATGATTTGCACGGTGCCCGGCGTGGCGTCGACAGTGCGCGACGCGAAGAGCTTCTCGCGCAGCTTGTCCCATTCCGGCGACGAGTCGGCGTCGCTCGCGGTGGCCGGCAGTCCGCCCTCCGCGGCGCGGGCCGGCGGCAACGCCAGGACCAACGCCAGTCCGCAGCCGGCAACGGCAAGCGCGTGCCGGATCGAGTTTCGCCGACCCGTGCCGGGCCGGTGCAGCGCGGGCCATCCGAATGTCCTCGTCATCGTCTTCCTCCGATGCCTCAGTCGTGCCCGCCGGGGCGCCGGAACATCTGCTCACGCTCGAAGCGCACGAACAGGATCGATGCGTTACGTCGATGAATGGTCTCGTACTGGTCCCAGCGGGCGAACTCCGGCAGCGCAGCCGCATCCGGCACCTCGCTGAGCCCGGCGCCGGCGGCCAGCAGTTCCAGCAGGAGTGCCCGGAGCTGCGCGAGATAGCGCTCGACCGAGTCGATGACTGCGGGCGTGGCCAGCGGCCCGTGTCCCGGTACGATGGCCCGCAGGGGCAGGTCGTGCAATGCGCGCAGCGCCCGGGTCCAGCCGTCGAGGTCGCTGTCCTGTACGTCCGGGATGCGCAACTGGTCGAGCAGGCCGCCGGCGAATAGCACGCCGGTTCGCCGATCCAGCACCGCCACGTCGCCCGGGCCGCTCGAGTGCCCGAAGTACAGCACCTCGACGGGTCGGCCGATCGCATCGATCGCATGCGTTTGATCGAATTCCTGGTCGGGAAGCAGCATCGCCGTGCCTTGCATCTCCTCAGCCCCCAGCACCTGATTGAGTGTCTTCAGGCAGCGTTCGCAGCGCGACCGCATCAAGCCCGCGGACCGGCGATGCATGCGGATGGGGATGCCCTGCTCGCTGTAGGCAGCGGAACCGAACAGAAACTCCTGGCGTGCATGGGTGATGACCACGAGGCGCACGGGCTTGTTCGTGACGCGCCGGATCGAGGCCAGCAGCGCGAGCCCGTGACGGTAGGACGTGCCCGTGTCGACCGCGATCACGCCGGTCTCGCCGACGATGAAGCCGGCGTTGCCGGTCCGGCCCAGGTTCTCGGCATCGACCTCGCCCGGCGCGCCCTGCAGCATGTAGACGCCCGCGGCGACCTCGACCGCGCTTGTGCGCAGATCGCGCGGCGCGGCCGCTGCGGCACAGGCGCCGAGCAGCGCCGTGCCGGACAGGGCGATCAGGGCCACCAGCAGGCGTCGGCTTCTGGGAATGACCAGCACGGCGAACGTCGCCCTCGCCGTTGGTGAGGTCGTGCCTTTGCGCGCCGCCGGCAATTGCAACGGCCATTCAATCGTGCCGCCGATAGGGCAGCGCGCTTTCGAACCGCAGGTCCTCGGAGTCGATCACTTCGGCCTTGAGCTCACCGTCGCCGCGAGGCACGAAGTAGAAGCGGAAATTGGGGTTCTCGCTGATTGAGAAGTCGACATCGGCCGACAACACCAGCTCGCCGGCGTACGTAATGTTCACCTGGCGGACGAAGTGCGCGGGCGTGAACAGGCGCGACACCTGGTTCATCGCCAGGCCGGAATCGTTGGGGTGGCTGATCATCAGTTGGGCGAGGACGGGCTGCTTGCCGCTAGCATCGCCATCGACGCGAAATTTCATGCGCCCGAGCGTGGCCTGCGCGGCCTGCGCGTCCTTGCTCGGCGGCGCGGAACAGCCGCCGGAGGCCTTGACGAAACGGGTCACCATGTAGAGGCGGCCGTCGTTCGTTTCGGCAATGGCCCGCACATGGGTGTAGTCGTCGACGCGCACGCGGGTTTCGATGTCGGCTCGCCCGCTCAGTTGCGTGAACCTGAAGATTGCCGAGATCGGCGATGGGTTGTTGTCGATGATCAGGTAGACCTTGTCGATGTAGCGCGCCGGGGTCTGTACGAGGCGCGTCCTGATCGAAATCGGCACGATCGCCGCATCCTCGGCGCGCGTGGGCGCGTCGAGCGAAATCAGCTCGTCGCTGGCGGCCGCGATCGGCCGGGACTGGAACAGGCTGGCGCGCACCTTCTGCCATATCGGGCTGGCCTCGGGGTTGCCCTCCGCCCTGATCTCGGCCCGCGCGCCGACGCAGAGCGCGAACAGCAACAGAACGCCCGCCGCAGAACGGCAGGCGCGGGCGATGGGTGCGATATTCATGTGCTTCAACCTGTGCGCGGTTTGTTCGACGCGTCAGCCGCCATCGGCCCGCGACGGGTTGGCGCGACTTCTCGCTCGGCTCGGTCCGGGTCGGGTCTGGGGCGACAGCTTCGAATCGTCATCTTCCCACTCCAGCTCGGCGTACGCCACAGTCACATTGCGCCGATGGAAGCGATCCGTCAACAGCCAGTGCGCGGCTGGCGCGATGCCCACACGCTCGATCGCCTGCTGGATCGTCAGCCCGTCCCGGAGGGCTGCGCGCGTGTCGCTCAAGAGCCCGCTCAGATAGTCGGCCTGGGCGTCCATGGCGGCGGGCCAGTCACTGGCGATTGCTCCGTGACCCGGAACGACGATCGCCACGTCGAGACGCTTCAGCGCCGCCATGACGGTGAGCCAGCCGCGCAGGCTGCCGTCGAGCACCGGCAGGTGCTGCGCGAACAGCAGGTCGGATGCGAATAGCGTGCGGGTGCGCCGGTCGTAGACGGTCAGGTCGTTGTCGGTGTGCGCGGTGGGCCAGGATTGCAGGGTCAGGACCCGATCGCCGAGGTCGAGGTCGAGCACGGCGTCCACGCCGAGACTGGGGTAGACGATCGCCGCGTGCGTCAGCGCGATGTCGAAGTCGCGCCGCAGCGCGTTTAGATAGTATGGCTCGCGCGCAGCCAACGCGCCGCTGTAGTTCGCACTGGCGACGAAGCGCGGCGGGGGTTCGGCCGCGTCGACAAACGCGATGTTGCCCAGGATGTGGTCGGGATGGGCGTGGGTGTTGATGACGTAGCAGACCGGCAGCGGTGTGGTGCGTTGGACCGCGGCCCGCAGCGCCAGGCCGACAGCGGGCGTGCCGCCGGTGTCGATCACGGCGACGCAGCGGCTGCCGACGACGAAACCGAGGTTGGCCACGTCGCCGCCATGCGCCGGCGTCCAGTCTTCGAGCGCGCCGATGTGCACGTAGACACCGGACGCCACCTGGCTGACAGTCATCGGCGCGGCGCCGTTCACGGCCTGAGCCGCGGCGCAACCGCTCCACGCAAGCAGACTGGCCAGCAGCGCATCCGCTAGCGGGATCCGGATCGGCAGCGCGGACCGCGACATCACCCGTCTACCTGGCGGGATTGAGGAAGCAGGCTCTTTCGGCCTTGGCCTGAAGCTCGCGGTAGCGCTTGACCTGCGGCTCCAGCGAGGGCGCGTCGCGGATCGAACCGCCACGCTCGCCGCCGATGGACAAGGCCTTGCTGATCGTGCTCATCGTCACGTAGTCGTCGTATTTCACGTCGCTGGCCAGCGCGTCGAGCGCGCACGAGCATTTGTTGGTCATCTCGAACTGCGGTCCGGGATGGGCGCGCATGCATTCCTGGACATAGAGCACTCGGTCGACCGTCGGGAAGTCGTTGGCGCGCGCGGCCCCGCCAGCCAGCAGGAGCGCGCACGAAGCCGGTAGCGCAAGACGTCGAATCGATGTATTCATGAGGATCAAGGCGAGGGTGATCACGGTAGGCGCCTCGATGGCGCAGCTTCGGCTCCGACCAGGAGAAACTCTTCGGCCAGCAGCGGCGCTGCATCGGCAGACGGGCCGTCGATGCGGGTCAGGATGCCGTAGAGGCCACCGGGGACGGCGTCGGAGAGCAGGAACAGGTACTTCTTGTTGGCCAGGTTTTCGAAGCGCGCACGGTTCGGATCGTCGAGGTAGGGCGCGATGCTGATCTCGCGCACCGCGACCGGAACGCCACGATACGGCAGCGTCAGATCGCGGATCGCCGCGCCCTGGTACACCGACATGCGGATGCGCTTGCGAAAGTAGTTGGCTTTGCCTTGGGTCAGGCGCTCCATCTCGCGGATGTCGCGCTCGAGGAAATAGAGTATCAGCGGATTCGCCTGCGCGCTTTCCACCACCGGCTGGCGCAGCTCGCGCGCGCCGCTGAAGAACCGCGCGCTCGCGGCGCAGCAGGTGCCATCGGGCTGCGCCGTCAGCATCACGTCGACGCTGTCGTCGAACGCAGCTTCCAGCGTCCCCGCCTTGTGATACCCGTAGCGCAGCGTGAGAGGTGGCCGCAGCTTGGCGAGATGGTTGTTGATGAAGAGCGCCTGCTCGGCCGCGGAAATATCGTTGGCCGCCCGAACTGCGTCGCCGCCGAACGCGAACAGGCCGACGACCAGGGTCGCGGTCGTGAAGCTGCGGCGCGTCGGGCTCATGGCGGGTGTCGTGCCGGGGCGCAGGATGATTCGTTCCGCGCGGCCCGCTCCGGCTGTGCCGACGACAACGCGAGCCCCCAAGACATCAGAACCATTGCAGGCTTCATGGGCAACCGGCGGGGCGTCCGCTATCGCTGCTTGGGTGCTTCGTAGGACGCGTCGACGATCGGCACGCCGTATTGCCGCAGGATGGCCAGAATTTCCGGACGTTTCGCTTCGATCAGGCTGTCGATCTGCTGCTTCCATTCGCGCTCGCCGTAGCGCACGCCCATGGCCATCTGGTAGTCGAACTGCACGCCGGGCTCGGACTTCAGCGGCACAACGACGAGCGCGGGGCTCTTGACGCGCTGCGCGAAGTAGCCGGCGATCGGGCCCCAGACGATCGCCACGTCGAGCCGGCCCGCCGCGAGGTCCTTCTCGATGATCTCGCCGGGGTACTGGTCCGGGTCGGCATTCATGATCGGATAGGGCACGCCCTGGTCGACGAGCTGGTGCTTGCTGAGCCAGTCGGACGCGGGCGAACGGTCGTAGATGCCGATGCGCAGCCTGGCGAGCTTGGCCGCGTCCAGCCTCAGGAAATCCTCGCCCGAGGCCACCTGATCCATGCCCTTGCCCTTCGGAAAGACCAAAGCATACGTCGAATGGTAGTAGGGCTTGGTCACCGCCACCTGGTCATAGCCCGCCGGTACGCCAATCACGATGTCGCAAGGGTAGTCTTCACCCGGCAGCTTGAACTTCAAGGTATTGCGAATGAAGGCCATTCGCTGCGGAAACGAGTAGTAGGTCACCGGCAAGCCCAGCGCCTTGCCGAACAGATCGGCAATCCGGTTCTCGATTCCCTCGCCCTTGAGGTTCGAGAACGGCAGGTTGTTCGGGTCCTGGCAGACGCGCAGCGCGGTGCGGGGCGCCGGGGTCTCCTGGGCCGCCGCGCCGGCCAACAGCGTGGCGAGCGCAAGACCGACGGCGAGCCGGAGGTGGCGCGCGCGAGCGCCAGCCATCCCGTCGCAACGGGCACGCAGACGCCAGGCGCGGACGGTGGTCATGAGGGGGGCAGCTCTTCGACCTTGGCGCGCGTAATCGCGCCATCGGATCGACCTTTGAGGTAGGCATAGAGCTGGTTGATGTTGGCCATGACCGCCGGGCTGTTGCCGAAACTCTGCATCCCCTTTTCCAGCCGGCCGTTGGTCACGGTCTTGACGAACTCTTCCTTGCTCAGCGTCTTCAGGCTGACGAGCAGCGACGGGCCGACCAGGCCTTCCTGGTTCGCGCCGTGGCAGCGGTCGCAGGCCGCGGCGCGCCAGGTGCGAAAGCCTTTCATCGTTTCCGGGTCGACCTTGTAGCCGTCGACCACCGTATAGAGCTGGGGCTGGCCGGACGCGGCTCCGGCGGCGAACAACGTGATTCCCAGCAGCAGATTCCGAAGCATGTCTCATCGTCCTCATGAAAAGGGGGACGGAGCCGCTGGCCCCATCCCCCCGGGTTCAGCCTGCGAAGCGACAGGCCGGGCGCTGCATCAGTTCGGCAATGCGAAGATAGTCAGCGAGCCCCCGAGTTCCGTGTATTGGTTCAATTCGCGGTAACCGCCCACGGCACCCAGGCCGTCGGTGTCCTTCTCGAGGCCTGCGGCCATGCCGATGCCGGCCCAGCCGCCGATGCCGGAGAAGACACCGAGATATTGCTTGCCCTTGTGTTCGTAGGTGAAGACGTTGCCGATGATTCCCGAAGGCGTCTTGAACTTGAACAGTTCCTTGTTGATGTCCTTCTTGTCGACGCACTTGAGATAGCCCTCGAGCGTGCCGTAGCAGGACAAGCCGCCGGCGGTGTTGAGCGCACCGCTCCAGACCGAGAACTTCTCGGGATGGCTCTGCACGATCTTCCCGGTACCGGCGTTCCAGGTGATGTAGTTGCCCAGGCCGCCGTGGCTGTTCGGCGCCGGGTACATCGACAGTGTCGCACCCACATAGGGCTGGCCGGCGGTGTACTCGACCTTGAACGGCTCGTAGTCCATGCAGACATGGTTGGTCGGCACGTAGAAGAGCTTGGTCTCAGGGTCGAACGCGGCCGGCTGCTGGTCCTTGCTGCCCAGCGCTGCCGGGCAGACACCCTTGGTGTTGACGTCAGGACCGTTCTGCGCGGTCGAGTATTTCGACACCACCTGCGGCCGCCCGGTCTTCATGTCGACGTGGGTGGCCCAATTGACGTTCGGGTCGTACTTCTCGGCGACCAGCAAGGCGCCGTTGGTGCGATCGAGGGTGTAGGCGAAGCCGTTGCGGTCGAAGTGCACCAGCGCCTTGGTCGGCTTGCCCTTGACGTCGATGTCCGCCAGGATCATTTCGTTGATCCCGTCGAAGTCCCACTCGTCGAACGGCGTCATCTGGTAGACCCATTTGACCTTACCGCTGTCGACGTCGCGCGCCCAGATGCTCATCGACCACTTGTTGTCGCCCGGCCGTTGCGACGGGTTCCAGGTCGACGGATTCCCGGTGCCGTAGTACATCAGGTTCAGCGCCTTGTCGTAGCTGTACCAGCCCCAGGTCGTGCCGCCGCCGATCTTCCACTGGTCACCGCGCCAGGTCTTCAGCGACGAGTCCGCCCCCACGGGCTTCACGGCGCCGTCAGCCCACGTGGTCGTCGTGTTGGGATCGATCAGCATTTCGGCGTCCGGGCCCACGCTGTAACCCTTCCAGGCCAGCTTGCCATCGCTCAAGTTGTAGGCCGCGATAAAGCCGCGCACGCCCCATTCGCCACCGCTGATTCCGGTGATGACCTTGTCCTTGAATACGTGCGGCGCATTGGTGTTGACGGCACCGACCTTCGGGTCGCCGTTCTTGACCGACCAGACCACTTTGCCGGTTCCGGCGTCCAGCGCCACCAGCGTGCTGTCGGCCTGCTGCAGGATGACCTTGCCCTCGGCATAGGCCACGCCGCGATTGACCGTGTCGCAGCACATCTGAGGGATCACCGCGGGATCCTGCTTCGGCTCGTATTTCCAGAGGATCTTCTGCGTGTCGAGATCGAGCGCCCAGACCTTGTTCGGGAATGGCGAGTGCAGGTACATCTTGCCGTCGATCACCAGAGGCGAGCCCTCGTGGCCGCGCAGGACACCGGTGGAAAACGTCCACGCGACCTGCATCTTGCCGACGTTGCCGGCATTGATCTGGTTGAGCTTGCTGTAGCGCTGGTTGTACATGTCCCCGGCTTGCATCGCCCAGTTCTTGGAGTTGGCGATGTTCTTCTCGACATCGGCATTGGCGAACGCCAACATCGGAATCGCAAGCATCCCCAGCGCCACGTGACGCCAGGACCACCAGTCTGATCGCTCGGAAATTCGCATTGAAGTCTCCTTATGTAATCACCAAAGCCCGCCCGCATCGAAGCGCTCAATGGCTGGCGGCCGTGCGACTTGAAGAAGCCGGCGAGGCCTCTTGCTGCAATTTGCGAGCCTGTTCTCAAACCCGTTGCGAATGCTAGATCGCGGGGTCCCGCAATGAACCATGGGGGCCATTCTTCTTGCGCCGGGGATCTGCAGGAAAAACCCTGTTGGCGAGTGTCGCGAGGTCAAATTGGTGTCCCCGGCCGCGCGACCCTCAGGGATAGTCCTGATAGGGTCGCCCCCGATCTTTGGCCTTCGATCTCCTATGGCGCCTCGGGCCCGGGCGAGGCTGCGTCGAAACTGTGGCAATCACTTTCGCCACAGAGTGTTGCATTGCGATATGCGGCAACCCGCCGATGGCTTGCACACGAGACCGGAAAGGACACGGGGCGGATGGCTGGCAGGCACACTATGGGCGTAGCGCAACCTTCCGGACTCGCCGGCCGAGCCGGGCTCGGTCGATGCGGCGCGGCAGCAACCCCGGTCCGCTGGGCGCGGGTATTGCTGCCGACCGCGGCCGGTGCTCGTGGCGGCTGTGGACACGTTCGTGTCCGGCCGCGAGACCGAGCCAGGATCCTTCCGACCTCATGACAGAGACCCAGCCGGCGATCATGCTGCGAACCCGTGGCCTGACCAAGCGTTACGGGTCGCAAGTCGCGCTGCAGGGCCTTTCGTTCAGCGTCGAGGCGGGTCAATTCGTCGCTTTGCTCGGGCCCAACGGTGCGGGCAAGTCGACGCTCTTCCAGGTGCTTACCGGGCTGTTTGCCGCCGACGAAGGCGAAGTCCAGGTCGCGGGTCACGCGCTCAGCCGCGCCGCGCCGCAGGCGCTGCGCCACATCGGCGTGGTGTTCCAGCAGGTGTCGCTCGACCTGGATCTGAGCGTTCGGCGCAACCTGCTGTTCCAGGCCGACCTCCACGGCCTGCCGCGCAAGCTGGCCGCCGCGCGCATCGAGGTCGGTTCCGCCCGGCTGGGGATCGCCGCGACCCTCGATCGCAAGGCGCGTGAACTGTCCGGCGGCAACCGGCGCAAGGTGGAGCTCGCGCGCGCCTTGCTGCATGCCCCGTCGGTCCTGCTGATGGACGAAGCCACCGTTGGGCTGGATCCCAAATCGCGCCAGGACCTGCTGCGCGCCCTGCGCAGCGACGTGCAGGAGCGTCGGGTCTGCGTGCTGTGGGCGACGCATTGGGTGGAAGAAGCGGTCGGCGCGGATCGCGTGCTGGTGCTGCACAAGGGGGCGCTGTTGGCCGACGGCACGCCGGCGCAGGTGACGCAGGCGCTAGGCGAAGCGACGCTCGAGGCGGGCTTCATCGCCCGCACGAGCTGAGTATCGCCTCGGGATCCGGCAGGCGGCGACCCGTGGCAAGCAACAGGAGACATCGAAGTGATTGACGTTCGCAAGGTCGCGAGGGCGGTCGCCGGCGCGGCGCTGCCATTGCTGGGGTTGGGTCTCGGCACGGCTGCGTCGGCTCAGGGCACGGCCTACGTGTCGAGCGAAAAGGACCCGGCGATCACGTTGATCGACCTGGCGACGCTCAGCGTCAAGGGCACGATCCCGACCTGCAACCGGGGGCGGCACATCCAGGTCACGACGGATCGCCTGATCATGCTTGCCTGCAGCGAGTCGAACGCCGCCGACGTGATCGATCCGGCGACGGGCAAGTCGCTGCGCCGCATTCCGCTCGGCGACGAGCCGGAGGCCTTCGACCTGTCGCCGGACGGCAAGACCATCTACGTTTCCAACGAAGACGAGGGCGCGGTCAGCTTCATCGATGCGGCGAGCGGCAAGCGGCTCAAGTCGATCAAGGTCGGCAAGGAGCCTGAAGGTGTGAAGGTCAGCGCCGACGGCAAGACGCTGTACGTGACCTCCGAAGCCGCCAGTCTCGTGCACGTGATCGACATCGACAGCGGCACCGTGGTCAAGAACGTGAAGGTCGGCAAGCGCCCGCGCCGCATGGCCTTGACGCCCGACGGCAAGGAACTGTGGGTGACCAACGAGCTCGACGCCAGCGTCAGCATCATCGCGATCGCTACGCACACCGTCGTCGGCAGCCTGAAGCTCGAGGTCAAGGGCGCGCGCAGCGAAGACATCACGCCGGTCGGCATCCAGATCTCGCGCGACGGCAGCCGCGCGTTCGTGGCGCTGGGCCGTGCCAACCACGTCGCGTTCATCGACGTGGCGCAGCGAAAGGTCACGCATCTCGTCCTGGTCGGCAAGCGTGCGTGGAACGTCACGCTCGACAAGGCCGAAGCGCGGCTCTACGTCGTCAACGGCCTGAGCGACGACGTCACCGTGGTCGACGTCGCCGCGGCCCGGCCGATCAAGAGCGTCCCCGTCGGCCGCGTGCCCTACGGACTGGTGGTGGTCGAGTGAAACGGCGCGCCTGCTCCGTCGGCGTGGCGCTGCTGTTTGCAGCGCTGACGGCGGCCGGCCAGGCGGCCGTCGCCGCCGCCCCGTTGAAGGCGACGCTGGTGTCGCGCCAACCCGATCCTCGGCTCGAACGGGCGCGCCTCGAACGCCAGTTCCTCGGTCACCCCGGCGGCCCGGCGAGCGAGGGCGTGGAGGTCGCGCTGGACGAGGGCCAGTTCGAGCTCCAGGCGGCCGATGCGGCGGTCGCGCTGACGAAGCAGTCCGCCGACTCGCTCGAGGCGGCGCGTGCCGCCGCGCAGGCGGCCGAGAAGGCTGGCGCCGCCGTGCTCCTCACGGATCTTCCCGCCGAATGGACGCTCGCCGTGGTCGATGCCGTGAAGCTGCCGGTGATCAACATCGGCGACGCCTCAGACCGCCTGCGCGAGCAGGATTGCCGGGCACGGCTGCTGCACACGATGCCGAGCGAGCGGATGCGCGCCGACGCCCTGGCGCAGACGCTGGTCTCGCGCAAGTGGATGAAGGTGCTGCTGCTGGTCGGCCCGGGTGCGCAGGACCAGTCGCGCGCTGTCACGGTGCAGGCCTCCCTTAAGCGCTACGGCTTGCAGGTGGTCGCGACCCGGCCCTTCAAGCTCTCCGCCGACCCGCGCGAGCGCGACCTCGCCAATCCGCTGCTGCTGACGGCCGGCAGCGCCTACGACGCCGTCTGGGTGGTCGACAGCGACGGCGAATTCGCGCGCGCTCTGCCGTACCGCACCGTGTTGCCTCGGCCGGTGGTCGGTGATGCGGGGCTGGTGGCCCTGGCTTGGCATGCGCAGTTCGAGCGTTATGGCGCGCCGCAGGTGTCGCGCCGGTTCGCCAAGGCCACCGGCCGGCCCATGACCGCGAGCGACTGGTCGGCGTGGTTGGCCGGCAAGGCCCTGGTCGCGGCCGCCGTGGCGGCGCCGAAGGGGCCGGCCGCGACCTGGGCGCAGGCGCTCGCCAAGACGCCGCTCGACGGCTCGAAGGGCGTCAGCCTGACCTTTCGTCCGTGGGACGGGCAGCTGCGCCAGCCCGTTCTGCTCAGCGACGGGCAGGGCGTGGTTTCGCAGGCGCCGGTCGAAGGCGTGCTGCACCCGAGCAACGCCCTGGATACGCTGGGTGCCGACGCGGGGGAGCAGAAATGCAAGACGACGCGCTAAGCCCGGTCGAAGCTGGCGCCGCCGAGCCGGCGGCGCGCCGTGGCGTCGCGCATGCCCTGCAGGCCCTGCAGGCGATCGTCATGCGCGAGCTACTGAAGTTCTCGCAGCAGACCGGTCGGCTGGTGTCGGCGCTGGTGCGTCCGCTGTTGTGTCTGGCGGTCTTTGCCGCAGGCTTTCGCAACGTGTTCGGCGTCGCCATCGTCGAGCCCTACGACACCTACATCCCCTACGACGTCTACATCGCACCGGGCCTGGTGGGTATGGTGCTCCTGTTCAACGGGATGCAGTCTTCGCTCGCGATGGTCTACGACCGCGAGATGGGCCTGATGCGACTGCTGCTCACTGCGCCCTTGCCGCGCTCCTGGCTGCTGTTCAGCAAGCTCTGCGCGACGGCGCTGCTGTCGGTGCTGCAGGCGCTCGCCTTCGTGATCGTCACGGCGCTCATCGGCACCGACCTGCCGCTCCTTTCGCTCGGCGGCCTGCACGCCTTGCTGGCACTGGTCTGCGGGGCGCTGATGCTGGGTGCGCTCGGGCTGCTGCTGTCGGTGCACATCAAGCAACTCGAGAACTTTGCCGGCACGATGAACTTCGTGATCTTCCCGATGTACTTCCTATCCACCGCGTTGTATCCGCTGTGGAAGCTGCAGGAGGCGGGCGCGGAGTGGGTCTACCAGGCGGCCCGCTTCAACCCGTTCACGCATGCGGTCGAGTGGGTTCGGTTCGCGCTGTACGGCAAGGACCCGGGCGAGGCGCCCTGGGTGGTGCTCGGCTGCCTGTTGACGTTCTTTGTCTTGGCCTGTTGGGGTTATGACCCGCAGCGCGGGTTCGGCGGATTGACGAAGCGGGGCGGCGGATGAGCGTCCGCGCCGAGCGCCGCCGCTGGCTCGCGCAGGTGGGCACGCTGGCGCTCGCCGCCACGCCGCTCGCCGGCCGGTCGGCGACGGATCCCTTTCCGTCCCGCCCGATCGTGATGTGGGTGCCATGGGCGGCCGGCGGCGCGACCGACGTCTCGTTGCGCCTGCTCGCCGAGCTCGCGTCGCAGACGCTCGGCCAGCGCGTGCTCGTCGAGAATCGCGGCGGCGCCGGCGGCACGCTCGCGATGCCGATCCTGCAGATGGCCAGACCCGACGGCTACACCATCGCCCAGATGCCGCAGCCGGTCTTTCGGGCGGTGTGGGTGCAAAAGCCTCAATGGGATCCGATCCGTGATGTCACGCCCATCATTCAGCTCACCGGCGTCACGTTCGGCGTGCTGGTTCCGGCGACCAGCGAGCTGCGCACGCTCGACGACCTGTTTGCCTTCGCCCGAGCCCGGCCCGGCGAGTTGAGTATTGCGACCAACGGAATCGGCACGACGCCGCACGTCATCCTCGAAGAGCTGTTCACCGAGCGCGGCCTGAGCTACATCCACGTGCCGTACAAGGGAACATCGGAGCTAACGCTCGCGGTCGAGTCGGGCCAGGTGATGGCCGGCATCAACTCCACCGGCTTCGGGCCGCTGGTCGACTCCGGCCGGCTGCGCCTCCTGGTGACGTTCGCGGCGCAACGCTCGAAACGCTGGCCGCAGATTCCGACGCTGCGCGAGCTCGGCTACGACATCGTCGCGATGTCGCCGTACGGGCTGGCCGGTCCGCGCGGCCTGCCGGCACCGATCGTGACGGTGCTGCATGACGCCTTCAGGAAGGCCCTGGTCGCCCCGCAGGTCGGCCAGGAGCTCGCCAAGTACGACCAGGAGATCGACTACCTCGGCCCCGAGGACTACGGGCGCGCATGCCGCGAGCAGTACGCCCGGGAACGTGTCATCGCCGAACGGCTCGGCCTTTTGCGCAGGTCGCCTGGAGGGGCCGGTGGCTGAACGGGTGCCCAGCGGCGCGGTCGAGGCACGCGCGCGTCCTTTGCGCCGGCGCAGCGACCTGTGGCTGGCCGCGGCGGCCACGATCAGCTGCAACTTCATCGCCTACGCGCTCGTCTACCGGCCGACCTCGAAGCCGAAGTTCTTCGCACAGATCAACAACCTGCTCGACGGCGCTACGACACCGCGGCACAGATCGGTGCGGCGGCCTCGACGCAGATGGCAACTTCCAGGCGGGCCCGGTCTCTGCTGATGCAACGGCGATTGGCCGCCCCAGAACTCGACCTTCTTCTCCCCCGCCGCACCGCGCAGCTTCGCGCTCGGTATGAAGTACACGTTCGCCGACTGAGCCGGGCCGACACGCATCGGCCGCGGGACCCGGGGGCCGGCACGGCCACGCCAGCCGGGCGCCGTCGTCGCGGCGTGTCTCTTGCTATGCTGGGTTGCGCAGACGCCTGAAGCGCAGGATGCTCCGCTACGGGCGCAGACTGTTCCGTGGGGGCAGCGCCGTGGCTTCGGTCTTCGGGTGCGGGCCTGCGCGACGCGAGTTCGAGAGGATTCGAATGGATCGAAACGATGCGCTGCTGAGCGACTGGCGCCAGCGCGCGCTGGCGCTCGAAGCCGAGGTGGCCAAGGCGGTGATCGGGCAGGCACGGGTCATCCGCCTCGTCAACACGGCCGTCTTCGCGCGCGGCCACGTGCTGCTGCAAGGCGATGTCGGCGTCGGCAAGACGACGCTGCTTCGGGCCTTCGCTCAGGTGCTGGGCGGTGCCTTCGCGCGCAGCGAAGGCACCATCGACCTGATGCCGGGTGACCTGATCTACTACACGTACATCAGCGCCGAAGGCAAGCCGACGGTCGAGCACGGGCCCCTGGTCCGGCACGGCGAGAGCCTCGCGATCTTCTTTTTCAACGAGATCAATCGAGCCCGTCCGCAGGTGCATTCGTTGCTCTTGCGGGTGATGGCCGAGCGCAGCGTCTCGGCCTTCAATCGCGAGTACCGGTTCCCGCACCTGCTCGTGTTCGCCGACCGCAATCGGGTCGAGCGCGAAGAGACCTTCGAGATCTCGTCGGCGGCACGCGACCGCTTCATGATGGAAGTGACCATCGACGCGCCCGTCGACGATGCCGACCGGCGCAGCCTGATGTTCGAGCCCCGCTTTCACGACGCCGATCGACTGGTCGGCGACCTGGCCGCGGCGATGGTTGCCTACCAGGAGCTGAACCAGGTGTCGGAGCTGATCCAGCGCCGCGTTCGGGGCTCCGAAGCGTTGCAGGACTATGCCTTGGACCTGTGGCGCGCGACGGCCGCGCCGGCCCAATACGGTGTTCTCCTTCCGGACCTCGACACGGCCCAGTTGATGCTCGCCGGTGCCAGCCCGCGCGGCATGAGCCTGCTGCTGCGCGCTGCCCGGGTCACGGCCTGGCTCGACGGGCGCGACTACGTCACGCCCGAAGACGTGCAGTCGATCTTCATCGAGACCATCGCCCATCGCCTGTGCTACCAGCCGGTGTACGAGATGCGCCGCCATGAGATCTCGGGCCGGCTCATGAGCGGGATCCTGGCCAGCGTGGCGGCGCCATGATCGCGGCAGGCCCTGGTTTGCTGTCCCCGAGGATGTCGGAGTAGCGCCGGTGCCGGCCGTGCGGGAACTGCACTATCGCGTCGGCGCACCGGCGCTGGGCCACTTTCCGGGCCATCACCGGAGCACGCGCGGCAACAGCGGCTTCGAGCTCCGTGGCCATGCGCCGCTGCTCGAGGTGCCCGATGCGCGCCGCCTCGACCTGAACGCCAGTCTGCGCGACCCGTTCGGCAACTGGATCGTGCGTGTCTACAGCCAGCGCAAGGCGCTCGCGGTGATGATGGTGGCCGACCTGTCGGCGTCGATGGGATTCGTGGGCCGTCGCCGCAAGCTCGACGTGTTGGCCGCGTTCGTCGACAGCCTGGCCTGGTCGACCTCGCGCATCGGCGACAGCTTCGGCTTCGTCGGCTGCGACACCGCCGTGCGTGAAGATCTGCTGCTGCCGCCGACCCGCTCCCGCGGCGCCGGCGCGGCACTCGCCCGAACACTGCGCGCCTTGCACCTCGAGGGGCATTCGGCACGCGCACTGTCGATCGCGCATCGGCATCTCCCTCGGCAGCGAGCGCTGGTGTTCCTGGTGTCGGACTTTCATCTGCCGCTCCCGGAGATCCAGGCCGTGATCGCGTCATTGGCGCATCACGACCTGGTGCCGGTGGTGATCTGGGATCAGCTCGAGTTCACGCTGGCCGAGCAGCATGGCCTGGTCCATGTCATCGACCCGGAAAGCGGTCGACGACGGCTGGTCTGGTGGCGTCCGGCCCTGCGTGCGCAGTGGGAGGCCGCCCTGCGGCGCCGCCGTGATGCGCTGCTCGAACTGTTTCGCGCGCGGTGGCTCAAGCCGCTGTTCGTCGAAGGCGACTTCGACGCGGACGCGGTGACGCGACATTTCTACACATGAGCGGCGCCCCGATCGGAGCGGGCCACTGGCGCTGGACAATCTTGCTGGTGGCGCTGACCCATGCGAGCGCCGGCGCGGTGCCACCGGCCGCGCTGCTCGATGCCACGAGCAGCGAGCCCCGGGCCTTCGGTTACCTGGTGGGCGACGTGGTGGCGCGCACGGTCACGGTCCACGTCCCGGATGGTCTCGCGCTAGACGAGTCCAGCGTGCCGAAGCCGGGCGCGCGCGGCAAGGCGCTCGAATTGCGCAGCGTGGTGCGCGACAGCGGCGCCGAATCCGGTGGCCGCCGTCTCGAGCTCAGGCTCGAATACCAGGTGTTCCTCGCGCCGCCGCAGACGCGCACGCTGGAGATGCCCCCGTTCACCCTGCGCTTCCTGGGCCGGCCGCGCAACCAGGACCTGCGCATCGATGCCTGGCCGGTGACGGTGGCGCCGCTCGTGCCGGAGGACGTCTCGCCGCGGCGCGGGCTCGGTGAACTGCAACCCGATGCGCCGCCGCCGCTGATCGACACGACGGCCGGTCGCACTCGTCTCGTCGTCTACGGCGGCGCGATGCTGTTGCTGCTCGGGTACCTGGTCCATGTGTACGTCGGCTTGCCGTGGTGGTCGCGCGCGCATCGTCCGTTCACGCTGGCATGGCGAGCGTTGCGCGGCATCGCCCCCGACGGGGCCGAGCCGCAATGGCGTGAGGCGTTTCATCGCCTGCACGCGGCCTTGAACCGGACCGCAGGCGAGGTCGTCTTCGAATCGGGCATCGACCGCTTCGTCGCCGCCCAGCCCCGCTTCGAGCACCTGCGCGACGACCTGGTCACGTTCTTCGAGCAGTCGCGTCGGGAGTTCTTCTCGCAGCAGCCGACGGCGCGCGCCGAACGAGCCTGGTTGATCGGCTTTTGCCGACGCTGTCGCGATGCCGAGCGAGGATCGGCATGAGCTTCGCTCACCCCTTGCTGCTGTGCCTCCTCCCGCTGGCCGTGCTGCCGCTGCTCGCGCAGCCTGCCGGCGCGCTCCTCGCCACATGGCCGGCGTTGACGCCGCCCGACCGCGCGTCGGAAGCGCTGGGCTGGGCGCTGCGCGGCCTCGGCGTGCTGGCGCTCGCGGCGCTCGTCGTTGGCATGACCGGCCCCTACCGGCCCGAATACGATATCGAGCGGGTCGGCAAGGGTGCCGAGATCGTGCTCGTGCTCGATCGCAGCCGCAGCATGGACCAAGGCTTCGCCGGGGCGCGTCCGGCCGGCGGGGCGACGCAGGGCACGGGCCCCCAGGCGCTCGACTACTACTTCAGCCAGTCGCCGGGTCGCCTGCGCGATTCCAAGGGCAAGGTCGCGCGGCAGATGCTGTCCGAGTTCGCGGCGAAGCGCCCGGACGATCGATTCGGCATGATCGTCTTCAGCACCCTGCCGATCCGGGTGCTCGAATTCACGCAGAAGAGCGACGTGATCCAGGCGGCCATCGCGGCCGGCAACATCGGCCGCGGCCTGTCCGAGACCAACATCGGCCTGGCGCTGCAATCGGCGCTGTCCTACTTCGACGATCGGCCCTACACCGGCTCGCGCATCGTCATGCTGGTGTCGGATGGCGGCGACCGGCTCGACCCGGGCACGCGTGAGCGCGTGGCCTATCTCGCGCGCTTGCACCGAGTTGCGATCTACTGGATCTACCTGCGTTCGGCCAACAGTCCGGGATTGATGCTGGAGACCGGCGAATCGCCCGAGAACGCCGACACCGTGCCGGAGTACGTTCTGCATCGCTACTTCGAGTCGATCGGAACGTCGTACCACGCCTACGAGGCCAGCAATCCCGAGGCCCTGCTCAAGGCCATCGAGGCGGTGAATCAGCTCGAGAACCTGCCCATCACCTATATCGACACGATGCCGCGCAGCGACCTGTCGGCGGCGTGCTTCGGCGCCGCCTTCGCCTGTGTGCTGCTGCTGCTGACCGCCAACCTGATGGAGATCCGGCGATGGGCCTGAGCCCGGACCGACGCCGCAAGGACGCGTTCCTGTCGGACGCAGGGCCGCGCCGCGCCCGGGTCGCGCTGCTGGCCTCATGGCGACGGACGCGCGCCGTCTGGCTGCTCCTGGCGCTCGTTGCCGTCGCCGCGGCCGTCGACACGGTGCGCCTCTGGCAGCAGCAGCGCTGGAACGACTCGATCGATGCATCGTCGGTTCCGGCGCGGGACAACCACAAGGACCTGCCGCCCGAAGTGCAGTTCGCGCAGGCCTACGCGCTGGCTGCCAGCGGCGCGGGAGAAGCGGCGCGGCAGCGCTATCACGGCCTCCTGGACGACACGCGGCTCGGCCAGGCCGCGCGCTACAACAGCGCGAACCTGTTGATGCGCGAGGCGGTCGTGGTCCGGGCCAGCGCTCAGCCCGGCCAGGCGATCGCGCTGATCGAGCTGGCGAAGGAGGGCTATCGCGACGTGCTCCGCCTCGACCCGCAGAATTGGCAGGCGCGCTACAACCTGGAGCGCGCGCAGCGTCTGCTGGCCGATCCCGACGAGCTGCTCGAGGCCGCACCACCCGAAACGAAGCGCGATGCCGAGCGCGCGGCCACGACGATGCGCGGCTTCTCGCCGGGCCTGCCATGACGGCGCGGGACCGCCTGCGCAGGTTCTGGCAGCGCGGTCGCGACCGCTGGCTGCTGGCCGGCGCCGCGTTGGCGCTGGCGATCACCTTTTTCGACCCGGGCGTGACGATGAAGCGCTCGTTGTACGAGCATGTCGTCGTCCTCGACGTGACCCAGAGCATGAACGTGACCGACGAGCGGCTCGACGGCAAGCCGGTCTCGCGCCTGGACTTTGCCAAGCACGCGTTGCGGCAGTCGCTGTTGCAGCTGCCGTGCGGCTCGAAGGTCGGCTGGGCCATCTTCACCGAGTACCGCTCGTTCCTGCTGATCGCGCCGATCGAGGTATGCGCCAATCTCGGTGAGCTGCGCTCCACGCTGGCGCGGATGGATGCCGGCATGGCCTGGTCGGGCAACAGCGAAATCGCCAAGGGGGTGCACAGCGCCATCGGCATCGCCAGGCAACTGCCTGACAAGCCGTCGCTGGTCTTCGTCACCGATGGGCAGGAGGCACCGCCACTGAACCCGCACTACCGTCCGGCCTTCGACGACAAGCCGGGCGAAGTGCCGGGGCTGATCGTCGGCGTCGGTGACCTGCGGGCGTCGCCGATTCCGAAGACCGATCCGCAGGGCAGGCCGCTCGGTTTCTGGCGCGCCGACGAGGTGATGCAGACCGACCCGCGCAGTCAGGGGCGGGGCGCCAGCATCACCCGCGAAACGCTTGCCGACGATCGCGCGCACGACGTCGCGCCCTCGCTCGGCGCCACGCCGGGCAGCGAGCACCTGTCGGCGCTGCGCGAGCCCTATCTGCGGCTACTGGCGGGCGAGCAGGGGTTGGCGTTTCTGCGCCTGGAGTCGCCGCAGGGCCTGGCAGCGGCAATGACCTCTGACGCGTTGGCCCGGCCCGTACCGGTTCGCACCGATGCCCGCTTCGCGCTAGCAGGCCTCGCCTTGTGCCTGCTGCTGGCCCGCCACGCAGGACCGCTGTCGCACCGGCTCCGCGCCGCGCTGCTTCGCCGCCCATGATGAAAACGTCGCCGATGCTACGCGCGGGGACGGAGTGGCCTGGCTGCGTCGCGACAAGCTCGCGATCGACTTCACGCTGCAAAGCAGCGCAGCGATGGCCGGCGCGCGTCCGGCTTCGTTTTCGGCTTTGGTTGGTACGACTTGTAGGGCGCGGGGCGGCGCATCGGCTCGACGCGCCTCTATGCCGCGGATGTCGCTTGACGCGGGGACCCTGGCCCCCGGGAGATGTGGCGGCCGATCGGCATGCGGGCCTGCACACCACGGACCTCGTGATGTTCCATCATCGGCGTGCCCTCCAGTACGCGTCCTTGATGACATACGCATGGCTGGCCCTCGCCGGCGATGCCTATGCGCAATCGGCGGCGACGCTCCGGATCGAGTCGCTGGCAGCGAGCTGTGCCGGCTGCCATGGCACGAATGGCCGCGCCGCGGCCGGCTCGGCCATGCCCCGGCTCGCCGGGATGCCGCGCGACCGGTTCGTCGCGCAGATGCGCGCGTTCCAGGAGAACAGGCGACCCGCCACGGTGATGCATCAGATCGCCAAGGGGTACGACGCCGAGCAGATCCACGAGCTGGCCGCGTACTTTGAAAGGCAGGGGCCATGATCCGACGCCGGCGCCTGCTCGGCGGTCTGGCGGGCGCGAGCGCCCTGGCGGCCCTGAGCGGCTGCGCGGCGCCGGGCACCGGCTCTGCGCGTCCGCGCGTCGCGGTCGTCGGCGGCGGCTACGGCGGGGCGACGGCGGCGAAGTATCTGCGGCTCCTGTCGAACGGCTCGATCGACGTCATCCTGATCGAGCCGGAGCCGGCGTTCGTGTCCTGCCCCATGTCCAATCTCGTCGTCGCAGGCGTGCTCGAACTGCCTGCGATCACGTCGTCCTATCGCCGCCTCTCAGAGGAACACGGCATCACCGTGGTCAGGGACCATGCGACCGACATCGACGTTCCGGGCAGGAGCGTGACCCTGGCCGCAGGCGCCTCCCTCCGCTACGACAAACTTGTGCTCTCGCCGGGGGTCGATCTGATGTTCGATGCGGTCACCGGATCGAGGGTGGCACAGGCATCCGGGCGAGTCCTCCAGGCTTGGAAGGCCGGACCCGAAACGGTCGCTCTGCGCCGGCAACTCCAAGCCATGGCGGACGGCGGCACCTTCGCAATCACGATTCCCGAGGCACCGTTTCGCTGCCCGGCGGCCCCCTACGAGCGGGCCTGCCTCGTGGCGGACTACTTCCGGCGAAGCAAGCCACGGTCCAAGGTCCTCGTGCTGGACGCCAACGAGGACCTGGTCGCCACGGGTCCCCTGTTCAGGAAAGCGTGGACCGAGCTGTACGGCTCGATGATCGAGTATCGCAACCTTCACTCCGCCGTCGCTGTCGATGCCGCGAGCGGAACGATCAGCTTCGAATTGCAGGACGATGTGCGGGCAGACGTGCTAAACGTCCTGCCGCCGATGCGCGCCGGAGCGCTGGCGGTGCGGGCCGGCCTGGCCAATTCGAACGGACGCTGGTGTCAGGTCGACTTCCGCTCGTTCGAATCGATCGTGGCAAAGAACGTCCATATCCTTGGAGACTCGATTCAGACGGCGTCGTTGATGCCGAAGTCGGGCCATATGGCCAACAGCCACGGCAAGGCGGCCGCGGCCGCCATCGTCGCGGAGCTGAAAGGCATGGAGCCCGATCCCCGGCAGATGCTCATCAACACCTGCTACAGCTTCGTCAGCAGCGACGAGGCGATCCACGCCACCAGCGTGCACCGCTACAGCGCCGCCGAAAAGACGTTCGTCGCGGTGCCCGGGTCGGGTGGCTGGTCGGCGGCGAGGTCTCCGGCCGAGGCCGCGATCGGCATGGCCTGGGCCAGGAACATCTGGGCCGACATGCTGGACTGACGTGGCCGCTCGCAGCGCGCCCAGGCCGCTCACGACGGCTCCATTCCAGGATTCGCCTTTAGGGCGGCGAGATTCGGGGTGTTCAGCACCCGCGGACCGACATGTCCGCGTTGCGCCCTGAGCCAGGTTTCGACAACGTCCCAGATCGGCTTGGCGCCGGGGGCCGTCCTCGCTTCTTCGGCCACGGGAGCCCAGCCGGCGACCTTGTATTTCTTGCCCGCCTCGATCGACCTGTCGCCGAGTCTCATCGCCGAAATCCGCTGGCCCATGCGCGCTTCCGGGTCGCAGGCGTAGGCGAGACCGCCGACGCGGACCATGTCGCCCCCCTGCTGGTAGTACGGGTCCGGGTTGAACAGGTTGTCGGCCACGTCCTCGAGCAGGGTCTTGATCGTCTCGCCGCTCATCTCCGTCAAGGTGGCATAGGGATAGGTGATGGCGAGCTGGTCCATCAGCCGCTCGCGCGTGATCGTGTCGCCCGGTAACAGTGAAGTGCCCCAGCGAAAGCCGGGCGAAAACGCAATCTCCGCGCCCTGGACCTCCATCAGAGCGTCGCAGATCAACTGGTCCCAGGAACCGTTGAAGTTGCCGCGCCGGTAGAGCAGCGCGTCGGTGACGGCGAGCTCCTGCGCGAGCACGCCTTCGTAAGGAGCGCGACCCCGCGCGATCAAGTCCTCCATCGCCGGGTCGGGCGTCAGCTGGTTGGCGAACACAGGCAGCAAGCGATAGCGGTAGTCGGTGACCTTTCGCCCGGCGACCTCGAAGTCCATGACGCCGACAAACTTGCCGTTGCTCCCGGCGTTGGTGACGAGCGTCTTGCCACCGCCGTTGGCGACCGGAATGGCGACCGGGATCCCGTCGTGGGTGTGTCCACCGAAGATGGCGTCGATGCCGCGGACGCGGCTCGCCAGCTTGAGGTCGACGTCGATGCCGTTGTGCGACAGCAGCACCACCACCTGCGCGCCCTTCGACCGAGCCTCCTCCACCGTCCTCTGCAGGTTCTCGTCCTGGATGCCGAAGCTCCAGTCGGCAACGAAGTAGCGCGGGTTGGCGATCGGCGTGTACGGGAACGCTTGGCCGATCACCGCGCAAGGGATGCGGTTGATCTCGCGCAGGACGTAGGGCTTGAACACCGGGTCGTCGAAGTCGGTGGTACGAATGTTCTGGGCGACGAACTCGATGCTGCCGCGAAGGTCGCGCTCGACGACCTCCTTCACGCGCTCCATGCCGTAGGTGAATTCCCAGTGGCCGGTCATGACGTCGACGCCGAGAAGCTTGGCCGCGTCGATCATGTCCTGACCGCGGGTCCAGAGGGATGTGGCGGAACCCTGCCAGGTGTCGCCACCGTCGAGGAGGAGGGCGCCCGGCCGACTCGCCCTCAGCTGCTTCACCAACGTAGCGATGTGAGCGAAGCCGCCGACCTTGCCATAACGCCGCGCCGCCGCCTCGAAGTCCAGCGAGGTCAGGGCGTGCGCAAAGGCCGTGTTCGACGGAATGCCCGCGGCATTGAGCAGGCGATCGCCGACAAGATGCGGCAGCCTGCCCCGCATCGCCCCGACGCCGATGTTGACGCTCGGCTCGCGGAAATGTACCGGCTTCAACTGCGCATGGCAGTCGGTCATATGCAGAAAGGACACGTTACCGAATCGTGGCGCGGCGTAGAGGCCACGCTCAGCCGCGGCGGCACCGGCCTCGGCGAAGCGCGCGAGGCTCATGCCGGCAGCGGAAGCTGCGGCAAGGACCTGGAGGAACTCGCGCCGGGGAAGTGTCACGGTCTGCCTGCCACGTAACGTCGGATGCCGTGCCTTGGCCCTGTCGCGACTCGACCGGTCGGCTCGCTACTTGTTGACCGGCGAGTTCGGATCGAGCAGCAGCGCCATCAGGTGCTTCAACTGCGCCTCGCTCAGCAAGCCTGCATGGCCGAAGCGCGGCATGCCCGAGCAGGCGTTGAACGCCTTCGAGTTGTAGATCTTGCGCCAGGTGTAGTCGACGATCGGCAACGACTCGGGCGCTTCGGGATTGGCGACGCCGTGGAGCTTCCCGTAGTTGAAGAGGCTCGGACCGATGTTGCCGAACGATATCTCCGCCTTACTCAGCTCATGGCAGTTGTAGCAGCCGCCGCCGTTCGCGGTGGTGGCGGTCGAAGGGTCGGTCCAGGTCATGCCGCGGCCGTTCTGGGCGAGGCGCTCGCCTTCGCGCCAGTCGCCGATGAACTTGCCGTCGGCAGGCATCTTCACGCTCTTGTAGTTGGCGGTCTGGATCGCCTCGGACCTGGCGTCGGAAAGAGGACCCCCTTCCGACTTGGAGCACTCGGCGTTCGAGGCGTCTTGCATCAGGCGGTCCATCTTTGCGATGCCTTGCTCGCGAAACGAAGCGCGCATCATCTCGGCCATCAGGGCGTCGTAGTCGGGGGAGGGGGTGACCGGCGTCGCACATGCCGTCAGAACCGCAAAGAGGCCGAACAGCGCGCGGCGGAGTCTCGGGTGCCGCATGGTCGAAGCATCAGCGCTTGATGGCAGGCGCGATCGACTGCGCGCCCTTCGCGTTGACGCCCATGTAGACGCCGAGCGCGATCGTCACATCGGAGCCGTAGCCGGGGAAGGGGAAGCGCTGCTGCCGATAGCAGTCGTTCAGGCGACGCTGCATGCCCCACATCTCGCCGCTGCTCAAGCGATACGCAGGCCACGCGGCGAAGCCGACGCCGTCGCCGGGATCGGAAGTCAGCTTGGGAAGTTCCTGCATCCGGATCCGCTTGCCAGCCTCGCCGTGGCAGGAGGCGCAGGAGAAGTCGTACGGTCCGGCGCGGTAGAAGAACGCACGCTTGCCGAGCTCGTACATCTTCTGTTCGTCCGCGTGCGCTTGCGGCAGGTTGAAGCGACTGCCGCGGGACTCTGCCGAGACATAGGCGACCAGGCCTTCGATACTCACTTGCTCGCCAACGCCGAATGGCGTCTTGGCGATCTCGGCGGCGTCGAAGCCCTGCAACGTTTCCATGCATGTCAGAAGTCGGGACTCGAGGTCTTGGACCTTCTTCGTGTCCGCGAAATAGCGCGGCAGCTCGACGAACGCCCCTTTGACGACGCCCGGACCCTTGCCCAGGTCGCACTGCTCGAGGGAGGCGTTCTTCGGCCCTCGTTTCTTCTTCCAGAGCTCTTCTCCCCGGGCTTCGAACAGGTCCGACGGATTGCCGTCCTCGAGCATCTTTCGGTACTCGGCGATGCCGTCGGCGCCGAACTTCTGCTGCGCCAGGGCGCACGCCATCGCCGTCACGAGAAGACCTGCGACCGGGATCCGTTTCATGGACGCGGAGTCAGGACACGACCGCTTCGTCGGTCCGGTTGTCGCCCCTGTTGTCCAGCCAGGTGATCGAGATCTTGTCGCCGGCCTTGGCGCCCTTCACGGCGAACTGCAGGTAGGGGTTCTTCGCCACTGCCGGACCCCACTGGGCGTTCATGACCGTCGCGCCGTTCCACCGGGCCGAAACCTGCTGGATATGCCACGCCGGGATCGTATTCCCCGCTGCATCCTTGCGCTGGCCCGTCTCCATCTCGTGGCTCATCAGCACGCGCACCGTCGCCTTTCCGTCAGCCGCCTGGGCGCGAATGCGCATCGGATCTGCCATGTCCTGAACTCCGCTTGGTATTCGTACTCAGCCGCCGCAGCCGCCGAGCGTGACCTTCACGTCCTTCTGGGCGAACAGCGAGCGACCGTCGCCCATCAGCGCGACGGCAAAGACATTTGACGACTGCCCCATCTTGACTCGCGTCGAGAAATCCGCCTCAACCGCATCCGAAACGTCGAACATTGCCGCAAGCACGTTCGGGTTCTTCTCGACCAAGATGAGTATTGACTTGACCCCGGCTAGGGAGGTCGCGGCGCCCACCGGGACGACCGCCCCGTTCTCGGCGATGTCAGGTGCGGTGACTCTGATGTCCGTGCTCTCGCTCGGCATGGCCACGCCCAGCGCCGCCATCGCGTCGGCGATCGACTTCGATTCGAAGGCGCTTGCCTTGTAGCCCGGCACATTCTGAGCGTGGGCCAGCCTCGGAAGGAGTCCCGTTGCGGCGAGCATCGCGGCGACCGACGCCGATCCGGAAAGTATTTCTCGACGTGTCTGCACGCACATTACTCCTTGAATCTGGTGAACGGTGCCGGGCGCGGCGTCGTAGACGCCGGGCTCGCGCGGCGGCGCATGGGCACCATCGACCAGAACGCTCTGTCCGTTTAATACGCGGCACCGTCGGAGCCGAAAAAAATAGTTGTGCGGGCCGTCTCTTCAAGGGTCGCCGCCCAGCGGTTACCGGCTTCCGCCGCGGACCCGCCGCCCGGCGTCAGCGGCGCGGCGAGGGCGTTGGCGCGTATGCCGGATGTGCCGCACTCCAGCGCGGCCGGCTTCGTCAACCCATCGACCGCGCTCTTGCTGGTGGCATGAAGGGAAGCGTTGGCGACTCCCGAGCGGCTCGCGAGCGAGGCGAGATCGATGATGCTGGACCTCAACAAAGGTTATTGGATAACAACAACATCCGATAACAACAACATCCGGCTCCCACACATCCCCAAAGTTTCTCGATTCGTCGGAGGAACAACATTCGAAGGCGGGGGTGCTGAGGATCGTAACGCTGTAAGAGGACCAATGGTAGCGAAGCCAGATCCTGAGCTTCCATTGAAAGCAAGTATCGGCCGGAGACCGGCTGCAGCGCGCACGGAAGTGGCCGATCCGACGGCCGTGAGTGGCGGCAATGCGGACACCAGGATGGATGCGTCGGCACGGCATTGTGGGCTGACTGGCCAAGGAGCGAGGGTCGGACAGTCCGACTCCCTCGGCTCTCCGGGGGACCCCGGTCACCGAATGAATAGCGAAGAGTACGAAAAGGAGAAGCGAGAGAAGCTAAGGCAGGAAAGGCCCATGGCCGTGATCTGTGGGGTCGCCTCCTTCCTCGCAAGTGCCTCAATGACGCCAACCATATGTGAGTACGGCGACCGCGTTTCAGCAGATTGGAGAACGTTTCAGACCGCTTTCATGACTTGCCATGCGGCTGCGCCGATAGTGAAGGCGTGGTCGTTCAACACAGGAGCAAGACATGAAGGCGATGCGGACTCTCGGTGCGGTGCCGACGATAGCCACGGTCGGGGTGGCGCTGCTGCTCGTACCATCAGCCAGAGCATGCGATGATTCCCCTCGCGGTCTGGGCGATCACCCGGCCGTCGTCGTCCAGCGCCTGTACAAGGCCGCTGGGTACGACTACGCATCGAAGTTCTATCCACACCCCGCAGGGCTGCGTTTGTACGCCGAACCCCCGCGCGATACGGTAGACGGGGGGCAGGCCACCGGAAGACTTGCCGCGACCGACCCGCCCTTGGCAGAACGCGCCGTCGCGCACGAAGCCACGGCGCCGCCGAACGCCGATTTGCGCGGCGGAGGCGCGAACTGATCGCTCGCCTGGACGTGAAGACATCCTTCGAGCAGCTGAGCCGTACGGTTGCGTTGATGGTCGGCGAGACCATGTTCCTGGCGGCGCTGAAGCTGGGCGGCGTCGCGTTGTTGCGGACGATGGGCTGAAATTCAGGACTACGGATAGATCGCATCGTTGAACTGAACGAGCGCCTGATTTCCCCCCCAGTCCTTCCCCTTCTCGGTGGCACGATGCTGTTTGCGCTGAGATCGATGACATCGCTTTGAAAAGCGTCAAGCTGGCAACCGCCGGGGACGCGACACGCTTCACCTCGCTGCGGTGACTTTTTGGCCGCAGTTGGCGGCGCGTGCGGTTTCGTAGCGCCGCGTCACGCGCTTCGCTACGATGGGCGTGCACTTCATCCGAGGAGAGCCGCGATGATCAAGGTGAGTGTGATGTATCCCAACAAGCCGGCGCCCGTTCGATCAGACGTCCTACCTCGAGAAGCACATGCCGATGGTCAAGGCGCGCATGGGCTCGGCACTGAAGTTCTACGCTGTCGAAAATGGCGTCGCCGGCGGCAGCCCCGGAGATTCGGCGACGTACGTCGTCGTGGCGCACCTTCACTGCGACTCGATCGACGACTTTCAGCGAGGGTTCGGTCCCCATACCCAGGAGATCATGGGCGACATCCCAAACTACACCGATCAGGCGCCGGTGGTGCAGATCAGCGAGGTGTTGGTCGAAAAGGGGTGAGCGCGGGCCGGCTTTCCGGCAAGCCAGAGTGGCATCCGACCGGCCCCCGGCAGGTCAACGGACGGCCCGATCGCGGTTCGTCGCCTTGTCCATTCCCTTCGCCGCGTCGAGGCCCTTCACGCCTTTGAGCACCGTCCCGTCGAGGTCGGCTTCGGTGAAGTCGGCGCCGGCGATGTCGGCGCCGGTCAGATCGGCACCGGAGAGCTTGACGCGAAAGAAATTCACTCCACGCAGATCGGCACCCCTCAGGTTGGCGAACGCCATGAGCGAGCGGTTGAGGTCTGCGTTGCGCAGGTTCGCGCCCGCAAGGTTGGCACCGCTCAGGTCGGTGCGCATCTGTCCCATCCCCTGATTCCTGATATCCACCCCTAGCTTGGCGTAACTCAGGTCTACCCCTTGGAGGTCGGCACCGGGAAGGTCCGCGATCATCCGAACGCCAGACAAGTTGGCGCGGGCGAAGCTGGGCTTTTCCTTCACGTCGCCTCCGAGGACGACCAGGCCGAGCATCGAGCTGCCGGAAAGATCGGCGCCCGCGAAGTTCGTGCCCATCAGCCAAGCTCCGTTCAGGTTGGCACGTGCGAGCTTTGCGCCTTGTAGATTGGAAGACACAAGCCGGGCGGCGAACAGGTTCGCACCCGAAAGATCGGCGCGCTTGAAGTCGAGTCTGCTGAGCTCGAGATCGGAAAGATCCCTGCCGGTGAAGTCGATCCGCGTCGCGGGATCGGCTTTCGCCAGCATCTCGCGCACCTGGTCCGCCGTGAGATCTGCGGCGAACGACAACGTCACCCCAAAAAGGGTAACGACGAGCGCCGCGGCAACCGGTCTAAAGCCGCGCAACGTGAAATCGCAAATCTCGGCCACGCGTTCCTCACCCCTGCGACGCGGTCGTCCCGCCGCGCCGGGCACAACCTGGGCGCGATCTGCGCCCAGGCCTTGCATTTCAACCGCGCGTCCGGCGCCGCAGAGCGTCGGTCAGGCCCTGGCGATCACGCCCCTCTACCTCGCGACCTGCGTGGCGATGAAGTCCTTCAGCCCCGGCGATAGGCAATCATAGGCTCCAGGCTCAGCCCACGCAGGCGATCGGACAGCGCCCATGTTCGCCGGATTGGCGCCCGACTCGATAATCGACGAGACGAACGCACGCGAATTCCGCGCGGCGACCAGCCCTGCTGCGACGACAGCTCGGTATGGATGAAGTCGAAGCCGTACAGCGGATGGTTCTTGTTTTCGATGCGACCGTACATGTGTACACCACCGCCGGTGCATTCGTGGCGCTGGATCGCCGCGGTGGCGTCGACGACCTTCAGCTTGCCCGGCTCGAGAGGGCAAGCACCTCTCGCTTCAGGGGTAGGTGAGGGGTACGCCCGCTACAGTCCTCTGGAAGCCCCGTCGGTGCTGGAACCATGGATGACTCCGGCTCCGCCAAGACCCTCTGAATCAAGCCCCGAAAGGGGCTCTTTTCATTGAGCCCTCCGCCGCCTCGGTGTTGATGTGACAAGGCGACCTTGTCGCCGGCGCCGCCAAGGATCGCCGCCAATCAGCGTTCCGCCCCCGCCGGAACCCGCGATGCGCCGCTCGACGCCGCGATGTGTGCCGGATGCCGGTCGAGTACTGCTTCCGGCTCCTCGGCCTCCTCGGCGGTCTCGCCGTCGAGAACGGTGCGCAGGCGCGCCGTGTCGAGGTCACCCGTCCACTTGGCGACCACGATCGTGGCGACGCCATTGCCGATCAGGTTCGTGAGCGCGCGCGCCTCCGACATGAAGCGGTCGATGCCGAGGATCAGCGCCAGCCCGGCGACCGGGACGTGGCCGACCGCCGAGAGCGTCGCCGCCAGGACGATGAAGCCGCTGCCGGTAACGCCGGCGGCGCCTTTAGACGTCAGAAGCAGCACCGCGAGCAGCGTCAGCTCCTGGCCGAGGGTCATTGGCGTGTTGGTCGCCTGAGCGATGAAGACTGCGGCCATGGTCAGGTAGATCGACGTGCCGTCGAGGTTGAACGAGTAGCCGGTCGGGATCACCAGGCCGACCACCGACTTCTTGGCGCCCGCGTTCTCCATCTTGGCCATCATCCGCGGCAGCACCGACTCCGAGCTCGACGTGCCCAGGACGATCAGAAGCTCTTCCTTGATGTACCTGATGAACTTCCAGATCGCGAAGCCGTGCAGGCGGGCGATCAGTCCGAGGACGATGAAGATGAAGAACAGGCAGGTCGCGTAGAACGTGCCCATCAGCTTGCCCAGCTGCACGAGCGAGTCGATGCCGTACTTGCCGATCGTGAACGCCATCGCGCCGAACGCGCCGATCGGCGCGACTTTCATGATGATGCCGACGATCGAGAACAGCACGTGCGAGGTCTTCTCGATCATGTCGAAGACGAGCGTGCCGCGGCCGCCGAACTTGTGCAGGGCAAAGCCGAACAGGACCGAGAACAGCAGCACCTGGAGGATCTCGCCCTTGGCAAAGGCGTCTATCACCGTGTTCGGGATGATCGCGAGCAGGAACTCGACCGTGCCCTGCATCTTGCCGGGGCCCGTGTATGCCGCGACCTGCTTGGTATCGAGCGAGGCCGGATCGACGTTCATTCCGGCACCTGGCTGGACGAGGTTGATGATCACCAGGCCGACGACGAGCGCGATCGAGCTGACGATCTCGAAATAGAGGAGCGCCAGGCCGCCCGTCTTGCCCACCTTCTTCATGTCCTCCATGCCGGCGATGCCGATCACGACGGTGCAGAAGATGATCGGCGCG